>Ga0315545_1004718_pt1 | contig 11172 bp, 9 predicted proteins | sample SalMarSW160210MG_FD_203096 | JGI IMG/M metagenome (GOLD analysis project Ga0315545, IMG submission 203096) | Salt marsh sediment microbial communities from the Plum Island Ecosystem LTER, Massachusetts, United States - Salt Marsh Sediment SW1602-10 ...
CCGGCACTGAGGGCAGTCAATAAAACTGCCAGCACCACTAGGTACCAGATGGTAAATCGGAATTTGATGCTATGAATGAAGCTCATGGCGCTTTCAGCCGATAGCCGGCTCCTCTCACCGTCTGAATTAGGCTATCCTCCCCCTCATTGTCAATCTTACGCCGCAATCTACGGATATAGACATCTACCAGATTAGACAGGCTATCAAAGTCATAATCCCAGGAATGTTCTTCGATCATGGTCCGCGTAACTACCGCGTTGGGGTGGCGCATGAAGTACTCCAGGATGACGTACTCCTTGGTAGTCAATTCAACAGGTCTTTGTCCTCGCCAGATCTGGCGGGTAAGAGTGTTGACAGTTAAGTCTCCCACCCGAAGCTCGGGCGATTTAAACATTCCATCTCGCCGCAGGAGTGCCCGGACTCGCGCAAGGAGTTCATTGAAAGCAAAGGGTTTAACCAAATAATCGTCAGCTCCTGTATCCAGCCCTTTGATCCGGTCCTCCACAGTGTCCTTAGCCGTCAACATCAGGATGGGGGTATTAATCCTCTTGGCGCGTAGCTCATGGCAGACCTCGATGCCATCTTTGTTGGGCAGCATGATATCCAGAATGATGAGGTCATATGGATTGACCTCGGCGAGATATTCTCCGTCCTCTCCGTCGTAGCCTAAGTCGATGGCGTAGCCCTCTTCCAGAAGCCCGCGCTTGATGACAGCACAAAGTCGTCGGTCATCATCAACAACAAGGATTCGCATGACAGATTCCCTAAACGAATTATATTACACCAGGATGAACATGAGATGAAACAGCCTAATTGTACACTTTTTCCGCCTTTCACTTCCAGTTCATGCTGGGTTCATGTCGGTGTGATAAGCTTGATTTGCACTAATGTAAGACAAGAAAGGAGATGATACGCCAATGCGCAAACGTAAATGGTTCATTCCAGTGGTGCTGTCCATAGTGCTAATCGGAGGCATAGCTGGGGGAGTGATGGTTGCCGCAGATGATAGTTCCAGCAACGTTGACCAACAGAGCCAGCCTTCCGATCGATACCAGGCGCTTCTGGACAGAGCGTGTGCTATCTACGAGGAGAGGGTGGGTGTGCCGATTAACTCAGAGCAACTAAAGAATGCTCTGGATCAGGCTCAAGGCGAGCTACAAGAGGAAGCTCTAGGGAGCCGGCTGCAGAACCTCGTGGAGGATGGCAAGATGACTCAGGAAGAAGCCGATAACTACCTGGAATGGTGGCAGTCCCGGCCCGACATCGAAGTGCCACTACCAGGACTTGGCGGACCCGGTCCTAGGGGTGGCATGATGTGGAGCAATGGTTTTCGGAGTAAGATGGGCAGGCTTTAGCTGGCGAAAAGACTCATCTTGACAACATAAGGCAAACTGAGTGATTTGGAGAAGTGAATGTAAGACAACCTAGACTCACTAACTTACTGGCTTGTATAGCCAGCCTGCTTCTGTCCCCTCCTTTCTACTATGGAGTTAGAGGCTTCCAAATGGAGGCCTCTAACTCCATCTGGATCTTAGATAAGGGGGATATTTTGCAAACTGATTGCTATATAGGGAGGCGTGCCTCTGATGCTTCCGATGAAGCAGGCAATTAATAGGCCAATGAGGGGGAACCTATCTGTGGAGGGGATAAGTCTTCCTCCCTCTCCTTTGCAGTAACCAGAACTCAAGTCCAGAAAAAGAGACTTCAAGCTGAAACGAAGGAAGAGAAGGAAAGAACATCTGTTCAAGATATTTGGATTGAATGGTTGCTTAATCAAAATCCAATGCATGGAGGTGAAAAACGTCTAAGCTAAGATATATTCTAATAGTCGCCCTTTTGCTTGTTAGTATTAGCCTGGTTGTTGCCTGCACAATAGCTAACCCCCCTAGTTCCGCCTCGGGATATCTGTATATTGACGAAGCAATTGGCTCCGAGCTTAGTACCCAGGAATTAGTGGCGGAGGTGGCTCCTGCCGTGGTTTCTATTGTCGTTGAAACGGTGAGCTACAACTGGTTTTGGCAGGCAGTGCCCCAGACAGGAGCGGGAAGCGGGATAATAATCAGCTCAGATGGCTATATTGTAACCAACAATCATGTGGTAGAAGGTGCCGAAAAAGTGACAGTGGCTCTGAGTGACGGGCGTACATTTGATGCAACTATAGTGGGTACAGACGCTCAAACAGATCTGGCAGTAGTGAAAATCGACGCCAGCAATCTTTCCTACTTACACTTCCTTAGCAACTCCTTGGAGCAGCTTAGCGTCCTGGACCCGGTGGTAGCTGTGGGAAATGCTCTGGCTCTGCCGGGAGGTCCTACCTGGACTACCGGAGTGGTCAGCAATCTGGGACGCTCTATTCAAGAGAACACCGGAGTGGTGCTCAATGACATTATTCAGACTGATGCGGCTATTAATGCAGGTAATAGCGGTGGACCGTTACTAGACGCAGCAGGGCAAGTGATAGGCATCAATGTGGCTATCGCCAGCAATGCCGAGAACATTGGCTTCGCCATAAGCACTGACACTGCTATCCCAGTAGTGCAAAGCTTGATAACCCAAGGAAAAGTGGTTCGCCCTTGGCTCGGAGTGTCAGTGGCCACCGTCACCCCAACTATCCAGCAGTACTACAACCTCGCAGTCGACAAAGGAGCTCTCATTATCAGTGTAAGCAGCGGTAGCCCAGCAGATGAGGTTGGCCTGAGAGCGGGTGATGTTATCACCAAGATGGAAGAAGAGGATACTAGCACCGCTGCGGAACTGACCTCAGCCATAAGTTCTCATCAAATCGGTGACCAGATTGAGATTGTCTATTACCGTGGGAATGCACAAAAAGTAACTAGTGCCACGCTGGAAGAGTCCCCATCTTAGGCGACAGCGAATAGAGAAGAAGCGGGTTCTTCGTGTATGGGTAGAGTTCGCAGGTCATTACGTAATCTTATTCGGAATCTCCTTCGCACAGGTTCGATCGTAGCTGTTCTGTCAGTCAGCATAGGGCTGGCACTGATGCGCTGCGCTCACTAGTGCCAGCAAGAACATGCTATTAGCTATGAATGAAGGTCTAAGTTCTTTGGGCTACCAACTGTTCCTAGTTCTAGCCAAGGCGAGCTACGGCTACTTCACCATTTTCTATGACGACAGTCATTGTCCGGCCACAGTTAGGGCAAGGGAGCGGCCCACTATAGTTAGCTTTAGATGGCTCCAAAGGGATACCTTTGCCACAGCCCAGGCAGATTACTCCTGAAGAGCTTCTTGAACCAGTCTGATGCTGTTTCTTGTGGCTGGCTAGCTGCTCTATAGTAGCGAATTCGATTCCGCAGGTAACACACTTGAAACGCATTTCTCTCCTCAGGGCCACTCACAATGTTTGGAGTCGCCCAGTTACTAAGTTCATTATCGCACAATCATAGCATAGTGTTGTCCGCTGATGAATATCTGGACTCAGGTCCGGCGAATCGTCAGACTGTTAGGCCGCAGGTAAGAATGCAAACTAAGGTGTGATTCGACCGTCAAGCGCACTCTGTCGATTTGTTACGCCGTCTTGTTGCTCATATGGCCAGCACAATTAACACTATCACGAGCAAGCCTACTACGGATGCCTTCTCCGCCGTAGTACCGTTGGTCACTATAACACTCATGGCTGCAGGTCACAATAGTCCCGTCCCGCCGCTGACCTCAGTGTAGGATGGCCGCTTGTGAAGTCGACTGCTGGCACGGTGACCTTGTAACAGCAACAGTGCTGTAGGCACAGGGCTTGTCCCCACCCCTACAGCTATGGACTCAGTCAATCCACGTCTGGTGAATTCGCCGTCCTACGACGATGGTGATTCAGTAGGGACCTAACCTCCTTGGTGTCGAGTCAGGCGCACGACTGGTGTTGACATACAGATAGTACGACCCAGCGGGTGGATTTACGATGCCAGCGTCTTCCTTGAAGACCACTGTGACTGTGCCAGACGCTATATGCTGCGGCACAAGGAAGGTCACTTTTGTGGCGACAACTGTGACGTCAACTCCGAAAACGTCGTGACCATTGATGGTAATGTCGCCCGTCTGCCAACCGGTTTGTGGGACGGTAGTGCCTTCCGGAAACAGGATGGTGATGCTGTGGACTCCAGAGGACAGACTAGCCTGGATATCAAACGTGATCGTATATTCCGCCGTCATCCCCTCACAGTTGGGTACAACGGTGACATTTCCCGTGATCCCCTGCTCGTCATACACAACTGTTACGCCTCTCCCCTTGAGTTCAGGAATGTATGCATTGATTGAGCCCCAGCTCAATGGATTTCCCTGCAGGTAGATGGTATCCCCTTCACCGAATCCCTCATTTTGCACCAAAGGGCTGATGTCGCTTATCCGGTTCAAGTCGAGCTGCAGGTACGCCAGGTTGATGAGACTAGCCAGAGGCGCGATATTGTCTATTTGGTTATGAGAAAGGTCGATGTGTGTCAGGTTGATGCAGTGCTCCAGACCGGTGAGGTCGGAGATATTCCCTTCTGAAGCAGAAAAAGAGGTGAGTCCTTTCAGGTCTGAAGGGTAGATGGGACGCTCGGGTATGCCGATGGCTTCCCTTATGGCTGCCTCCAGGTTGGGGTCGGCGAAAGTCACTGCCCCTCCCTCCTCAAAGTTAGCCGTGATGGAGCAGTCTCGGTTCATGGCGATGGTAGTTGTGGCACCGTCGACATTGGCGATATCAGCCACATCCCCGGTCCAGTTGACAAATTGGTAGCCAGCCTCAGAAATTGCCACCAGGTTGATGACTGTTCCCTCATCATAATCGAAAATCCCCTCGCCGGGGGCGGTTACCTCCCCACCTACCGTGCTGGAGATGATGAGATCGTACTGGGTGGGTGCTATCACTACGAAATTGGCTGTTATGGAATAGTTGTCGTCCATGGTGATGGTAGTTGTGGCATCGTCGACATTGGCTATGTTAGCCACATCGCCAGTCCAGTTGACAAAGCGATAGCCTTCCTCAGCCTCAGCCACTAAGTCGACATCGTTTCCGTCGTCATAGGCAAAGGTCCCCTCACCAGGGGTGGTTACCACGCCGCCTTCGGTGCTGGAGATGGTGAGGTCGTACTCAGTAGGAGAGGAAACACAGCCTACCATGCCGGCAATCAAGGCTACCGCAATCAAAAAGACGCCAACTCTCGTCACGTATATGAGCCTCACAGCACTATTATATCACTAGTGAAAGAATTATCAATAGGTTGGGGCGTCCAAAACATACTGTAGAGTTAGGCAGTCACGAAACGCCAATTTGTTCAGTGGCTAGTCAACAATATACTTTCTCGTGACCTTTATTTTCAACAGCTATGTACTGTAACTACAAAATCTAAACCGCACTGCTTAGCATATTCCTCGATTGCATCTGCAATCTGCTCAGGTGGTAACTGCAGGTCCGTCTCTGTCGATTGCCCTATATGCAACTCATCACACCAGAAGACTGACTCACCATCAGGCAAGCGGCTGAGAACATCTTTAATCGCATCTGCACCCACCACATGGATTTTCACCCACCCGGTTTCAGAGATAAAATCCTCGTTGGAAGTTATTTCTTCTATCGTCTTAGTACGATCGGTACCTGTAATCAAAGCAAAGTGCCATTGGCTTTCTTCTTCCCATGAGTACAGTTCATATCCTTTAAATGAGCGGGGTAGCTTGTCCATGGATGTAATTGATAGCTTGTTGATTAACTTGCCAGCCTGTTCGAGCGAATGCAATACTGTTGGATTATTCCTGGGATCTTCACCTTCAAAAAAAGATGAGGTAGGGTAACCAAGTCCGATTGTTATTACCTTTGGTTCTTGGGAGCTCAGCGGCTTCCAGATGATAACCCCATCAAATGAAATAGAAGAAATCGGTGTCCAGAAAGCTCCCCAATATATGGGTGCCCCGTCAACACAAATCAGAAGTGACTTTCCCCTGACGGGCACTTCCAGATTAGCGATACGTTCAAAGGCTTCGTCAGTAAGTTTTATCTCGTGAGTTTGGGCATTATAGGTGATGATATCCTGTATTGACACGATAGGTTGGTCGGCGATGTCGACGTGACTGAACATCTCCATCTTCTCGGGAGGAGTATCTTCTCTGGTCAAGTAAATGGCAAAACCTTCCCCTTTCGAGGTGGCACAAATGCTTGACACAAGAATGCTTAATAGAAGCATGATGCCAATTATGATAGGCGTGATCGCTTTCATAGGATATCGCAGGTTAACTTACTTCTCTGCTCCTTCCTTAATCGACCGGAGGAGCAAAGAGGTGTTGAGGTCATTATCCCACATTATGCAAGAAGAGACCATAGTCAAACTTGTAGGTTGAATCTCGCGCAAGCTGTACCTAGGGAAACCTATATGCGAAGATTTCTAGACGCTGCAAACCATTGCACAGAAGTCAGAATTGTTGGGTCACCATTCGACGTTTTGTTTAGACAGGCTATTGACTAGTTATCATATTGATGTTATTCTCAGAAACAAATATTAAGTGCGAGGAGGTTCAAATGCAGGCATATTGCGTGAAATGCAGAAAAAAGGTTGAGATCAAGAATCCAAAGGCTATCACAATGAAAAACAAACGTCGTGCGACTCAAGGTTTATGCCCGAGGTGCGGGACTAAGGTTTTTCGCATAGGTAAGTAGAGCTGGCGATTTTGGAATAAGGACCTCACCAACTCGCCCTCATCATATTAATAATAGAACTGGCTGCCAGCCAGGCAGGTGGGTTTTTGTTTTTTTGGTATGTTCCTACAACGCGTAAAAACATTCGCATGTCACGTATTGGCAGCCGTATGAATGAGGACTAGACCGAGACTTTGACACCTGAAGCTCTCTTAAGATCACATGTTGTGATGGGGTGATGATAGAGGGGCACCAGAACGTTAGAAGAAATTCGGAGGTTGCTGGTGCCCTTTTGGTTAGAATTATAAGTCACCGAAAGGGAGGTCATGCCTATGCCAACCCGAAGGGGGCTTCTTCGCCTGCGGGTGGCTAATGGGTTGACCCGCCCTGTTTCAATAGCCCGATAAATCCAGGAGGAGGTTCTATCATGGAGAAGGAAGCCATTATCCCCGCCAACTTGCCGCGCTGGGCGAGAAAGATGTCACTGCCCTTATCACCGGCCATCAAAGCCGGGGGCTTCGTGTTTGTGTCGGGCTCCCTGGTTATCGAGATCGCAAGACGGAAGCGCTGCTTGAGGGTGTAGAGGCTCAGACAAGAGAGACGTTGGAGGTAATCAAGGATACCCTGGAAGTCGCCGGTTCGTCCTTGGACAAGGTAGTCAAGGTCACCGTGTTCCTGAGAAATGCCCAGGACTTCCCCAAGATGAACGAGGTCTACCGGACGTTTTTCCCGAAAGACATGCCGGCCCGCTCCACTGTCCTAGGTGCCTTAGCGCTGCCGGACATGCTGGTCGAGATCGAATGCATCGCGATGGCGTGAGATCGCTATCGGTGCAAGCAGACTGAATTGTCCTATTGTTTATCAAGCATTGTTGCTTTCTGTGCAACTGAGTAACAAAATAGGCTATTATCTCCTAAGTTGAATAGATGCCCTGCTGTGTGGAAGCAAGCCTTCCTAATGCTCGCCAGCCTAAAGAATAGCATATACTTTGTAGGCGACCCCTGTGGGTAGGAATTGACCGATGCCCACTGCCACGACCCGGTTCAGCCAGCCATACCTCTCAGACGCAGTCTCGAATACTGGGGTCGTGCGGAAGTAATACTCTGAAGGGTCTACAGCCTCGCCCATCAAAATTCGTCCCAACATATCGATTGATATGGTAGACAAACCGCGGTAGTAGGCGTAGATTATGTGACCATCATCGGTTCGAAAGGCAACGCGTACGTCCAAGACTATCCCTCCGTCAGGTCGGATGATGGGCCAGTCGCCTCCTCCCGGAAGCACAACACCCTTTACTTTCGGCCCCTCGATCGTACCGCCTGTCACGTACACAATTCTTCTCATACCATGCGGCGTGGTTCCAACGTCTACCGCACCTGCCCAGTCCAAATCGGCCTTGAGGTCAAACAAGAACTCCGTTTTTACATCTAACATTGCCCCCTCCTTTCAAACGCCCGTTGTACCACGGCGGCATGGAAGAAGCTCCTATCATTCAACTTGACTTTGACGACAATTGCGCTAGGCAAGCAAGATACTACCTGCCTATACACATTTCGCTAAGGCGTGTAGTGGCCAGGCTTCTCGAGCGTCAAAGGAAGCCATCTCAGTATTCTTTGAGCGCCTGAATCTCCATTGAGAACCCTCAACAGACTGGAAACATGTCCTCAAGCCTGTTCACATTTGTCTGCGGGAATATTTACAGAGACCAAGCTAACCAGCATCAACCAGCCCGATTAGCAAGGGGGTGACAAAGACCTCTATGATGGCTGCAACGGCAAGCCCAGGAAGAATCCACCTCAAGTAAACTTTGAGGCAATCTGACAACTGTAATCTAACTCGGCTCTCTCTTCGTACTAGCCACTTAAGTGATTCCATACCTACCGTGAGGCCCAGAGCGGTGGCTAGCAAGATCACCGGAATCTCGATGATACCATGCGGTATAAAGCTAGCCATAACATATCCCCATCCTTTGACTGATTCAAGCGCGGAACCTAGGCCTCCAAGGATGAAGCCGTTTAGGCCCACAAAAAGTAGAGGCAGAAGTCCCAGTAGGATGCCTAAGAAAATTATGGCAAGAGCCTTGATCGCGTTGTTGATGAATATTATAAAGACCAATAGGATAGACAGCTTACCCGTCGATACCAGGGGCTCTAGTACAGCACCGAGCTGTCTCATAAGCCCCTCAACGGTGTTCCGACCAATAAGCGTACCTAATACAAGACTGACAAAAAATATGCCGGTCGCCAATATAAGACTCCGAATCAACGCCTTTTCTTTGACTATCTCAATTACCTGCATGATTAGCTCTAACCCTGACCAGTCATTGTATCGAACCTTACTGATTTCGCCAAGATCACAAAATGGCGCAAGGTTCAACCGACCATGCTGCTATGGCGATGTTTGCAGCCGTTGATTAGTCTACCGTATGAGTAGTATAATTTGCAGTTAAGCTGCAGGCTATGTATTCGAGAGATAACCCCAATAATCATTAAATAAATTAACGAAATTCCAATACAAGCATGGCTATTGCGAAAATACTACTTATTGTAAAGACTGTATTACTATTACTCTGAAACCATGAGATTGTGAGCGAGCCAAAAGGTGAGTAAAAAAAGAGATGGTTTGGAAGAAGCCGTAGAATCAGTGAAAGCTAAGAAGTCTGAGGAACGGATGGTTCCAACCATCTGTTCATTATGCGGCCCAATGCCCGGATGTGGACTAAACTGCTATGTTAAAGACGGCAGGTTGATAAGAGTCGAGGGCATGAAGGAGGCTCCTACAAACAAAGGAACATTGTGCCCCAAGGCATTCGCCTCCGTGCAGTGGGTCTATTCGCCGCAACGTCTCAAATACCCTTTGAAACGTATCGGGAAGAAGGGTGAAGGTAAATTCGAGAGAATCAGCTGGGATGAAGCTCTTGATACTATTGCCAGCAGGCTCAGCGAACTCAAAGAAAAGCACGGACCTGAATCTCTAGCTATCCTCGCGCCAGCGCGACGCAGCTATTGTGACTATTTACAGCGATTCCTAATCGCCCACGGAAGCCCAAATTATGGCCATAGTGGCCTCTGTTTTATACAGGCAGCTTTCGGGTTTGCCTATACTCTGGGATGGCCTTGGCTCAATAGAGACGGTGCAGATTTTGAGCATGCTAACCTGATTGTGGTATGGGGTGCTAACCCCGCATATGCTGCAGCACCTCTGGGCAATCTACGAAGAATTTTAGATGCCAAGGAGAGAGGTGCCAGGCTCATGGTGATTAAGCCTGAGATGCAGCCGGATGCGGCCAAGGCGGATATCTGGGTTCCCATCAGGCCCGGCACCGATGGTGCCCTGGCATTGGCAATGCTACATGTCATAATCAATGAGAACCTCTACGATGCAGACTTCGTCTCTAGGTGGTGCTACGGCTTCGATAAGCTCGTACCTCATATACAGAAATATAATCCAGAGTGGGCTGAGCCAATAACGGGGCTGTCAGCCGACCAGATAAGAGAGGTGGCCAGGATATACGGGACGACAAAACCCGCATGTATTCTTGCCGGGAACGCATTCGACCAGGTGGCAGACTCCAATAACGCAGTACGGGCTGTGGCAATATTAATAGCCATAACCGGCAACCTCGACAGACCCGGGGGCAATGTTGTATCCACCGGGACTACCATGCCCATGGTTAAATCCGTACATCTCAGGGAGAGATATACCCAGGATTTTGTAGACAGGCTGGTAGGCCCGGAAATAGCCAGTTGTTTTCAGCCCTTCATGGAAGGTACATCTTCCGCTTATTACCGCTGTCTTGATAGCGTTCTCACCCGAAAGCCATATCCTATCAGGGCAATAATCGCTCCCGGGACCCAGCCCACGGTAACTACTCGTGGCAGCAAGAGGGTGGTAGAAGCGCTTGGGAAACTGGAATTCTTCGTGGTTATCGATGTAATGCAGAACTCGTCAATGCCCTGGGCTGATATCGTTGTCCCTGTAGCCACTATGTATGAATGCGACCATCCTTTTGAGGTAACGGGTAACTGGATAATGGCGCGAAACAAGGTTATTGAGCCGCTGGGAGACTACAAGTCGGACTACGAGTTCTGGCTTGACCTGGCGGTCAAGATGGGCTATGGGGAGGATTTCTGGGACGGAAGTATTGAGAAGTGCATGAACTACCAGCTGGAGAACTTTGGGATGACCATAGAAGAGCTAAGAGCACATCCTACAGGTATTATTTATGAGCCAAAACCGATGGTTTACGAGAAGTATGAGAAAATATTCACCACTCCCAGTACTCGGCTTTCGAGGGCTCCTTACCTCCCTCAGGGCAAAGTGGCAATCTATAATACTACATTCGAAGAGAATGGGTTCAATCCACTTCCAGAATGGATAGAGCCGCCCGAGAGTCCAACGGCTACCCCGGAGCTCTTGGCGAAGTACCCTCTTGTCTTTTTTGACGCACACACCTCAGATGTTTATAACGCCGCGTGGTTACGTAATCTGCCTTACCTACGCGAGATTCAACCTGAACCATGGGTACACATTCACCCCGAGACAGCTAAGGCACG
>Ga0315545_1004719_pt1 | contig 11172 bp, 10 predicted proteins | sample SalMarSW160210MG_FD_203096 | JGI IMG/M metagenome (GOLD analysis project Ga0315545, IMG submission 203096) | Salt marsh sediment microbial communities from the Plum Island Ecosystem LTER, Massachusetts, United States - Salt Marsh Sediment SW1602-10 ...
GAGTTATAATGGATTGCGGATTGCGGGCTTGTCCGCCATAGCCGTAGGCGAAGGCGGATTGTGGCAGAGGGTCTTATGACCCTGAAGATGAATAGGAAGCGACGTTGAAAAGGCTTCTTCAGATAGCAGTAATCATCCTGACCGTCTGGCTTTGCGCTACGATAGTTAGGCCGTTTCTCACGCAGGTCAACCTTGAGTGGGGGAAGCGCCGGATGGAGCAGGCGCTCAAGATGGGTCAGGCCGCGAGCAAGAAGAAGCAGCCCGCGACGACCGCTCTTAGGCTACTTCGCGACGCGGAGCGATTCTTCAGTACTGCGAGGCGAGTAACGCTTGGCGATGGCCAGGTCTGGCTCTATCTCGCTCATGTCGCCAATCTTGCACCCGGATTGGACAAGAGCATGTCGAAGGGGCGGCAGAAGAGCAAACAGCGGGAAGTGATCAAACTAGTCGATGAGGCGGAGGACTTCTACATCGACAACAACATGATCCTCCGTCGGGCGATGGCCTATTCGTCGCTTGGGAACACGATGAAGGCGATTCAGGGCTTTGAGTCTGCTCTGTATTACTACTCCATGTGGTCGCAGGCGATTCGGCCGACAGTCCAGATCTACATGCAAGAGATTACGAAAAGGAACAAGAAAGAGCCGAAGCGGATTCTGAGGGCGATGGAGCGCCTGGTTGACCGGTTCCCCGAGAATCGCGATGCGGCGAGGTATCTTGGCCGGCTCTATCTGGACCAGAAGCGGTTAGAGGAGGCGCGCATTTGCTTCCGTCAGGCGGAAGGGGGCAAAGAGGGCAACCTTGAGCTAGGCAGACTGATCGCTCAGTCTTACATTCAGGAAGGTGACTTCAGAAGGGCGATTTGGGAGCTCTGTCGGGCGTTGCACTTCTCCAAGGCCAAGAAGAGCAAGGACCTCGCTCCCGTCATTAGAACGATGCGGGCTTGCCTTGTGCGCGATCCCAATAACGGGGACGGGCATTTCGTCATGGGCACGGTGCAGCAGGACCGCTTGGCGGACCTCAACGCGGCCAGGCGGGACTATCTCAATGCCTACAAGGTCCGCAAGGCGCATCTCGGGACGGTCAAGAGGTTGGCCGAGGTGTGCGAGGGGCTGGGAGACACAGAGGAGGCGGCCAAGTGGCGGGAGGTTGCGGATAAGATCCGTGAGTACTCCAAGAAGATACAGCTTGTCCTGCCGTCAGGCAAGAAGAGAGACGCCTATTGTCTATTTGTGGCGGAGGCAAATGAGCTTTCGCCCCTAGTTGGTGAAGTTGTCAGGGACGATGCAGCCTCAAGCGGCAAAGCCGTCCTGCTGAGCAAGGACAACGGCCGCTCGGTGCCGATTACGCTCAGATGTCCGCCGCTTCCGGCTGGTGATTACGAGATGAGCGTTAGAATGAAAGTCGCAGACCTGCTGGGGCCTCCTAAGTCAGCGGTGGCGTCGCTGTGGGTCCAGGGTGAAAGCGTGCAACGCATTCGATCGAGAAAGAGTTCCAAGTTTGTGTTAGTTAGCGATTTCAAGCTGGCAAATGAGTATCGAGACTTCACATTCGGCTTTTATCATCCTGGCCTCGTCGATTACGAGATACGGATTGAATACAAGGCCCTCTGTGACGTGTATATCGACCGAATCACGGTCGGCTTCTTGGAGGATTGACGCTTTATAGGCCGATTTGCAGACTTCGCCATAGTAGCTCGCAGAGCTACGTCGGCTGAACAGGAGGGACAAGGATGAAAATCAAATGGCTTGGACATTCCGCGTTCACCATCACGGCGAGCGACGGGACAACATTGCTGACCGATCCGTATAGGGCTGGCGCGTTCGACGGTGCGGTCGCATACGGCCCAATTGGCGGGCGTTTCGACGTCGTAACAGTCAGCCACAAGCACGCTGACCACGACGGGGTTGATGGCCTTGCCGGAACCCCGACCGTCGTTGATTCGGTCGGCCGAACCGAGGCGAAAGGTATCGAGATCGAGGGCATTGCCTCGTTTCACGACAAGGCCAAAGGGGCCCAGCGAGGGCAAAACATCATCTTCTGTATCAAAGTTGATGGCCTGAAGGTCTGCCACCTCGGCGATCTCGGACACATCCCGGATGAGGCCGCTCTCGCCAAACTCAGCGACGTTGACGTGCTACTGACCCCGGTCGGCGGGACGTTCACGATCGACGCGGGCGAGGCCTGGCAGACCGTCCAGAAGATCAAGCCCAAGGTCGTCATCCCGATGCACTTCAAGACCCCGAAGGTCGGCTTTGATCTCGCGCGGGTTGAGCGGTTCACGGCCGGGAAGCCCGACGTCGTTCAGGCCGGCTCCGCCGAAGTTGAATTGACGCGGGAGACTCTGCCCATAAAGCCTCAGATTATCGTGCTTCAGCACGCCCTTTGATGTAACCTGAACAATTGGGGACCATGGGGCTGCTGGGCGTTGGGCGCGCTTTCCAGCCTGCTAGAGAAGCGCGAGCCCATACCGAAGCGTTTCAGCAATTGGGCACCGGCCTGACCGGTATCACCTCTGGGGTCCTATGTAGCCATCCAGGATACTCGGCAGGTCGCCAAACTCCTTGCTGATCTGGTAGAGATAATCGAGGACGTGCCAGCCGTGGATGCGGCGCGGCTGCGACAGATCGACGATCTGGATGGGGATGAGGTCCACGCGTCGAATCTTCTTGCCCACGATTGTCGCCCTGGCAATCAGACCTATTGACCAGGAGTATTTGGGCATGGGGAAGACCAGGTTCCCGAGGCTGTAAAGGACCGGCCTGCCCTTGTCCACGGCGACCGGCTGAATGACGTGCGGATGGTTGCCCACCACCATGTCGGCGCCTGCGTCAAGAGCGATCTTGGCGAGCTGTTTCTGCCGCTTAGAAGGGACAGCAGAGTCTTGTCCTCCAAAATGAAGGTTGACGAAAACCAGGTCCGCCTGCGTGCTGGCGGAGGCAATTGCCCTGCGCATGTCATCGGGATGTGCCCACGCACACCCAGGACGAGAGGCGCCCGCCTCGTAAGAGGTCGGATAGACGTCGCAGAACGCCAGAAAGGCGATTCTGGTTTGCCGGACCTCGACAACTACGGGGCTGTATGCCACTCGGCGATTATGCCCGGCGCCGACCGGTCGTATGCCGAGGCTTCGGAGCTTTTGTACCGTGTCAACCACGGCGCCCTCGTAATCGCCGATGTGGTTGTTGGCCAGGAAAGCCACGTCGATTCCTCCGGCAGAAAGCGCATCGCCGGCCGAGGGTTTGGCCTTCAGGTAGATTGGCTCCGCGAGCCCGGGCGGGGTCGGTTTCGGGGCCTTCCTGTCCGACAGGGTCAGCGGAGCCTCAAGGTTGACCGCCGCAATGTCGGCCCCTGACAGCAGCTCACGAATCCCCGCAAAAACGTACCCGGCGCCATACTTGTCTATCCGCCTGGCAACCTCGTCGCAGAGTGCGACGTCGCCGCCAAAAACCACAATGATCGGCTCTGTTTCCGAGGAGCCGCAACCTGCGAGAGTCATCGCGAGGCAGAGCGGTAACCATGCGGAGGCCAAGAGGATATGCCTACTCTTCCCCAACGGTCTGCCTCTTCATCTGAGCCCGATAGGACTCGAAACTGCGCCAAAGCTCACCCACGGGGACGCCCGAGGAAATGTGTGCCCAGGGTAGAATCTCATCGCGAGACCTTGTTCGCAGCGCATAGAACTCGGGGTTCACGTCAACGCTCTTCCGCGAGGCCTGCCAGTCAAAATTGGTCTCTGCGAGGGCTGAAACCAGCCTGGAGCAGCGCCTGTCGCCTCGAGAAAGAACGCCCTGGATGAACGCCCATTTCGGCAGGTCCGCATGAACCGAAACGCCGCGTGTCCCTGACAGCCCCGTCTTTGCGGCTCTGATGCAACGCGAAAGCTCGGTCGGTCCGAGCATCGGCGCCCATTGCAGAGGTGTGTGCGCTTTCGGGACGAACGACGAGAGCGAGACGTTGATCAGAACGTCGCGCTTGCCGGAAGACCGCTTGCGCAGACCGTGTTTCATACGTTTCACGAGCGACACGATCTCCTCAACATCATCGAGCGACTCGCCCGGCAGGCCGACCATGAAGTAGAGCTTCAGGGCCGAGAAGCCGGCGCTGGCAACCTGGGCGGCCACATCAATGAGCAGCTCGTCGCTGTTCGGCTTGCCTAGTGCGAGTCGCAGCCGTTCTTGGCCAGCCTCGGGTGCAATCGTTATCGTCTGCTGCCCACCTCGCCTGAGTAAATCGAGCATTTGTGGGCTGATGCTGTCCGCCCTGAGAGACGAGACGGTAACGCCCATGTCCATGCTGAGCAGGCCCCTCAGTATTGCGAGGAGGTCGGGATGGTCCGCGACCGCCGACCCAAGAAGTCCGATCGCCTGCCTATGCTTCTTTGTGGAACGCGCCGCACGGAGGATGCTGCCTGCGCTCAGAAAGCGCGCCGGGCGGCTGCAAAATGACGCCATGCAGAATTTGCACGCCCGGGGGCAGCCCCTGACCGCCTCCACGAGGCCCAGGTGACCGAACTCGGTATCCTGGGTGAAGACGATGGTGCGCGCCGGGACGAGCTCTTCTCGCGGCGTTACGCGCCTCTTGACCTTCTCTCGGTCGCCCTGGACATGGATGGCCGAGACTGTCCCGTCCGGGCCGTATTCTGGCTCGAAGAGCTCCGGCACATAGACACCCTCTATCTCGGCCAGACGAGGCAATAGGTCACTTTGATTGAGCCTCTCCTGCTTCGCTATGAACAAGGTCTCCGCGAATTCCCCAGCGGCATGTTCTCCGTCCCCGACGACGAACGCATCGACGAACGCGGCAAGCGGCTCTGGATTGGCGCTCACCGCACATCCGCCCGCGACGACGAGCGGCTCGCCGTGTGACCTGCGGTCCCGGTCGGGCGTTATGCCGCTGAGCATGAGAAACCGCACCAGGTTCGGGTAGTCGTTCTCGAAAGGCATCGCAAAAGCGATCACGTCGAAGCGAGACGCCATGTCCCCGCTCTCAACTGAAAGCGGCATCTGCGCCTTTGCACTTCCCCGAAGAGATTCGTCCGGCATGAAGGACCGCTCGCACCGAACGTAATCGAGCGAGTTCAGGGCCGCGTAGATCGCGTGGAAGCCCAGGTTCGACATCCCAACGAAGTAGCTGTTTGGAAAGACCAAGAGCACGTTCAGCTTGCCGCCGGGGTCCTTGTGAATCGCCGCAATCTCACTTGTTGCGCGCCTCGCCTTCATCGTCGCCTCACGCTGTCTTGCTCATCCTCGATCCCCGCGTGTAGTGACGGCTCACGGGCCGCCCTCCGCTGATTTGATCCGACGTTCGAAGGGCGGCTCACGAGGCGCCCCTACCAGAAAGTTCTCTTGTATATACTCGGAGAGTATCTGGCCGACGAGCTCGTGCCCGTTCTCGTTCCAATGCGCCTCGTGAACATTGTAAAGCCGCACGTCGCTTTCCGCCAACTCGGCCGCTTTCTCCTCAAAGGTATCGGCTGGGTTCACAAAACGGATCGATTGCCGGCCACAGATGACGGCGAGCTCTTTCGCTGCGTTCTCAACGTCCCACTCGGCGTCCGAAAGGCCATAGTAGGACTTGGCGACGTCCCAGTAGAACCGGTGGATGCTCTCTCTGGCGCGGATATGGAAGACGATGAGCATGCCCCCGACCTCCTCCACTCGATCGCGCAGCCTCACCAGCAGCGCCTCGGTAAGGTCCCAGGCGTATTGCATCTGCGGGAGTCTGTTTTTTCGCCAGACTCTGAACTCATGTGGAATCGGGACGCCGTAACGGAGTTCGTCTTGAAGCGTCTCGAGCTGCCGGTTCCAGATCCGCTCGGCCATTCCTATGTTCCTGCGCGGCGGGCCGAACCATGAAGTCCGCTCGAGCAGCCGCGTGAGGAACGCGTAGATGTATGATTTCCGGGCGAGCCAGTCGTAAAGCCTGACCTTGTTCCTGCCTCCCAGCATCCACGGGATGTCCGGCTGAGGCACGGGGACGTTCGTGAGCCGAAGCTCGCCGTCCTTCAGCCTGAATAGCGGTTTGTAGTAATGCATGTGTTTGAGCTGTGTATTGTCCCACACGTCGTTCTCGCAAAACATCAGCACGACCAAGTCGGGACTGTATTCTCTGCCCTCTGACTCGAAGAACAAGAGCTCCTGGACCGTGGAATAGGCCATGGTCCCGGTGTTTATGACCTGGTAGCTGCGGCCGTCGCGGCGCCTGTTTAGGCTTTCGTTCAGCCGTTCGGAGAAGAGCTTTTCAAAGCTAACCGTGTATCCCTCCGCGAACGAATCGCCGAGAACTAGTATCCTGAACTCGTTCGCGGGCTTCTCGTATGGGTATTCCGGCCCGCGTATCCCCTTGGAGTTGATCTCCTCAAAGACCTCGAACTCCTTGTGGTATCTCCACCCCTTCTGGCCAGGGACCTTTCGCCAACCAAGCAGTGAATCATGCTCGTAAAAGCACTCCTCGCTGACGGGTTCCTTCGCTGGATGCGTCACATGGAGAACGATTTCCGCAAGAACAAGCGATACGCCCAGCGTGAAAACAAAAAGCGCCAGATTTGCCAAGCCCTGCCTCGTTTTGCTCGACCTTGTCATTGAACCTTCCCCGGGCCGATTGGTTCACTGGCTGACGTGCTCTTGAGTGTCGTGCTGGATTCACATGGTCGGGACGTAACGCGCGTCCCCCTTTCATGGTCGCGGCTTCGGGACGGTTGAAGATAATTCCACATCGCGAGTCTTCGTAGGGGCGAACCCCCGTTAGGCTGGGTCATACCTCCCATATCCGATCGGATCGATAACTGCGGGCGGGTCTGAGACCCACTCCTACAGGTCGTTTACGGACATCAGTTCCAAGACAACAACCCCGCCCTTGAACTTAGAAGCCGGCTGGATTTGCTATCAGCCCGGAGGCCATGCCATCTTGCGCCCGCCCAGGACATGGAAGTGGATGTGATTGACGACTTGACCAGCGTCTTCCCCGGTGTTTAGGACAAGCCTGTAGCCACTCTCGCGAATCGACTCGTGCTCAGCGATCTTGGCGCACGCTTCCAACGCCTTGGATAGAAGCGGAAGGTCTTCCGGGCTGCACTCAGTGATGCTCGGGATGTGCTTCCGTGGGATGACGAGTATGTGTGTCGGAGCCTGAGGATTCATGTCATGGAAAGCCACGACGTCCTCGTCGCTGTAGATGATCCTGGCCTTCAGCTCGGCCTGAGCTACTTTGCAGAAAATGCAATCAGTCATGGCGCCTCCTGAATCTTTTTGTCCATGATGGTTCTCTTAAAGCATTCTTGCAAGCTTGACGATATAGATCAAGTGCTAGATCATTCAGCCGAGTGAGGTGGGGGCAAGAAGAAAGTGAATGCGAGTTGGATGCCGAATGCAGCGGCGAGGATCAATGTGCTTGTAGTTGATGATCAGGACTGTATCGTTGATCTGCTATCCGACATTGTAGAGGGACTTGGTTTTGCCAGCGATGTGGCTCACGACGGTCAGGAGGCAATTGAGAAGTTTGGCGTCGGTGATTTTCAGATTGTTATCACCGACATAAAGATGCCGCGCATGGACGGTATAGAGTTGACGAAGCGGATCAAAGAAACACGGCCAGATGTGCCGGTGATAGCGATAACAGGCTATGGCACTGAGGACACGGAGGGCGATCTCTCCCAAGACGGCATGGACGGCTTCCTGGAAAAACCGTTCCGCGTGGCCAAGATAGAGGACATGATATGCAACGTTCTGGAGAGATACGAACTACTGGACCGCTGAGCGACTTCCGCGTCCCATGAACGGCCTGAAAGACCCCTTTGCGGGCAGAACTGACCGCTATTCTGGACGGAAACTCTCTCCCTTCATTGTTCTTTCGGTTGTTGTGCACATGGTGATCGCCTCGCTCCTTTTATCTGCGACGTTCAACAGACCCTCACCTGGCCCCATGCCGGCGAGCCTGAAGGTGCGACTTGAGGCGCCTGAAGCTGAGAGGGATGAGGACGCTGCGAAACGGGAGCTCGTAGAATCTGAGAAGTCGATGCCAAAGCCGCTCTCGAAGCCTGCCGCAGAAGCCAAGACCAAACCCAAATCGACAAAACCGGGCTCGAGAGAGCGTCCCCAAGAGCCAAGAGTTGCCGAAGTATCTACTCCAACGCTTCCTGACGCGCCCAGCTTTGAATACCCCTACTACCTCAATATGCTCAGGGGCAAGCTTTCGGATGCCTGGCTCTATCCAGCGGCTTCAGGCAAGAAAGTGTTGCGGGCAAAGGTGGCGTTTCGCATAAACCGCAACGGCAGGGCTGACCGCGTTAGGCTACAGGAGTCTTCGAAGAGCCAGGTGTTCGACCGGTCGGTGCTCAGGGCCGTCGAGGCCGCGGCGCCGTTCCCGCCCTTGCCCGATGGCTACAAAGGGGAGACACTAGGCACCCTTTTCGTTACGTTTGAGTATCATAAATAGTTCTGTTGGGGATGTGATGGCAGACTTCGCCATAGTAGCCCGCAAGGCTACGTCGGCTGAACTTGTTCTTCTTGGGGCAATTCCCGTTGGGACGCTCTAGCTTTGTCATTTGCTCGCTTCTTGCACTCGTTTTTCTTGTGCCCCTACACTTCTGGGCCGCCGACCGCGAGCCGCTCGATAAGGACGGCCGGATATATCTCACGATCAGCGCGGCGGGACCCCGACTCATCAAGGTCTGCCTGGCCGGGCCGCTCGGGGACGAGCCAGGGCCAATCGTAGAAACGACGCGGGGCATACTGGAGTTCGATTTGTCCCAGTCGAATCGGTTTGAGCTCGTAAAGGTGAAGCCCAAGCTCATTGGGATGGTGCGGTCTGGGAAAAGGAGCAGGTCGGGCTGGGTCAACTTGAAAGGCGGCGTGGACGTTTTCGTTGTTTGGGACGCTGTCTCCGACGCCAGCAGCTTTGCGTTCAACGGAGAGGTCAAGGACTCGAGGACCTTAAAGAACATCTTCACCAGGAGCTTCTCGGTGCCGATGGTGCAGCAGAGAGCCGTTTTGCACCAGTTCGTGGATGAGATAGCGCTAATGCTCTCGGGCAGGAGTGGGACGGCGCACTGCAAGATAACGTTCGTGTCCGATTGGACGGGCCACAAAGAGCTCTACACGGCGGACTACGACGGCCACAACGTGAGGCAGCGGACGGAGCTTTGTGGCATCGTGCTCTCACCCGCATATTCGCCAAAGGGGGACAAGATAGCGTTCATTAGATTCAAGGATAACGGTCCGGTTCTCTCGATACTGGATATGGTCTCCGGCCGTATCGACGACGTCCTGACCCCCGAGGGGATTGTCGCCTCACCCACTTGGTCGCCCGACGGCCAGATCATCGCGGTCTGTATCAGCAAACACGGCAACAGCGATGTCTATCTATTGGACGTCGGCACTGACGAGCTTACGAGGCTTACTTATTCGAGGTCGATAGAGACCTCACCAACGTTCGCGCCCAATGGTCGTTCCATTGCTTTTACGTCCGACAGGACTGGCCGGCCGCAGATATACGTCATGAACATCGACGGCAGTGGCCTCAGGAGGCTGACCTTTGAGGGCAAACACAACGAATCGCCCGTCTGGTCGCCCGACGGAAGCCTCATAGCCTATACTGCGCTTCGAGGAAGCACGTTTGAGCTCCGGCTGATTAGCCCTGACGGCGACGGCCCCTACACCGTCGTCGAAGAGCTCTCAGACGGCGAGGCGCCCGCATGGTCGCCCGATGGCGAAAAGCTCATCTTCAGCGCCAGGGATGACGGCTCACACAGCGCCTTGTATCTTGTCAATCACGACGGCAGCGGACTAACCAAGGTCATCTCAATCGCGGGCAACTGCACGGAGCCAAGCTGGTCACCGTGAGGTATATGTTCTCTTGAAACGCATAAAGATCGCGATTGACGGGCCGTGCGCGAGCGGCAAGAGCACGATCTCCAAGCTCCTGGCTCTGCGGCTTGGATATAAGCTCATCAATACTGGGGCCATGTATCGTGCCGTCGGCCTGCTGGCTATCGAAAAGGGGATCGAGCCCCTAGACGAAGCGGGCGTGAGTTCTATCCTGCCCAACATCGAGATCGACTTCGCCGGCCCTGCCTCAGACCAGCGCGTCATCCTAAATAGACGGGACGTTACCGAACGAATTGTACAGCCCGACGTCGCGTCGGCCGCGTCCAGCGTTTCGAGCCTACTTCCCGTGCGCGAGAACCTCGTCGCCCGTCAGCAAGCGATGGCAAGAAGCGGCGGAGTCGTGCTCGAGGGTCGGGACATTGGCACAGTCGTGCTGACCGACGCCGAGTGCAAGTTCTACGTTACCGCCTCCCTCGAGGAACGGGCGAGGCGCCGCCTGAAGGACTACGAGACCATGGGCATCCAAAAGGAGCTCGCCCAAGTGCAGGATGAGCTTCGCCGCCGCGATAGGAACGACATGACGAGGCAGCACTCGCCGCTCAAAAAGGCCCCAGACGCCACCGAAATCGACACAACCCACCTGACCATCGACCAAGTCATCGACCGCCTCATGGCCCACATCCAAGCCAAATGCGCAGCCCCGGACGCCGGGGACGTGTAAGGATAATCGCCCAGGACTCGTTGGCGGCGTGGGGCGTTCGCCGCGCGGCGAATGCTAGCGTCATGCATGTGAGTTGATCATGCAAGCAACATACCAGACACAAAGAACTCAGAAAAGGCGCAGGTCAGGCCCGTCCCTCTTGGTCCTTTCCCTGTTTCCGCCTCGCGGAGACTGCACTGGGTTTGCGCTTGAACGCTTGCCGCAAGAGTAGTCTAATCGCATACCGAAGGGAGAGATGCGATTGGAGCAAGGCGGCAAATATGGCTGAGGAGCGAAAGGCAGTTTCGAGGAGGCCTGGAGGACGGGGCGCGGAGACACCGTTCGTGGAGAACCTCTTGAGCCGGGGCCTTTATGGCGCGTGCCACGTTGTGGGCTGGGTTCTGTCGAAGGTCTTTTTGCGAGCGGAGGTCATCGGTCGGGAGAACATCCCGCGAAAGGGGCGAGTGATCTTCGCGTCCAATCATCGGAGTTATGCGGACCCTCCGCTTCTGGGGTTCATGATCTCACGGCCGCTGCATTTCGTGGCGAAGGCGGAGCTCTTTCGTAATCCGTTATTTGGAAGGGTCCTGCGGAACGTGCACGCGTTTCCCGTGAGCCGTTCGGGAGTTGACAGGGATGTGCTGA
>Ga0315545_1004721_pt1 | contig 11170 bp, 7 predicted proteins | sample SalMarSW160210MG_FD_203096 | JGI IMG/M metagenome (GOLD analysis project Ga0315545, IMG submission 203096) | Salt marsh sediment microbial communities from the Plum Island Ecosystem LTER, Massachusetts, United States - Salt Marsh Sediment SW1602-10 ...
TCGACAAGAAGCTGGGACGTTACAAAAACCCAGGCCAACCAGGTCTATCTCGGAGTCGCAGCCGAGTCAAAACAGGTATGGCAGGCAATAGACAAAACCAAAGGAGAGGTGCTCGTTTGTACTTATCCCGGCGGCAGCAAAGAAATATTCTGCTCCTATTACAGCTCGATGTGCGGCGGGCATACCGAAGATTCGCAAAACGTTTTCGGCGGCGAACAAATCGAGCCGCTTTCGGGAGTTCGCTGCCCGTATTGTCAGTACGTCGCCAGACCCCACAGCTTTTTCTGGCCTATAGTCCGGTTCGATAAAGCAGATGTCTCAAAAAAACTCATTGAAAGGTATCCGACATTAAAAAAGCTCGGCCAGATTAAAGAGCTTGTCATCGAAAGGAAAAGCGATTATAAAATTGACACCGACAATCAGCAGTCGATATTGTCGCGGCTGACATTCATCAAGCTGGTCGGCTCAAACGGAAAAAGCGATTATATCAGAGCAGAAGACTTGCGGATGACTATTGACCCTTCCGGAAAAAGAGTAAAGAGCACAATCTGCAAAATAAAAAGTACGGGTGAAAAATGGGCATTTTTGGCAGGCAGGGGCTGGGGGCACGGCGTAGGGCTGTGCCAGTGCGGTGCGCAGGCTATGGCAAGGATGGAAGGCAAAACGGCCTTCGAGATATTACTATATTATTATCCGGGTTCCGAAATTGATTATGTCTATTAAGTCAGCAGGATTCGAAATACTTGTCGAGGACAAAAACAGCTGGGCCAGAAAAGGGCTGCTTAAAACAACCCACGGCACGATCGAGACGCCCGTATTCTGCCCGGTCGGCACTGCTGGTGCGGTCAAGGGACTTACGCCTGCACAGTTAGAAGAGACCGGATGTTCACTTATCCTTGCCAATACATATCATTTGATGCTCCGGCCTGGAATCGAGACAATAGAAAAGCTCGGCGGGATACATAAGTTTATGGCCTGGCAAGGGCCAATCTTAACCGACAGCGGCGGCTTTCAGCTATTCTCACTGAGCGAATTGGTGCAAATCGATGACGACGGAATTGAATTTTCCAGCCACATAGACGGCCAAAAATTAAAGCTCGATGCAAAAAACGCTACCGAAATTCAGAACCGTCTCGGTGCAGACATAATAATGTGCCTTGACGAATGCCCTGCATTCGGCTGTGAAGGTGACAAACTTAAAAAAGCTGTGCAAAGAACTATTAAATGGGCGGAACAATGTAAACAGGCACACTCAAATCCTGACCAGATGCTTTTAGGGATTGTTCAGGGAGGCACAGACGAGCAGCTTCGCAGCTTCTGTTCAAAAGAGCTTATTAAAATGGATTTCGACGGCTACGCCATCGGCGGGCTGGGCATAGGTGAAGGCAACACTAATATGATAAGAACAGTATCGGCTACAACCAGGCTGCTGCCAACTGAGAAACCACGTTACCTTATGGGCGTCGGGATGCCGGCTGACATTATAACCGCAGTCAGAGAAGGTGTGGATATATTCGATTGCGTCCTGCCGACAAGAAATGGAAGAAATGGTTATGCTTTTACCAATAACGGGCCGCTGCGTATTCGAAACAGCTCCAATATCGAGGACAGCAACCCCGTAGAAGAAAATTGTGACTGCTATTGCTGCAGGAACTTCAGCAGAGGCGCGGTCAGACACTTTTTCAATGCATCGGAAATGCTCGGTGCAATACTGCTTTCAGTGCATAATATAAGGTTTTACCAAAGATTAATGGCAGCAATACGTGAAGCGATAGAGAAAAAAGAATTTAATGACTGGGCACAAAGGCAAATAAAAAACGACAAATACTCAGAAACCCAAAAAACATAAATCCAAAAAATTGTTGATTATATTGCGTTAATCATTGATAATAACTCTTTTAAAAAATTGTAAATGTAAAATAAAATAGCTCAAACTCGTTTTATATGAGGCTGTAAGCATTTGTGATTCAAAGCTTATTGCTGGATGAAGGGAATTAAAAATGGAAAATATATGGATTTTAGCACAGTCTGAAAGCGGACAACCTACAATGATTGAATCAGAGCAGTCAGAAGGCCAGGAACATGAAACAATATCCGTACCGTCTGACAGTAATAGTAACGTAAAACAGGCTGTCAAAAAGGGCCCGCTCGGGGATTACAGCGGTATAATTTTGATTGTTCTGATGGTCGTTGTGATGTACTTCTTTCTTATGAGAGGCCCGCGAAAAAAACAGCAGGAACACAAGCAAATGGTCCAGTCACTGAAAAAGAACGACAAGGTAAGGACGATAGGCGGAATTATAGGGACCATCGTCGATATTAAAGACGACGAGATTACACTAAAGATCGATGAAACAAATAACACAAAGATAAAGGTCATTCCGTCGGCGATTGGAAGAAACCTTTCACAAGGGCAAAATTAACAGAAACTGCGTCCTGACTTTTCGTTTTAAGCAGGCTCAGATACGTGAAAAACAAGGGAAAAAGCAATGAGCAGAAATTTGTTGTTGAAGATTATCGTAATTATAGTACTCACTTTAGTCGCATCTTACACTCTTTACCCACCAAATAAAACACTCAGGGCAGGGATAGACCTGGCGGGAGGCGTCAGCCTGACCTATGAGATTGACGCTGAGGGAACGGAGGCTGCACAACGCAAAGGACTCTCAAGCAAAATGATAAAGATTCTTCGCAGAAGAATAGACCCTGCCAATATACAAAACATCGAATGGTGGCCCGAGGGCGATACCCGCTTCGAAATAAGAATGCCGCTTGCGAGCAGTGAAACCCGCCAGAAACGCCAGCAATACGAAGAAGCTTTGAATAATCTTCTCGAGGAAAATGTCAAGCCGGCAGTAGTCCTGCGGGAACTTAAAAAACCGCCCGAGGAAAGAGCGGAATTTTTTAAAAAAATTGGCGGTGATTCAACCCAAAAAATCGAAATCCTCAATAAGCTTGCCGAAGTTCACGATGAGTACAACCAACTACAAGACCAAGGCAATGAGCTGACGAGTAAAATCGAGCAAACAGAGGAAAAATTAACCGCTGCTGGTCTGCAGCTCGAAGAGGTAAAGGCAAACGCTTATGAATGGAGCACATTAAAGGAGCCAAAACTAAAAGAGCAGCTCAAAACATATCTCGGCCTGGACCCAAATACCGTCGCCGACACACGGCTCGAGCTGCTCGGCGATTATGTAAAAGATTACTCGCAGTTGATAAAAGTTACAGAAGAGCTGACAACACCCGGAACGGGAAAATCAGACCAGTACAAAGAGGCAAAAAATGCACTCGACGGATTGAACCTCACCGAAGAGCAGATAAAATACGCTCTGCAGCTGCCCAAACGCTCACAAAGAGAAAATGCGATAGAAGATATAAATGACCAATTCCCGGACAGAAAGAAAAAAATCTACGCTGTAGTAGAAGCGTTTGAGGATTATCGAGACTTCCAGGGCAGATTGGACGACCCGAAAGACCTTCAAAATATGCTAAAGGGAGCCGGCATACTCGAATTCAGAATCCTTCCTACCCTCGGGCATTCGGAAGTCGATACCGAAAAGATGCAAAGCTACGTCGAGCTGCTAAAAACAAAAGGACCAAAATATGCCTCCGACGATGAATATATATGGTTCGAGATTGAAGACAGCACAGAATGCCTAACCATCGACCAGACGGGTGAAACAAACGTTGTCGTTCGAGACAATGACAAAAGACCAGCTGTCGTCGCATCGTTCGGGAACAAATATTATGTCCTTGCGAGCAATAAATCAGATGACTGCCTTCTGCATAACCCGGATGAGCCGTGGGAGCTGATAAGCGCCTCGGCTGGAAGAGACCAGCAGGGAAGAAGGGCCATTGACTTTGTTCTTGACGATAGTGCAGGCAAAATATTCGCCAAAGTCACCGACAAAAACATGTACAGGCCTTTGTGCATTCTTCTTGACAAACTTGCCATATCGGCTCCTGTTATCCAGAGTAGAATATCAACATCAGGTCAGATTACAGGCACGTTCAGCCAGGAAGAAGTTGAAAATATGGCCAACAAGCTCGAGGCAGGCCACCTTCCGGCCCAGCTTATTGAGCAGCCGATATCCGTAAAATCCATCGGCCCTTCACTCGGAGCCGAAAACAGAGACCAGGGAATTAAGGCAGGCTTCATAGGCCTGATTGCCGTGATAGGATGTATGGCAATCTACTACACTCTGGCCGGCTCAATTGCCGACCTGGCCCTGCTTTTGAATATCCTTTTTGTCCTCGCAACTATGGTTATCATCAGGGCTACTTTCACTCTGCCCGGTATTGCCGGAATTATTCTTACAATCGGTATGAGCGTTGACGCAAACGTCCTTATCTTCGAGAGAATCCGCGAAGAGCAGAAAAAGGGCTCATCTTTATCAATCGCAATCAAAAACGGATATCAAAGGGCGTTTAGAACAATCTTCGATGCGAACCTGACAACTTTTATTACGGCTGCTATTCTTTACTGGGTCGCTTCCGAAGAGGTTAAGGGATTCGCAATAGTCCTTATGCTCGGTATTGTTTCGAGTATGTTCACTGCCCTTTTTGTCACACGTGTAATTTTTGATGCTCTTGTATCAAAACAAATAATCAAAGACCACCTATTTATGCTCCAATTGATAGAAAAGCCCAACATCAACTGGATGAAATTAAGGCCCGTATTCCTGATTATCTCAGGCGCCTTCATCATCGCAGGACTCGCAGTCTTTTATACAACAAAGAACAAATACGATATCGAATTCACCGGCGGCACGTCGGTTGTTATCAATTTAAAGGACGGGGTGGAACTAAGCAGAAAAGACGTCGAAGACAGAATTCACAAAGTCGGTGAGCAAATGAACAATCCGGCCCTGGCAATAGCAAACGTGTACAGCACAGGCAAACCAATTACGGAAAATCCCGAAGGTGAAAAAAAGTACAAACAATACGAAATTAAAACCATAGAAACAAACAAAACAACCGTAATGATTACTTTTCCGGGCGATGAACAACAAACAGCAGACAAAATTGCTTCGGCTGTCGCCGAGAAGCTCAGCAATCTCATAGTAAAGCCGGCCGGCAAGGCGAACGTATTCGAGATAAGCACAAGCCAGACAAATAAAACCATCGTTACAAATATTCTCGAATCTGTTTTTTCCGACGCTGAGCTAACAGAACCACAACTCCAGCAAACAGTAAACGATGCAATATTAACTGCCTTCGAAAATGATTTGAAAATTATGCGAAATCTGGAGCCTCAAATTATCTCCGTCGAAAAAATTACCGAAGAGGTCGCAAATCAATATCCCGAACTCAACAATTTTATCGGCGGTCTTAAAATCACCTGCAAACTCGCCAGGCCTGCAACACCGGAAGAAATCGAGAACAGGTTCCAGTACCTCAGATACAAACCGGAAATGCGAGACATCAAAAGATATACATATCAGCTCTTCACAGCAGATTTAGCGCCTATAACAGCCTCCCAGGGAATAGATACATTCGTTTACGTCTCTATCAACGAAGACTTTGCTTTCGGTCAGCCGCCCGAGGATGAATGGAATCGCTTCGTGGAAAATGAAAAAACGAAGGTGCTCAGCTCTATGCAGCTGTCTGAAACTCTGCCCCGCGTCACTCAGATAAATCCGTCTATCGGCGAAGAAGCGAAGCTGCGTGCCTTGATTGCAATAATTTTGTCGCTGGCTGCAATCGTCGCATATATCTGGATTCGATTCGGTAATGCACGTTACGGTTTTGCGGCTATAATCGCTCTCGTTCACGACGTCTGTATTACACTCGGTGCCGTTACAGCCTGCACCTTTATTGCGAACACAAAGATTGGAGAAGCACTCTTAATCGGGGACTTCAAGATTAATCTGGCGATAATAGCGGCCTTTCTGACCCTCATCGGATACTCTCTTAACGATACCATCGTTGTCTTCGACCGAATCAGAGAGAACCGTCGAAAGACCCAGCTTACGACGCAGACAATAACAAACAGCATTAACCAGACGCTTTCCAGAACTCTTTTAACGTCATTTACAACGTTTATCGTTGTCCTTATAATGTATATATTCGGCGGCCAGGCTCTAAGAGGATTTACCTTCGCTATCGGCTTTGGTGTTATAATAGGAACCTACTCATCTATCGCTATAGCTGCCCCGGTCCTATTGATTGGCACAAAAACTAAAACCGAAAAAAAATAATTAAACACACAGCGAATCAGCTTTGCAGCTTAAAAGCTCATTCGCCGGCGGTCGAAAGATGAAAAAGGATTTTAAAATAGGATTGCTTTTGGGTCTTGTACTCGTCTCAATCGCAGGGATATGGCTTTGTGTTTCACCAACGACCAGCGTCAGAACACGTCTGGGAAACCTGCAAAAATCAAAAATAACTCCAGAAGCCAAGAAACAGGAACCTGGGCCCATATTAAATCAGCCAGCCGATTCAGATTCCAAAAGCACACAAACCAGCCCTGTTCAAGAACAAATCCCCGATAACAAAGAGACTGAAAATATCCCCGATGAAGCCTCGATTAAAGAAGAGCCGACAACAAATACCCAGTTGTACATTGAAGACATAACAAGGTTTCACACAGTTCGCGAGGACGAAACCTTATCCGGAATAGCTTTGAAATATTACGGCTCAGCAAACAAATGGACAAAAATTCGCGACGCCAATCCGAAAGTCAACCCCCGAAAGCTGCAGCCCGGAACTACATTAATTATCCCCCCATAATTTGCACCTGCCGGTGAAAAGTTCCTGCCTGTTCAGTCTTTTATATGCACAGCAGCTTCCCTATCGAGAAGCCAGGTAACTTTATCAAGCACAGGCCACAAAAAATGTATCGGATACCTGACCTCGTCAGGCTCACTTGTAAAAACGTCTCTTAAAATGCCAGCTTTTTGGTGTCCTGAGACAAGGATAACCAAATGCGAAGCAGCGCGTAAAACAGCTCGACTCAGCGTTATCCTGCTGAGCCTCTCTTCAAGGTCGTAAACAACACAGGCGAGACTATCCTCATCAAAGGCCGCAAAGCAATTTGGAAACAGTGAACCCGGGCAGCCCTCAACACTTAAACCCAGCACTATCAAATCAAAACAGGGAATCTGCTCCTGCTCCAGCCGGAACACGTCTCTGATTGTCTTTTCATAACTAAAAGCAGCTTCTCTTAAATCGCTGTACTCAGTCGGAATCCGATGGATATTTTCCTTCGGTATGTCAACCTTCGGCAGGAAAGTGTCGGCGGCAATTTTATAATTGCTGAACCTTAAATCCGTTTCTACCATTCGCTCATCGACCCAGAACAAATGGATTTTATCCCACGCCAGAGACCTGGACTGGGCAAGGTCTCCTAAAAGCCTGAAAAAATTAACAGGAGTCTGGCCTCCGGATATGGCGACACAGAATTTACCTCTCTCTTGAATTGCTCTCTCGGCATTTCTGATAAAAATCTGAACGCCCCGGAGAGCAAAACTTTCAGCATCCGGCGTAATCTCAATATTAGTATTATATTTTGCTGCAGTGCCCATTATCGTACCCCAATTGCGATATCGGCCCGCATTATTGTCTTATCCTATATATTATCTGTTCTAAAAATCAGTTTTGCCAGCATTTTTATAATAAAAACAAAAAAATTTTAATCCTCATTAAGAATTTCGCTAAGACTTGATATTCAAAACACTTACAGAATACGGAAAAAACCGTAAAAAACAGATCAGGTAACACCGTCGATTTGCCACATAAAGGCTTTTATTCCTTCAGAAGCGAGTTTCTCTCTCATTCGGCGCACCTTATCCATTATTTCTTTAGCTTTGGATTCGTCGACTATTACCAAGGTACCGTAATTAACTCCCGGCCAAACATCTGAACTAAGATGCGGTTCGCTCATTTTACCCTTGCCCAGTGTGTCCGTAAACTTGGTATAACAATCCACGCCCAGAGACTGCAAAGCCTCGTTAACATCTCTGTCAAGAGCGACGTTGTGCATAATTAAAACTGCTTTCATAATAATCCCCTGACAGAAAAGCTCTTTTTATAATCTTCAAAAACGCTGTACAGCGTCGGCATCAAAATAAGCGTTATCACCGTTCCCACCGCAAGTCCTCCGATAATCGTGACAGCGAACGGCACCCAGATTTCTCCTCCTTCACCCCTTGATAATGCAAGGGGCGCCAACGCCAGAATTGTGGTTACACTCGTGCATACTACAGGCCGAAGCCTGCTTCGACCACCTTCGATAATAGCTGAATACACATCGTACTCTCTATGGCGGAGTATCCCTATATAACTTATCAAAACGATACCGTCATTGACAACAACGCCGACAAGCATTATCAACGCAAGAAAACTTACGATGCTCAACGCCTGGCCGGTTAAAGCCAGAGCAAAAATAACACCCACAATACCGAACGGTATCGAAAAGAATATAATAAACGGGTCACGGTAAGACTCAAACTGTGAGGCCATCACCATATAAACAAGAACCATTCCGAGACCAACCGCTATCAACAACGACTTAAAGGCGTCCTGTTTTTCCTCCTGTGCACCTGACAATTTATAGCTGAAACCCGGCGGAGCGGGCAGCTCATCAAGAGTCTCTTTAACATCATTGGCCACCGAACCCAGGTCTCTGTCCACAATCTCTCCTGAAACCGTAATATAACGTGACTGGTCTTTTCTTTCAATTTTCGTCGGGCCTACGCCTTCTTCGATTTGTGAAATATTGCTCAGGCTAATCGCACCACCGCCGGGAAGAGACACAAAAGCATCTCGCAAATCCTCAAGCTTGTCCCTGTCAGAAGGCCTGAGCCTTACTTCAATATCATATTCGTCACCGCTTTCACGGTATCGCGATGCCGTGCTGCCCGCAAAAAGAGTTTCTATCGTCCTGCCGACCGAAGTAACATCAAGGCCGAGTCTCGACGCCTTTTCCCTGTCGATGCCAACCTTGATCTCCGGCTTCTCTTCTTTTCTGCTTAGCTGAATATCCCTTACACCTTTTATTTTCGAAATCGCATCCTCAACAGCACCAGCGTAACTGCGAGCGTCATCCATATCATGGCCGTAAAGCTCAATCGCAAGCTTTCCGCCGCCTCCGAATACCAGCGATTCGAGCGGGTCCTCCGCACTATATCGAATAACCGCGCCCGGCATATCTTTGAGAATCCTGCGCATTTTTTCTATTACATCGTTCGGAGACACATCACGCTGCCTTTTGGGAACAAGAGACAAATACATAAGGCCCGTATAGCTTTCTTCTTCCGTCGCATACATACCCCCCGCTGCCCCGCCGTAAACACCCCATCTTATGAAGCTGTCCCGCATCTGGGGAATATGCATCATAGCAGCTTTCTGAATCTGCTCCATAACCCTGCCGGTCCTCTCATAACGCGTCCCGATGGGAAGCTCAACGTTGGCGACAACTCTGTTCTGGTCCTGCTGCGGGAAAAATTCCGTACCGATAAACTTCGCTATGCCGATACTCCAGATAAATAAAAGAACGCAGGATATCAAAACCGTCTTTCGATTCTTCAGTGACCAGTTGAGAAAATCAACGTACAGCTTTTCAAGATAAACAAGAGACCTCTCTCCAATCTGATAGAACAAACTTAGCACACCTTTATTCGGCTTTTCTTTTTCGACCTTCAAAAACTTCGAGCAGAGCATCGGCACAAGCATAATAGCGGTGAAAAAAGAGGCAAAGAGGGCAGTGATAACTATCACTGCAAACTGACCGAAAATTATAGCTGTGATACCGCCCGCAAATATAATCGGAACAAAAATCGCCACCGTTGTCAAAGTTGAAGCAAAAACCGCGGTGCCAACCTCGTTGGCCCCGAAAACTGCACCTTCTTTCGGCCTTTGTCCCATCTGGCGGTGACGATGTATGTTATCGATTACAACTATCGAATTATCAACAACAAGGCCGACCGCTATCGCAACTGATGCAAGAGAATCGGTGTTTAACGTATATCCGAAAAGCCAGAAAACCAGAAACGTGATTATAAGCGACGTCGGTATCGCAGCGGCCACTATAAGGCTCGCCCGCAAATCTCTTAAAAAGAAAAGTATCACCATAAAAACAAAAAATATAGCCCACAACACCGTCGATCTTAAATTGTTCACCGACGCCAATATGAACTCGGAATTGTCGATAACGATTTTTGGTTCCACATCCGGAGGCAAATTATTTTTCAGCTCTTCGAGTTTTTCCCTGACCCTGGTGGCGACTTCAACAGTATTGCTTCCGCTTTGCTTCTGTATAAATATCGCCATCGCCTGCTTGCCGTTCATCCTGACGTCTATTGTTCTTTCCATAAAGAAATCGCTCACGTTTGCAACGTCGCCAAGCTTGACAGGTATCCCGTTGCGCTGCGTCAAAACAACTTCAGAAACCTCTTCGGGGCTTGAAAACTCCTCGGGCGTCCGCAGCAGGTAATCCTTGTAACCGGTTCTGATATTACCGCCGGGCGTTGAAGCGTTCTGTAATGCTATCGCCTGCTGTATCTGCACCAATGATATATCGAAAGCTGCAAGCCTGTCCCGGTCCACATCAACGCGTATCTGTCTTTCCAGGCCTCCTCTTGCCATCGCTGCAGCAACACCTTTGACCCTTTTCAGAGGGTCTATTATCGCATTGTCAACTATGTTCTCCAGATTCGGGTAATTTTCCCTCGCTGTGATTGCTATTATCATTATCGGCATCATATCAAGGTCGAACTTGAAGACGACCGGCTCATCCGCTTCCTCCGGCAGCACATCCTTGACCATGTCGAGCTTTTCACGAACGTCATTTACAGACTCATCAATCTTCTCACCCCAGTTGAACTTCAATGTCACCGCGGATATCCCCTCCTTTGATACCGAAGTAACCTCATCAACGCCCGAGATAGTGCTGAGAATATCCTCAATCGGCTCGGTTATCAGTGTCTCGATTTCTTCCGGGCCGGCTCCGCTGTACGAAGTAATAACCGACACCGACGGTATCTCGATATCCGGCATTAAATCAATTCCGAGCCTCGTAAGTGAGTAAAGCCCCAGAACGACCATCGCCACGAATATCATCAACGTCATTACCGGCCTGTTAACCGAAAAATTTGCTAACTTCATATTTACCTTCTACCCTGCAAATCCATCCCTTTATTTGGTTCTTAATTCTCCTGCGCTGCCTCCA
>Ga0315545_1004723_pt1 | contig 11168 bp, 10 predicted proteins | sample SalMarSW160210MG_FD_203096 | JGI IMG/M metagenome (GOLD analysis project Ga0315545, IMG submission 203096) | Salt marsh sediment microbial communities from the Plum Island Ecosystem LTER, Massachusetts, United States - Salt Marsh Sediment SW1602-10 ...
CCCGTCTTAGGACTTGGCATCAGTCCTCGCGGACCGAGAATCTTTCCCAATTTACCGACAACCGACATCATCTCGGGAGTTGCCACAATCTTGTCAAACTCAAGCCAACCCTCCCGGATCTTTGCCGCAAAATCCTCGCCTCCTACATAATCTGCTCCTGCCTGTTCTGCTTCGCTCAGGTCTTCTCCTTTGGCAAAAACAAGGATGCGAAGGGTCTTTCCTGTTCCATGTGGAAGGCTACAAGTTCCACGTATGCTTACCTGGTTTGGCTTGATTCCCAGATTGAATACTACTTCAGCCGTTTCGTCAAACCCAGCAGTAGCAGATGCTTTCAGCTTCTCAATTGCATCATCAATAGAGTACGCCTGTTTCACATTCGTTACCAATAGCGTTTCTTCGTAACGTTTACTGTGGGTCACGATTTGACCACCTCAATACCCATGTTTCTCGCCGTGCCCTCAATAATCCTTATCGCCGAGTCAAGCTTATAGGTGTTCAGATCAGGAAGCTTGCGCTCAGCGATTCGTCTAACTTGCTCGGTTGAAATCTTAGCAACCTTTAGACGGTTAGGTATCGGTGAAGCGGTTTTTATACCGGCTGCCATCTTAATCAACTCTGCTGCTGGTGGTTGTTTAAGGATGAAGCTGAAGCTACGATCCATGTAAACCGAGATCAGAACAGGGATGATCACCCCAGGTGTTTCCTTTTTGGTTGCCTCGTTAAATCGCTTGCAGAACTCCATAATGTTCAACTTATGCTCTCCCAGGGCTGTACCAACTGGTGGCGCTGGAGTTGCTTGTCCCGCTGGGATCTGAAGATTAATCTTTGCGATTGCGTTTTTTGCCATGTTGTCTCCTCATTCATTGGGTCACAATTTTTCGATCCCCTCAAGTCCAAGACGCACGGGTGTCTCCCGCCCAAAGATCTTGACCATTACGATTACTTCCTCTGCTTCCTTATCTATCTCTTTGACTTCACCCGTGAAATCAGCGAATGGCCCCTCTGTAATTTCCACTACCTCTCCCACGTTGAAATCGATTTCGATCTTTGGCTCGCCAGAGGCAGTTGCTAGAGGTGTCTCTAACAATCCTGCCTTTCGCTTGATTAACTTCATTTCAGGGCCTTCAATTGGGACTGGGTGAAAACGCGAGCCAACATAGCGCACAGCTCCTCTGATCCCGTTGATAAGCACCATCATCTCTTTCTCGTTAAGGTTCATCCGGGTGAATACGTATCCTGGGAAAAGACGGCGTTTTTCTATGCGCTGAATTCCACCAATTCGCTTGTCCTTATACTCTTTTACCTTAAATAACCCAGAAGCTCGACTGATAATTTGGTCTTTCTTCTCAACCAGATCACCCTGGCTAAGTCGTGTCCCCTGTCGCAGCTTTACTACACATTTCTCGGGGATCAGCCTAGTCTTCTCTTTCCCATCAGGATACTCAAAAGTTGTTCTTCTCACCTTATCCCGTAAAACGATCGCGCCCTTGTTAGCAACGATAAATTGCTCATCCTTATCTGATGTCAAAGGAACACCGTTTCTGATCTTCTCCCCCACTCGGATATCTCGACGGATCCGCTTGTCCATCGGAACAAGATACTCTTGTTCGTTACGATTGGTCATCTCAACAATTACCCGTTGCAATGTCTCTACCGCACTCACCCGCGCATCACACTCCATATGCCGTGGAGCTTTCCGAGCAATTACGTTTCCTCGCTGAATTCGCTCGTTTGGCTCAGCTACTAGATCGTACTCATAAGGGATCCGATACTCAAAGCCCCCTCCCCGCCGGCTACGCGAGGTAATCACCTCCTCAACTGGAACAAGAAAGAAGGTCGCTACACCATTTTCGCGGAATTCCTCAAAGTTCCTTTCTAGGTTGCGACTCTCAACTCGCTCGTTCAAGTCTTCTTTTACCTTTAGTTCAGAACCAGCATAGGTCTGAATCGCATACCATTTTTTCATTTGCATAATGAGATTAGAGCTGGAGTAAGAAACCGAGGACTCCTTGGATAACTGCGTCGACTCCCCAGATATACACCGTTAATACAAGTACCAACAGTAAGATGAGAGCAGTTAGAGAAATAACCTCATTTCGTGTCGGCCAGCTTACCCGACTGACTTCTCCCCTTACTCCCTTAAGGTAATCTGTTATCCTCTCGAACATCCAACTTCTCCTTTTCCTCTAGCAGGCCCAGGAGGAGTTGAACCCCCAACCTTCCGATTTGGAGTCGGATGCTCTGCCAATTGAGCTACGGGCCTAGTCAAGTGTAACTTGTTAAACCTCTTTGTGAAGTGTATGTCGCTTACACCACTTACAGTACCTGTTAAGGCTTAGCTTCTCGCGAGTGTTTCGCTTGTTTCGCTTCGTGTGATAGTTACGATGTTTGCACTCACTACAAGCCAAGGCTACATGAATAACCGCGTCGCTCTTTTTTGCCATGGTGTCTACTTATTCAAGAACCTTGGTGACAACGCCAGCTCCAACCGTTTTCCCACCCTCGCGGATAGCAAACCGCAGCCCTTCATCCATTGCCACATGGTGAATCAGTTCGCCGATAATCTTCACATTATCGCCTGGCATTACCATCTCGATTCCCTCCGGAAGGTGAATTGTTCCAGTGACATCAGTTGTCCGGAAGAAGAATTGTGGTTTGTAACCGTCAAAGAACGGAGAATGACGTCCTCCTTCGTCCTTTGTTAAGATATAGGCTTCCCCTTCGAATCTGGCATGTGGGGTGATTGTTTTTGGCGCAGCAACCACCTGTCCACGCTCAACCTCATCTTTGTCAATTCCTCTCAACAAGATTCCCACGTTATCGCCAGCTATTGCATAGTCAAGCGTCTTATTGAACATCTCCAAACTAGTGGCAACCGTCTTGTCAACCTTATCATGAATGCCAACGATTTCTACTTCCATTCCTGGTGTAATCTTTCCCTGCTCAACCCGCCCAGTAGCCACCGTTCCACGCCCCTTGATGGAGAAGATATCCTCGACCGGCATCAAGAAAGGCTTGTCTTCCTCACGATCTGGCAAGGGAATATAGGAATCAACGGCATCCATGAGTTCAATAATCGACTTACATTCTTCTGCGTTCGGATCGCCACTTTCCATTGCTTTCAGTGCCGAGCCACGAATAATCGGAATCTCATTACCTGGGAATTCGTACTCGGAAAGAAGCTCTCGAATCTCCATCTCGACTAAATCTATCAATTCCGGATCGTCAACTTGGTCAATCTTGTTCAAATACACGACAATCGCAGGAACGTTCACTTGGTGCGCAAGAAGAAGGTGTTCGCGTGTCTGAGGCATTGGACCATCAGAAGCATCAACAACTAGAATTGCCCCATCCATTTGAGCAGCACCAGTAATCATGTTCTTGATGTAATCAGCGTGTCCTGGACAGTCAATGTGTGCGTAGTGACGATGGTCGGTTTCATATTCAACATGCCGAACATTAATTGTAATCCCACGCTCCTTCTCTTCAGGAGCATTATCAATATCCTCAAATTCCAGAGGCTTTGCCTTTTTCCCCTGCGCAGCAAGTACTTTGGTAATCGCCGAGGTCAGCGTTGTCTTTCCATGATCGATGTGCCCGATTGTCCCTATATTCAGGTGAGGCTTAGTCCTCTCGAATTTCTGTTTAGCCACTTTTGCAACCTCCTTAACGTGGTACTATGCTTATTCATCCATTATAACAATATCGCCAAAGATAAGGTACTTTTAACCTAGCGTTGCTACCATTATGAGCCCGCAATCGGACTTGAACCGATGACCTCCCCCTTACCAAGGGGGTGCTCTACCACCTGAGCTACACGGGCTTACATAGCCCTCAAGAGTGTACCTCAAAACCCTACCATCTACCAGTTTTTGGAGGGGGAGGGATTTGAACCCCCGAAGGCGACTGCCAACGGATTTACAGTCCGCCCCGTTTGGCCACTTCGGTACCCCTCCAAACACATTAAGAGCCAGCGGCCAGACTTGAACTGGCAACCTACTGATTACAAATCAGTTGCTCTGCCAAATTGAGCTACGCTGGCCTTAGGCTCGACCAGTCGCTTATTGTACTAGACGCTCTCGACAGTGTCAAGATAAGAGTGATACTAAGCATCTAGCCTTGACGCAGCGCCTCTTCAAGCTTTGCTCGCAACCTTTCCTTATCCGCAACTTCTTGAACACGTAAGATAATATCTTGGTACGGTCCTTCCTTATTTCCACGCATAAAGCTCACCAAGTGGACATTGCTATCGTGCAGAACTCTCATGATCCCATACAAGTCATCTAGATGGGCCACTTTCGCGACAAACCGAATCCCCTTAAGTCCAATGCCCAATCCGCGCGCAAGCGCAAAAAGAACATCTCCCTGAGTAATGATCCCGACTAAATGCTTGCCATCAACAACGGGAAGAAGCACCAGCTGGTTCTCTAAGAGGATCAGAGCGGCCTTTTCTAGGGTATCATCCTTAGAAACTGCAAACCGCGCTTCAAAACACGCTTTCTCTACCGGCAACTCCCAATCCTGCACTTGTTTCAGTGCTCCTCTTGTGATAAAGCCTTTCAGTTCGCCCTCATCGGAGACAACCAGAAGGATGCCAAGAGCGTTTTCTTCCATCACTTCTCTGGCTTTGCTCAAAGGGGCAGTACCCAGAACAGTAATTGGATCTTGTCTCATGTAGCGCGCAACGTTCATTCAGTTTCCTTGCTCTGGCTAATGATCTTCTCCTGTAGATTTGGTGGAACCTGGTGATACTTCAAGAATTGCATTTGGAACGTTGCTCGTCCCTGGCTAATTGATTTGAGGTCAAGAGCATAGCTTTGCGACTCAATCAGCGGAACCTCTGCTCGAACAATGGTAACGCGACCAACTGGTTCCATGCCTAGGATCTTCCCCCGTCGTCCGTTCAAGTCGCTGATCACATCACCCGTGTACTCATCGGGAATACGCACTTCTAAGCTCATAATTGGTTCAATGAGACATGGTTTTGCCTGATCCATTGCCATACGGAAGGCATTTCGCGCAGCAAGTCTGAATGCTAGGTCTGAGGAATCAACGGGATGAAAACTTCCATCGTAGACCGCCACCAATACGTCAGTTACAGGATACTTGGCCACGTTTCCTTCTTCCATTGCCTCTACTACTCCCTTCTCAACGCCGGGGATGTACTGGCCAGGAATAGCTGCTCCCTTGATTTCGTCTACAAATTCAAAGCCTTTTCCGCGCTGCATTGGTTCAATGCGTAACTCCACCTCACCGAACTGTCCTCTACCACCGGACTGTTTCTTGTGGCGGTACTTCGCAGTTGCTTTCTTTGTGATTGTCTCTTTATACGGAATGCGGGGCCGGCTTGTATCCAGTAAAACGTTAAACCGGTTCTTCAACCTACTCATGAACACCGATAATTGGATACTACCCATTCCCCAGAGAATCATTTCCTTAGTTACTGCGTCGCGCTCCAATCTCAGCGTAACTTTGCTAGTGGTTAACTCCCTCACCGCCGAACTCATTTTCCCTACATCAGCCTGACTCTTAGGAACAAGGGCACGCGAATAACCCGGCTTAGGGAAGTCCGCCAGATGAAAAGGCTCAGTGTCTTTTTCGCTTGCTATAGTTGTCCCTACACGGAGCTGCTCAAGTTTCCCAATTGCAACAATCTCACCCGATTCTCCTTGCGTAGTTGGCGACTGTTTGATTCCATCAAATGTATGCAAATCACGAATTTCTATCTTCTCCTTCCTAGAAATATCGTAATAAGTCTCTCCTTCCTTAAGGATTCCCTGTAGAATTCGCACATAATTGAGTCGACCAAGATATGGGTCAGTGTTCACATTGAACACAATCGCAGAACAAGGACCCTCCTTGTTCTCGTTGGTTTCCGGAGCGAGCTCAATGAGAGCATCCATAAGTAGCTTGACTCCCTTGTCTTCTGAGGCTGCCCCACACAGAATTGGTGTCACAGCCCCATCTGCGACACCCTTGCGTAGCCCAGCAGAAAGCTCAGAAATACTAATCTCTTCATCTTCCAGGAATTTCAACATTAGGTCGTCGTCAATAGAGGAAACTTCCTCTATTAGAGAGTTTCTCACCTCAGAAACCTTTTTCTGTAAATCAGCAGGAACAGTTTTCTTGCTCTTATCATCAAAGTAGAGGGCGCGGTTCGCTATCACATCCACAATGCCGACAAATTCCTCTTCCTGTCGGATTGGAAGCTGAATCGGAATAAACTTCCCCTCAAGTTCATCGCGCAAAGAAGATAATGAGACATCGAAATTCGCATTTTCTTTGTCCATGTGATTGACAAAAACGATCGTCGGGAGCTGTTTTCCTCCGCTGAGATCCCATCCTCGCTCTGTGCTAACCTCTACGCCCTTTTCCCCATTTACCGTGAGCACACAAAGATCGGCAACGGGGATAGCTTTATACATTTCCTCAATGAACTCATCCCCGCCAGGCGTATCAAGCATCGTAATTCGTTTTCCATTCCAAGTGCACGCAGCAATCCCCATATCAATGGAATAACCGTGCATTTTTTCTTCTTCGGAGGAATCGAGCACAATCTCCCCTTCAATGCCGCTTTTGTGCAGCAACGAAGTAATAAGCGTCGATTTACCAGCGCCAGAGTGCCCAATAAAGCAGATGTTTTTTCCTTGCCCCATTAATTATCACCCCTGAAGGATGTTAGAATACCTTCGCAGTATAACAATCGATAACAACTATAACAACAATTTGCGATTCGAAGACAACTGATCGATAATGCATTCACAGATAGGTAAAGGAGGTACAGGCGTGAGGTTATGGAAAAAGGAGAGCAGAATTGAGGAGCTAGTGTTCGAGCACTTTGCCTTAGTAGAAGAGTGTTTGAATCACTTTCGCGATTGCCTACTCGTCTACCTAGAAAAAGGTGATGCAAAGGAGGCAAGTGTGTTGGCGTTTGAAGTGCACAAGATCGAAGGGAGAGCTGATGACGCACGACGCCAGGTGGAGATAGAGCTCCTGGAAGGGGTACTTCTTCCCCATTCTCGCCGCCAAATCCTGAGAATCATCGAGGACACAGACCGGCTGGCAAATGCAGCTGAGGCAATCCTTGATTTCACACTTCTGCAATGTATCAGAATCCCTGACAGCCTGAAGCCTCTTGCCATCGAGATTACCGAACGCTCGGTTGCTATGCTCTCAGATCTGAAAGAGGCGATCAGGTTACTGCTTAAGAGCAAAGCTGGAGTAACTGTGCATACTACGGCAATCGAGAAGCAGGAAAGCGAAATCGATCATATTGAACGGAAGTTTATTAGGGAGTTATTCTTGATGGATCTCCCGCTGGCTGAAAAGATACTGGTGCGAGAATTCGTGCAGGAATTGGTCGAGATCTCTGATCGTGCCGAAGACCTTTCCGACTTGATAGAGATTAGTCTCGCAGAACGAAGGATCTAGAAAAGCAACCTACGTACTTATTACACAAAGTGATGTATATTAGCGTTGTAATCCCAATCTCATGATGAGGTTGCTGGCTTGAAGGATACATTCTAGCTGTTACAAGAGTGAAGGAGGGAGCTATGTGTGCAACAAGGGCTTTAAGAGCCTTATGTATTAGCGTTTTTCTATTTGTAGCTGTCTGTGGGCTGCTGTTTGCCGACAATTCATCCACGTCTATACAAGTGCACTTTGGTATCTTTGCTGATTTGCACGCACACGATACCGATTCACCTGCAGAGGCAAAGGTGATGACAGACTATCCTGAACGCCTCTTGTCATGCATTACTGCAATGAATGCCCTTCCGGTTGACCTCGTTGTCGAGCTGGGAGACTTCGTTAATGGAAAGTTTGTCATAGGGGCAGATTTGGGTGACCCTGCACGAATTCTAGGAATCCTTGAAGATGTAGAGGCTATCTACGCGGGATTTAATGGACCACGTTACTACGTATTAGGGAACCACGACATCTACGACCTATCCAAGGAGGAATTCCTCGCGCGAGTTGATAGCACACGTAAGTATTCGAGTTTTGACGTCAAAGGGTATCACTTCATTATTCTTGATGCTCAGTACAACAAGAAAGAAGAAGACTTAAGCCATGCTGGATGGGTGGTACAGGGCAACATCCCGCAATTTGAGGTTGAGTGGTTAACCAACGATCTTGCTGCCACCAGCAAGCCAACGATCGTTTTTGTGCACCAGCGGCTTGATGTCGATTTTGACTTTCTTTCCGGGGGACCAGAGATATTAAATGCAGAACAGGTAAAGAAAGTCCTCAGCGATTCCGGTGTAGTCATCGCTGTTTTTCAGGGACATGACCATGAAAATGCCTGGTCTCTGATTGATAGAATTCACTACATCACCTTTGAAGCACTCGTAAATGAGGATGAAACTCCACCTTCCTGGGCTTACGTCACTTTGGACCCAGAGACACAAACGATCACTATCACAGGGGTCGGCGACCAGGCAGACTACTCCTTGGAGTATTGACCCTACCAGTCAAGGCCTGTAGCCAAGGGCATGCCATCATCCGTAGCTACATCACTTGGTAAGCAAGCCTATGGTCTTGTGGCAACGGGCAACATGGCTTCATGTACATTTTTGGTGAGGCAATGCGGTTGCTTGACATACCTTGGCTATCAAGGTATACTTCCTTATTGATCTGCTGGTCATTGAAAAGTGGATAGCGTGGTAATGCGTTATTTTCTCTTTCTTGTGAGAAATAACAGTATCACCGAATTATAAAGAGCAAAAGTAGAAAGTTTAAATTTAGAGAGTTTGATCCCAGCTCAGGATGAACGCTAGCGGTGTGCCTAACACATGCAAGTCGTGCGATCGAGCCAGACTAATCACCTTTCGGGGTGTGCAGACTGGTGACGGAGCGGCGGACTGGTGAGTAACACGTAGCTAACCTACCTTCTTGACGGGGATAACTATTCGAAAGAATAGCTAATACCCGATATTGCTGAAGATCGATGGATCTTCAGCCAAAGGCGGCCTAGTCGTCACAAGAAGATGGGGCTGCGTCCTATTAGCTTGTTGGTAAGGTAATGGCCTACCAAGGCAATGATGGGTAGCTGGTCTGAGAGGATGATCAGCCACATTGGGACTGAGATACGGCCCAGACTCCTACGGGAGGCAGCAGTGGGGAATATTTCACAATGGGCGAAAGCCTGATGAAGCAACACCGCGTGGGGGATGAATGCCTTCGGGTTGTAAACCCCTTTTCTGGGGGAAGAATAAGGTCGGGAGGGAATGCCCGTCCGATGACGGTACTCCAGGAATAAGGATCGGCTAACTTCGTGCCAGCAGCCGCGGTAAGACGAAGGATCCAAGTGTTATCCGGAATTACTGGGCGTAAAGGGCGTCTAGGCGGCCAAGTAAGTCACCCGTGAAAGTCCGCGGCTTAACCGCGGAATGCCGGATGAAACTGCTTGACTTGGGTGCAGGAGAAGAGGGCGGAACTCACAGAGTAGCGGTGGAATGCGTAGATACTGTGAGGTACCCCGATGGCGAAGGCAGCCCTCTGGCCTGCTACCGACGCTGAAGCGCGAAAGCGTGGGGAGCAAAGGGGATTAGATACCCCCGTAGTCCACGCCGCAAACGATGTTCACTTGGTGTCGGTCGCTGATACAGATCGGTGCCGGAGCTAACGCGTTAAGTGAACCGCCTGGGGAGTACGGCCGCAAGGCTAAAACTCAAGAGAATTGACGGGGGCCCGCACAAGCGGTGGAGCACGTGGTTCAATTCGATGATAAACGAATAACCTCACCTGGGTTTGACATGCTAGTAGTAGGAACCAGAAACGGAGACGACCTTCCCTTTCGGGGGAAGGAGCTAGCACAGGTGATGCATGGCTGTCGTCAGCTCGTGTCGTGGGACGTAGGGTTAAGTCCCGAAACGAGCGCAACCCCTGTCGTCAGTTGCCAGCGGGTAATGCCGGGGACTCTGACGAGACTGCTGGTGAATAGCCGGAGGAAGGAGGGGACGACGTCAAGTCATCATGTCCCTTATGCCCAGGGCTACACACATGCTACAATGGGAGGTACAATGGGTTGCGAAACCGTAAGGTGAAGCTAATCTCAAAAAGCCTTCCTCAGTTCGGATTGAGGTCTGTAACTCGACCTCATGAAGCTGGAATCGCTAGTAATCGCAGGTCAGCTATACTGCGGTGAATATGTACTCGGGCCTTGTACACACCGCCCGTCACACCAATCGAGTGGGGGGTACCTGAAGTCGTTCTTCTGAGAGCGCCTAAGGTAACCTTCGTAAGAGGGGTGAAGTCGTAACAAGGTAGCCGTAGGAGAACCTGCGGCTGGATCACCTCCTTTTTAGGGAGTAACAGACCAGCATCGGTGATATCGCCACGCTATTCCTCTTTGTTCTGTCTTTGTCAGTAATTCATGTGACGTGTGTTACCTAATTGGGACGGGAACTATACCAAATAAGTTCTTCTTCTTCCTTCTCACTGCTTCAAAACCTGACTAAAGTGTAGCCAGTGCATATGCGGAGGGGGAAACAATGCCTAGCACCACTAAGAAGAGACTTGACTTTGGTCAACTGCTAACACATAAGGGAAGAGTAGCTGTGTTCGAACGTGGGGAGACAATCTATCAACCCGATTCTCCTAGTAATACAATCTACTTAGTTGAGAAAGGACTCGTGAAATTAGCCTACCTCGACGAAAGCGGCAAGACATTCACTTCCGCTATCATTGATAGCGGTGACATATTCGGTGAAATGTGCCTTGTTGGAGAAAAAAGCCACCGTCACCTGGCAATTGCGGTTGAGGAAACAGTACTCAGCTGTCTGAGTCAAGCAATGTGTATTGAGGCGCTCGAGAACGATCTGCCATTTCTTCAAGCAATGCTTACCCATTTCGCTCGTCGGCTTCAGGAATGCGAAGATACCCTGGAAGACCTCGCGTTTAGAGATATTCAGGCTCGCCTTTCTCGACGCTTGCTGAAGCTTTCAAGCGAATACGGTGTGAAAACAAAGAATGGAACCTTGATAAGACTCCAACTTACTCACAAAGAACTTGCCGATATGATCGGTTCAGCTCGTGAGAACACAACCCTTGCCCTTAATCGCTTTGCGCGCGAAGGAATTCTCGACAAGAGCCGTTTCCGAATCGTTATAAAGAATGAGCAAGAACTACGCGAGAAGTGCGGTATGGCGAGCTGAGTCGACAGTAGG
>Ga0315545_1004726_pt1 | contig 11157 bp, 10 predicted proteins | sample SalMarSW160210MG_FD_203096 | JGI IMG/M metagenome (GOLD analysis project Ga0315545, IMG submission 203096) | Salt marsh sediment microbial communities from the Plum Island Ecosystem LTER, Massachusetts, United States - Salt Marsh Sediment SW1602-10 ...
GGCGTTCGTACTGCGCTAACTACAACGACTTCCATCATTTACCCCTCCTGATGAAATTACTCTTCTAGCCCGAAGTAAGCATAGTACCCACCCTTACTGCGCGGCTTCTTGCCGAGGTAACCTGAGATCACAAGCTGCTTTAGCAGTAGAGGTGCTCTCCACCTTGGATCACCAGTTGCCTGATACATGGCAGTTAGATTGTTCAGGCGAGCATCCAGGCCAACCAGATCACCTGTTTCAAACGGCCCCATCCTATGCCCATAGAACAGTTTCGCTCCTATGTCAATATCCTTCACTGAGGCAACTCCTTCCTCAAGCATCCTACTGGCTTCAAGGAAAAGAGCCAAGCCAAGACGGCTACTAGCAAACCCAGGTGAATCTTTTACTATGATTGGAGTCTTGCCAACCCTCAGGGTCAAGCTTTTGATAAGCTCTACAGTATCGTCTGATGTTGCTATACCTTTAACAATTTCTACAGGCTTCATCAGTTGAGCCGGATTGGAAAAATGCATACCGACAACCTTCTCAGGTCTGCCTGTGGCTGAAGCCATCTCTGTTATGCTAAGTATAGACGTATTTGAAGCTAGCACTGCTCCCCTCTTGCTTATTTCATCTACTCTTCTGAAAAGTTCTTTCTTCGTCTCCATAGTCTCGACTATGGCTTCGATTACCAGCTCGACATCTTTTACCGCTTCGCTCAAATCCACGGTCCCCTTTATTCTGCTGAGTACAACATCAGCCTCTTCCTTGGTCATCTTTTCCCGTTCTATACTGCCCTGAAGAAATTCTCGTATCCTTTCTATTCCACCTCGAACGAACTCCTCTTTGATATCCTCCAACTTGACTTGGAATCCATTTTGGGCACATACCTGGGCTATCCCATGACCCATAGTTCCTGCCCCAAGCACTGCAATGGTTCTTACGTCTTCAATCTTCATTTCTACCCCCGTTCCTTACTTTGAATTCAGCGACAATGTCCTCAAGTTCTATGTTACCCTTCAGTGCACTGATATGACAATTCTCACCGGATGCCAAGTTCCCCAGCGATACCAATTTGCTTAATTCCCGATGTTCCCCTGTTCCTCCAGAACTGCCACAGTATGCCTCACAATTCGCCTTGACTGTTTACACTACACCGTGTATGATTTGAGGTAATGAAGCAGCGCAAGAGAGAACAGTGGGATAGACAACGGGTTCGGGCTCTGCGACAGCATTTGGGGCTAACACAACAGAAGCTGGCTGGAGAGTTGGGTATACGACAACAAACAGTCAGCGAATGGGAGACAGGGATGTACCAGCCTCGTGGCACATCAGCCACTTTGCTTAGCATTGTTGCTGAGCGCAGTGGTTTCCGATACAAAGCTAAGAAGGAGGATGATGAGCGGGGCTAAAGTGGGCTGCTGTGGCTTTCCTAAGGGAAAGAAGGCCTACTACCAGCAATTCAAGCTAGCGGAGATACAACAGACTTTATATAAGCCTCCCTCTGTTGAAACCGTGAAAAAGTGGCGTGAAGAAGCTCCCCAAGACTTTGAATTTAGCTTAAAAGCGTGGCAATTGATAACTCACCCAACATCGAGCCCCACCTACCGCAAGGCTGGCTTAGAAATTCCCACCGCCAAGGAGAATGACTACGGCTTTTTCAAGCCTTGCGAGGAAGTCTTTGTGGCATGGGCAAAGACCAGCAATGTTGCCGAGGTGCTCGAATCCAAGGTCGTCCTTTTTCAGTGCCCGGCGAGGTTCACTGAGACCACCGAAAACATTGGAAATCTGAGGCATTTCTTCACCAGCATAAATAGGGAGCATTTCGTCTTTGTATGGGAGCCACGCGGCGAGTGGAGCAATGAGGTTATTATGGAGCTGTGCCAGGATTTAGATCTAGTTCATTGTGTCGACCCTCTGGAGAGAGCAGCGCTATGGGGTAAGCCGAGATACTTTCGCTTGCATGGAGGGCGCAACTACCGCCATCGATATACCAATGATGAGTTAACGCAGCTTGTAGAGCTGACCAGCACTGAGGATTACGTTCTGTTTAACAATCTGACCATGTATGATGACGCTCTAAGATTCATAGAATTAGCCTAAGGAAGGGTAAGGAGAACTTTTTTTGTCCATGGTTACACGTAAGCGGATAGCAGTCTCAGAAGAGCAAGTAGCGCTAAGATGGCAGCAACTGTTAGGAAAGAAACTAACGACTGAACAAGGCGAACGGCTCGAAGTGGTCTACCCTGGCAGGGTTAACGGTGATAATGGCCCTGACTTCCGGGACGCCGTTATCCTTACGAATGAGTCTAGCTTAGTGAAGGGAGATGTGGAAATCCACGTTAAGACCAGCGATTGGTATAGTCATAGTCATCATCGTGACCCTGGGTATAACGAGGTAATTCTTCATGTGGTGGCGCAGCGTGATGGTACTTCAGCTACTTTGACGCAGAATGGGCAAACTGTTCCAGTTCTATGCTTGCCACATGATTCGCAGCACAAAGCTGATCATCATCTTCCATGCTTCCAGATAGCAAAGCATAGAGATAGACAAACCTTGAGGGAGCTGTTGAGCATTGCTGGTGAAGAAAGGTTCAGACAGAAAGCAGGGTCTTTTCAGGTCGAATTGCACCGGGAAGAAGCAAAACAAGTGTTTTGGAAAGGCATAATGAGAGCTTTGGGCTATTCCAAGAACATGAAGCCCTTTGAGGAGCTCGCTTGTAGGGTGCCTCTCAGCTTCTTGGAGGAAGTGGAGTCGGGAGAAAGCTTACTCCTGAGGCAGGCCTGGTTATTAGGCGTAGCTGGTCTATTACCTTATCAGAGAGTGGGAGCAGAGCCTTCTCAAGAAAAAGAAGCGAGAGAGTTGGAGCAGCTATGGCAAGCGGTGGGCAAGGAGACCGAAGCCATGAGCCAGACCGACTGGCATCTCAGCCACATATATCCCAACAATTTCCCAGTGCGCCGAATTATAGCCCAAAGCCATTTCCTTCAACGCTACCGTAGGGACGGACTGCTAAAGGGGATGTTACAGCTAGTAAGGGCGACACCTCTGATAGTCGGCCATCGTTGGCTGGAGGATGGCTTAATTGTATCTAGTGAAGGGTACTGGCAAGACCATCACGACTTCGGGCTGAAAACGAGGAAATCAGCCCTTTTGGGACACAGCAAGGCAGGAGAAATAGCTGCCAACGTCCTATTGCCATTTGTCTTCGCCTGGGGTGAAGCGGCCAATGAGCCGGAGCTAAAGGAAAGAGCTATTAGTTTTTACAGTTATTATCCTAAGCTAGCTGAGAATGAGATAACGCGTCACATGGAGAGACAGCTTTGTCTTGAAAGCACATCTGATTTCACTGCCTGTCACCAGCAAGGCTTAATTCACCTCTTCAGAAATTACTGCTCTGAGGGGAAGTGCTCTCAATGTCTTCTGGTTAACCAAGGCTGAGGCTGGGGACTACATCCGGATGGTAGCCATCTATCTAGTCATGCGTCTCGAGTAAATGGCCACTCAGCCTTCATAACGATTATGGCTTGGCTGCTTTTCCAGCCTAGCGCACAAACTCAGATGTTGGTTAGCAGGAAAGACATCTCAGAAGTGTTCGGGCAATGCAGTACTCTCATCGGATATCAGCAGTTTTCCTTAGCTATGGAGTGGTAGCGTAACTTCTTTCCGCGGTAAGTATGGCGTAAGATTGCCCGCTGAGCCAGATGGTTATAAAATGCGGTAATGGTTATGACACACAGGTATCATCAATGAGGTAGTGTCTCTACCCAAGGGTCAAACTGGACTTAAGGGAAAAGGATTTCGAATGTTGTCAATACCTTGTCTCAGGAATCGCTGCCGGGAATGGGGGCCTAATCTATGAGCGTCTCTCCACTTAGGAAAGAATCAATAGGCTAATGGTCAGCTGTCTCTATTGGCATTGGAGGCATGGTTGGTGGCGGTATCTTTGCTGTGCTCGGGCTGGCAGTTCAGATGGCACATGGCGGGACCCCAATTGCGTTTGCCCTGGGAGGCGTAGTGGCTTTGGTTACTGCCTATTCCTACGCCCACTTATCTATGACATACCCAGCTCGGGGAGGAACGGTTGAATTTCTCAATCAGGCTTTTGGCCCGGGAATACTCACGGGTGGCCTCAACGTTCTTCTCTGGTTGAGCTACATCGCCATGCTTTCACTTTATGCTTATGCCTTCGGCAGCTACGGGGCCAGTTTCTTCCCCGAAGCTGTACAGCCAATCTGGAAGCACGCACTCATCAGCGGGGGGGTTGTTCTTTTTACCTGTCTGAATGTTCTGGGTGCCAAAACAGTTGGAAAGTCTGAGGATTTCATTGTGGCACTAAAGCTCGCCATATTGTTTGTGTTTTTGGGTGCGGGTCTTTGGAGTGTGAGCACACAGCGGTTGGAGCCGACCGCCTGGAGCAACCCGGTGCAGCTGGTTGCCGGGGGAATGATAATTTTCCTGGCTTACGAAGGATTTGAACTTATCGCCAACACAGCGGAAAATGTAACGAGTCCACGCAAGACGCTCCCTCGTGCCTACTATTCGGCAGTCGGTTTTGTTATTGTCCTTTACATCCTCGTTTCTCTGGTGGCAGTTGGAAATCTGCCTGTAAAAGAGATTGTAGCTGCGAAAGATTACGCACTTGCTGAAGCCGCCAGGCCTTTCCTGGGGAGTCTTGGCTTTACCCTCATCGCCATTGCGGCTCTCCTGTCGACAGGCTCTGCGATCAATGCCACACTGTACGGGACAGCCCGCATCACCTATGTCATTGCCAAAGAAGGAGAGCTGCCAGAGGGCTTGGAGAGGACAGCCTGGAACCGCCCTATTGAAGGGTTACTGATTACCTCTGGTCTGACGCTACTGGTAGCCAACCTGTTTGACTTATCCCGCATCTCAACCATGGGCAGTTCTAGTTTCTTGCTTATCTTTGCCGCGATAAATGCTTCCAATGCACGCCTCTCCTCTATCACCGGGGCCAAAAGAGGGGTATCTATTCTTGGGGCTATCATCTGCATAGGTGCGCTGGCAATACTGATAGGGCAGACAGCGATGACATCGCCGAAAGAGCTGTGGCTACTGGTGGCTATGGTTGGTGCTGCCTTTCTTATCGAGACAGTTTACCAGAAGGCCACAGGCAGAGTAATCAAATCATCATATAAGGGGTCCCCGTGAACTTGCCTATTCCCAGCAGCCGTCAACTTGTGCCCTCTGCTTTGACGACGTATAGTATCCTTAAGTAGATTAAGGAGGGAATTATGACAGGGAATCGTGTAAATCCAGATAATCCGGTCCGCAGCAACAAGGTCAACACGGAGACCATTAGCTCATTAATTGCTGACCTGGGTAGTAAATATGGATCGGTGCGTGTAAAGGCACGCCGGTCCCTGGTGGCTATCGGGGGACAGACTGTTGACCACTTGGTCAAAGCACTGGCGAATAAGAAACAGTGGGTGCGCTGGGAGGCAGCCAAGACACTGGGTCAGATTGGTGATCCCAGGGCAACTGATGCTTTGATCGAAGCTCTGGAAGATAAGATGTTCGATGTCCGCTGGCTGGCGGCCGAGGGATTGATCGCTATAGGACATAAGGCTCTGGTTCCTTTACTACAGGCACTCACCCAAGACTCGGATTCAGTCTGGCTGCGGGAGGGTGCACACCATGTGCTCCACGACATGGACAGAGGACATCTCGACGAGATGTTACGGCCGGTATTGGCTGCGCTGGAGAATATCGAACCATCGCTAGAGGTCCCTCTAGTAGCAGAGGTCGCTCTCAATGCGTTAACAGGAAAAGAGAGTTAGCATGATAGCCGCTGAGACCTGTGCTAACTAAGGAGAATTCCCAGCCTGCCACTGACACGACTCTGGTTCGATGGTTCATTTCTTGGCTGCTCTTACCAAAAAGCCTGAATGCTGTCGCTCAAAGATTCTGTATGCTACTAGCTTAACTCGATCGTTAACAAGGAGCCAAGCCACAGCATATCCCCAGACAATCCCTGCCCACCCCCAGCCGATGGGGGTCATGAGCAGCCCGTGTACGGCAATAAACGTAGCTAACAGTTGCGTACCAATCACCGCACCCAGCAAAATCGGTGCAGGCTTAATGGACCAGAACGGCCCCCGTGTGCGTGTGACAAAGATGGTCAGATGCCCCGCCACTGACAGCTTCAGGTACATCAAGGTCTGGATGGTCTCCCGGCTAAGATGGAAGATAGTCTCACCCAAGTAAAAGAGGCCAAAGGATGCAATCACTCCGGCGATACCCAATACTGTGGCCATGCCCAACACCATCCGCATGTTCCATGATTCGGGCTGGTTGGAGTAGCGAACATTATCATAGGCAATCGACAGGATAGCACCATCGTTGAGTATCGCCAGCAGGACTATCATAATTGCCGTTACCGGGTAGAAGTTGAAGACAAGGATAGACAGGGTCATGAACAGCAGCACCCGGATCGTCTCAGTAACGCGATAGGTGGCATAGCTATTCATTCGCTGAAATATCTTGCGAGCTTCTTTGATGGCGTCAATAATCACAGAAAGGCCGGGGGCAAGTGACACAATACTAGCCGCTGCCCGGGCAGCATCAGTTGCGCCAGCAACAGCAATGCCGGCATCGGCCTTTTTCAGTGCCGGTGCGTCATTTACACCGTCACCAGTCATACCCACGATGTGGCCTCGTTGTTGCAACACGTCGACAATGTGATATTTGTGTTCGGGGAAGACCTGAGCAAAACCATCAGCTCGCTCGATAGCGTCTGCCATCTGGCCGGTTTCATGGTGTTTGGTTTCAGTGAAGAGGCTGGCATCCATGATATTTGTGCCCAGATCCAGCTGACCTGCGATCTCCTTGGCGATGGCAACCTGATCCCCGGTAACCATCTTAACCTTAAGGCCCATCTCTCTTGCAGCCTCAACGGTTGCTTTGGAATCTTCCCGCAGCGGGTCGTAGAGGGGGATTATGCCCAGAAAATGCCACTCGCCTTGCTCGTTGGTACGTGCTACTCCCAGGGAACGAAAGCCTCGGGCGGCGAATTCGCTTACTGCTTGTTCAACTTGAGATTGAATCTTATCAGCGTTAGGGGCCAGCGCCAGGATGGCTTGGGGCGCGCCCTTGGTCACCTTGAAATCGTGCCCCTCTTTTCCTTTCGCTGTGGCCTCGGTACGTTTGTGAACGGGATCAAAAGGCTGGAAGTGTACCACCTGGTACGATTTTAGCTGTTGCTCATTCTTGACTCCGCTCAATACGGCGAGGTCAATCGGGTCCTGGTCCTCAGCCCGGGAAGCTAAAGCTGCACTCAGGATCACCTGCTCCGGAGTGGAGTCGCCCACAGTGAAAGGGGCTCCCGGGGTCAATTTGTTTTGGGTCAGTGTGCCCGTCTTATCGGAGCACAGCACATCAATGCCAGCCACCTCCTCGACAGCAGACAGCTTGGTAACAATTGCCTGCTTCAGAGCCAGTACCCGGGCCCCTACCACCATAGTCACAGACAACACCGCTGGCAAGGCCACGGGAACAGCAGCTATGGTCAGAACCAGCACGAATTGTAGTACGACAAGTAGCACATCATGCCGAAAAACGCCTACTGCAATGATTAAAATGGCTAGGGCCACAGCGATGACGATAAGGTAATCAGCGATTTTGAGGACAGCGCGCTGCAGATGGCTGCGGGTTTCGGCTGACTGGACCAGTTCAGCGGTCTTGCCATAGTACGTGTCTTTACCTGTAGCATAGACCACGGCATCAATTTCTCCCTGCCTAAGGATAGACCCGGAATAGACAGCCTCGCCTGGCTTGTGTTCCACCGGCAGGGATTCCCCAGTCAGGGCAGACTGGTCCACCTCCACTAGGTCCCCATCCAGTAACCTAGAATCTGCCGGTATGATATTGCCAATACGGAGACGGATAATGTCACCCGGTACCAGCTCTCGTGCAAGTATCGTGGACCAGCTACCATCTCGCTTGACATTAGCCTGGACAGCTAGCTTTTTCTTGAGCGCGGCAATAGCACTGCCTGCCTGATATTCCTCATGGAAGCCCACAACGGCGTTCATTACCAGCAAGGCCAAGATGACGCCAAGGTCGGGCCAGTGATGCAGCACACCCGATAGGGTCGCCGCTACCATGATCATCCCAGGAATAGGACCCCAGAAATACGACAGGAACTTCAGTATTGGATTGACTTTCTTCTCGGGGAGTTCATTATAGCCATATTGGTCCAGGCGCTGTCGTGCCTCAGCCTGGCTAAGACCATTCGGGGAAGTGCCTAGGCGGCTCAATAGTTGCCCCATGGGCACATCTACTGGTGGCACCTCTGCTGATTGGGGCATCTTGGCTGTGTCGCCTCTTCTACCACACAAGGTTAGCACACGGTCTATCGACTGTCAAAGCTATTAGGAACCGTTAGAATTTCGCAAGAGGGGATGCGCTTTAAAATTAAGGGCTCACTATCGGTGAAGTGACGATCTGGACTGCTGGCAGTGCGTCCCAAGCTTGCCATTGAGCAGTTGGTGGACGAGCATATGTGCCTTCTGGTTAACCAAGGCTGAGGCTGGGGACTACATCCAGATCGTAGCCATCCACCTGGCCATTCTGGAGATGGTAGTAGCCGCAGGCAGCCACCATCGCAGCGTTATCGGTACAGAGGTGAGGAGGGGGAACGAGGACAGGCAAGGGGGAGGAGTTCAACAGGCGCTCTGTTAACGACTTGTTAGCTGCCACACCGCCGCTAAGCAAGATTTGCCTCACTTCGAATTCTTTCGCTGCCTCGATTGTTTTGGCCACCAGTACGTCTACCACAGCAGATTGGAAGCTGGCAGCGGCATCAGCTACCAAGGAAGCATTGGTCAAAATTCTCTCCTTCTGAACAAGATGCCAAAGGGCCGTTTTCAAGCCACTAAAACTGAAGTCATGGCTGCCTTTAAGCCAGGCGCGAGGGAGGGGTAAGCAGGGAGCTCCAGAGATAGCTGCCCGCTCGATAGCTGGACCTCCAGGATAGCCCAAATTCAATATTCTGGCCGCTTTGTCGAAGGCTTCTCCAGCAGCATCGTCACGAGTCCGCCCCAGCTTCTCAAATTGCCCATGACCTCTCATCAATACTAAGTCACTATGTCCTCCAGAAACGATAAGACAAAGACAAGGAAAGCTTACGTCCCTCGACAGATTACGGAAGGCAGTAAGCGGAATCTCCTTACCCACCCTGCCCTCTGCTCTCGTCGGAGAGGCGAGCCAATTGGCATAGATATGCGCCTCGAGGTGGTTGATGCCAGCAATGGGCAACTGTTTGGCCAGCGCAATTGCCTTAGCCAGATTAACCCCCACCAGCAGTGAGCCGGCCAAGCCAGGCCCGAAGGTGACTGCAATGCCATCAATATCCTGCCAGGAGACGCTGGCCTCAGACATTGCTCTATTCACAACAGGGACAATGGCCAGGAGGTGTTGTCTTGAAGCGATTTCAGGGACTATGCCGCCATAACGGCTATGAATATCTATTTGCGAAGCCACAACATTGGATATAATTTCGCTGCCATTGGCAACAACAGCGGCTGCTGTTTCATCACAGGAAGTTTCAATGCCCAGGATTCTCATATTTCGCTTGCCTCATACCAGATTTTTCAAGAACGGTTTAAGAAAGTGATGAGTTAATGCCAGCAATACTGCGCTCGTCACCACCGCGATGGTTCCGTTTAAGGAAAACCCCATAATTGCCAGTCCCAAGGCAGTAGTTGCTGCCGGCGGATGTCCTACATCCATAATCAGCATTATGAAAATAGATAGTCCAACAGCGAGCGAGTAAGACATAATGGAACACCACAAGGAGGACTGCGGAATCAAAGCACATAGAGAGCCAACAAGAAAGCCGACTAAATGCCCTCCAATAATATTTTTTGAATGAGCAGTAATATTGTCTGGCATGGCAAACACAATAAAAGCAGTAGCGCCTATTGCGACTATTAGCACTGCGTGTTCCAAATTCAAGAATAACAGCACCAAAAATATCGTAAGAGCAGCAAGACAACTTTGCCAAACATAGTTTTTCCACAACGACCCAAACTTTCTAATCACCTTGGCTTCCCCCAGGAGTCTCACCACCTGAAGTCCTAGAGCACAAGACCGGCACAGATCGAGGAAAACAGAGAGTCGGAAACTTGCGGCAAGACCTCCCCGTGTGCTTACGACAATATTCTAATAGAGAAGGACTGCTGAGACAACCAGAGAGCGTATTGTCCCATCCGAGTCAGCGTGTCAACCTGGTGCTCTTAGCCACTTTCCCCAAGAGCCCAAACCTTCCTTAAGTTGCATAAGAAGGCAAAACTGTGGCTTGCCCTAATAACAAAAGCAACACGCACAGTGTATTGACCTTCTCCTTTCAATCTCTTACACTTCTCCATGAAACAAGGTAATTGAATTCTGGCTTTCCTCTAGCTTGTCTCGACAACATCGGTAATCTTTGGATGAGGGCTAGAATTGGAAAACCTGCCATGTAGAGAGGAGAGAAAAATGGCAGAACTCGTTGATGCTATCGCTAACATCAAAGAGGATGAAGCGCTGACGATCGTTCGTCATCGTCTGGAGCTTGGTGAGGAACCAATGGCTCTAGTTGAGGAATGTCGTGCCGGCATCGCTATCGTCGGCGAACGGTACCAAAAGGGCGAATACTTTCTTGGCGAGCTAATTATGTCTGGCGAAATATTCAAGCAGGCAATGTCCCTCATTGAGCCGAGGTTAACAGCTGATGTACCGACTAAGACAATAGGCAAGGTAGTCATGGGGACAGTGAAAGGTGACATCCACAGTATAGGTAAGGACATTGTAACCGGTCTTCTCCGAATGTCCGGCTTTGAAGTATTTGACCTCGGTGTGGACGTAGCGCCAGAAGCATTTGTGGAAAAGGTGGTGGAGACTGGAGCGCCTATCCTGGGTATGTCTGGCTTGTTAACGCCTTCCTTCGAATCAATGAAGAATACAGTGACGGCTATCAGGGAAAGGGGGATACGACATAGGGTTAAGGTAATTATCGGCGGGGGTGTGGTTATCGAGCAGGTCAAAGGCTATGTCGGTGCCGATGCCTTTTCCAGAGACGGCGCTGAGGGAGTGAAGATTTGCCAGGAATTTATGAGGGAGGCAAGCAAGTGATAGAAGAGGCCATGACCCCACAGGAGAGAGTTCAGGCAGCC
>Ga0315545_1004728_pt1 | contig 11155 bp, 6 predicted proteins | sample SalMarSW160210MG_FD_203096 | JGI IMG/M metagenome (GOLD analysis project Ga0315545, IMG submission 203096) | Salt marsh sediment microbial communities from the Plum Island Ecosystem LTER, Massachusetts, United States - Salt Marsh Sediment SW1602-10 ...
CTCATCTTTTTCTTCAAGTACTTTTATAATCCAGTCCGAACCTTGTGAATCTTTCCCATCGCCAACTCCCTGCATTCCATATTTTGCTAAGCCTTGTTTTACTTTCATTAAAAGCGCTTCAGCATCAGGAAAACCAGCTTCATGCTTCTTAAGGCTAGGTTGTACTTTGCCATAGGCTTGAATTATTCTTTTTACTGATTCAGGATCGACTCTCGTTTTATGCCAAACAGAGGTTGTAGCAATTAATCCTTTTATATCAATTTCACTAGAATATAAAAGTAAACGAATCAAAGATTGTGTATCGTCCGGGTCAGCTTCAATATCGGTTAGGATAATTACTCTGTTTATTTGATTTGCTTGAGCCTCCGAATTGTATTTATGGAAACTCCTGTCTTCGTTGATGGAAATACGCTCGCGCGGGGATTCAGTAGCAGTGGCGCATCCACTTTGAAGCAGAATGCCGGCGATGCTTGTCACCAGGAGCGTTTGAAATTGCATGATCCGCATTGTTAGTATCCTTTTAGAATAGATAGTCGTACTACCCCCTTATTGTAGTGGTGGTAGCTTGTATTGATGTAGATGCAGGTTCCGTTTCCGGAGTCTTTGTCTGCTCACTACTTTTCATAGGCGGTACTTTTATGTAACGTTCTGCAAAAGTCAGGAATATAGGCCAGTTAGGACCTGTTGTATGTCCCCCGGAATGTTGACGGAAAGCCAGTTCACCATCAATTAATGATGTCTCTACAGGTGGAAATACGTCAGTCCCAAGACCTTTGGCTCCCAACAATTCATATACAGGACCAGCGGCAACCGCGGCCATGAAGCTGCCTTTCTGGTCAACCCATGTACCTTCGGCGCCGGGACCTTCTGAAGCCCCGTAACTAATAAATGTTGGTCTTGGCGCACAAATAGCTATAAGCTCATGTGAATCAACAGGCAAATCACCTGCATTTAACGGCCCACCATATTTTAAGAAATTGCCGCACATCCAGTGGTATTCACCTGAACCGGTTAGGTTTTCGACAAGCTCACCAAAGTTGCGGCGGAAAAGATTGGCGCCGCCTGCACCGGATGAGCCTATAAAACCAATCGCAAAACGCTGGTCATAAGCCATAGCAACGAGTGCGGCTTTGCCGTAACGGGATAATCCTGTTATTCCGACCTGCTTGGCATCTACATCCTTATCAGTCTCGAAGTAATCCAAAGCCTTGCCTGCACCCCAGGCCCAGGCACGCAGAGCGCCCCAGTCATCAGGTTTACGCGGCTGACCTTTATTGCAAAGACCAATGACACCCTGTGTCAGGCCTCTACCATTATCCGCCTGAATACTGCTCGGATTTAACCTGGCATAACCCCATCCTTTTTCAAGAAGCTGCTGCTGCCAGCGTTGACCTCTGCCACCTGTTCTGTTGAAATCGCGGCCTCTAAATACAAAACTAAACTCCATCATTATGGGTACAGGACCTGTAGCATTTGCCGGAGTAGTTAAAGATAACTGAATATCTACGGTAATGAGTGGATATGATGAATTATCCACATGTCCCGTCAGTTGTTTTGTAATCGTTGGTATGCCTGCTGTCTGTCCCTTAGATGTATCCGTTATTTCCCATGTTACCTTCGGCACATTTTCAGGCACTCGACCATACACTTGGCTGTCGAAGTCCTCTACTATTTCAGGACGTCTTTTTTCCCACCATATCTGTGGGGTGGTGACTTTTTCACCATTTTTCAATACAAGCGGATCAGGCAGGTTCGGATAGGGATTGGCTTTGGATTCATCTGTATTTTGGTAGTACGGAGATGAGGGATTCATACCGTCGGCACCGCGCCGGAGCTTCTTAATTCCAAGCTGTTTCATCATATTTTTATGGTCCTGCTCTGCGGTCCATCGAACAGGCTCTGGGTATTTATTCTGCTGGGATGTCGAGTTTGCATCCGCGCCGATTGTTAATGGGATCATTACAGCAAGCAATAAAAAATATATTTTTTTCACAATAAACCTCTTCGTAAAAATTAATTACAATTTTAAATTTAAACTTTCTTACTTTTTTTCTCCCATGAGCTCTGCTGTTTTTGGTTCTATCGCTTCAGCCCAAATCTGGTATCCTTTAGCACACGGATGTAAAAAGTCAGGCATAATATCCTTTGTTAATTCTCCGTCTGCTGTCAAAAATCTGCTGTTGATGTCAAGGTAATAAATCATTTTGCCGTCTGCTATTTGAGAAGAAAGAAGACTTGCCTTTTCATTCTTCTGGCGCTGATCAGATGGCCATTGACCACGGGGAAATATAGCAAGCAGCAAAATTTTTGTTTCCGGAAGTTTTATGCGCAGCCGCTGGCAAATTGTAATTATTCCGTCAGCAATTTCTTCCGCTGTATTATCCTGTCCGTTCGAATTATTCGTACCAATCATTACTATCGCAAGCTTAGGTTTGATATTGCTGAAATCGGAATTGTCCAGACGCCATAGGACATGCTGAGTGCAATCCCCGCTGAAACCCATATTAACTGCTTTGCGGGGTGCATAATATTCATCCCAAACCGCCTTTCCGGGAATCTCGAAAAAGTGAGTAATCGAATCGCCAATAAATAACAAATCGACATTTCCTTCTTTGAGTCTCGCATTGACCGCATTCTGTCGAGGCATCCACCATGCAACAGCCCATGGAGCTGTTTGAGTTACGGGAGTAACCGCAGAGTGCGTTTTGCCTTCTATTGATTTAAAAATGAGTTCCTGCTTTGTCGGCTGGCTTGTACAACCAACAAACAAAGAGGTCATTATTAATAACGCAATAAAAATTGATAACCTTTTCTTCATTTGTATATTTGCTTTCAATGGTTAAATAAAAATAAATATTGCTGTTCTACGATTATTCTGCTTTTTGTTACTTAAACAAATCAAGGTCAATGGCCTCGGTCATCTTCTGGTAGCCTGCCACATCGAGGTGCAGATGGTCACCGGTATCGTATGCCAGTAACAGCCCAGTAGGATTCGCGGGATCGCGTACTGCAGCATCCAGATCAATGACCGCGTCGAACTTACCGCTGGTTCGAATCCATTTGTTGACCATTTGGCGCACGGCCTCATGGTCTTCGCTGTCATACATGGATCCTCCAAAGGGCAGGATCGGCACACCATACACCAGGATGTCGTGGGCATGGGCCTTGTCTATGAACTGCTCATACGCGGCAATTAAATCGGTGGCCACTTTTCGGCTGCGGCTGCCGCCGATGTCATTAACCCCCTCGAGAATGATCACCCAGCGCACCCTACTTTGACCGAGTACATCATGCTTAAAACGCTCGAGTACGGTCGGTCCCAGGCCGCCGGATACCACGGCATTGCCGCCGATGCCTTGATTCAGTACGCCAATCTTTGCAGTATTCGGGTCTGCCTGCAGGCGCCGGGCCAGATTATCCGGCCACCGGTTGTTGCCGTTGGTGGTGGATCCCCTGCCGTCCGTAATCGAATCACCCAGCGTCACCACACACGCATAGGAATCATCGAGCCACAAATCAATCCTGCTCAAAATATACCAATGATCTGTTTTAACCGCCGACGTCATATCGGTCGCTGTCACTGCATTACCGGATTGGATATAGGATGTGGTCCTGGAGCCGGGATGCCCGGTGGCATCGGCCGACGTCTCCCCAAAATAAATACTTACTGCCAGGTTGCTTAATGGTGTTACATCGAAGTATAGAGTATCCGAATAAACGGCCTCTCCCACCGGAATAGTTATCGATGATGCCCCCTGAAACGTCAGTGCCCTGTCCGTTGCCGGATCGATCGCACTGGCGCCCATTGACACCGCCAGGTGGGTGGCATTAATTGTCACCGGGCTGGACCCATAGGTATTGGAAAACTGCACGCGTAATTGGCTCCCTCCCAGGGTCACGCGTATAACCTGGCGCAGTGTATTGTTGGATAATCCCGGTGCAGGCGGCAGGTTTCTGGGTTCCGTCAACTGCTGGGCGCTCACCCAGGTGCCGATCCAGCAATCCTCCACAGCTACCACATGTGAGGTACAGAAAAGACTCAGTATTAAAAGAACAAATCCTGCTATACTCGATTTCTTCAATATTCTCATTCTTATCTCCGTCTCTTTTCATCTCATAGAAATACCCTTCAATTTGCCTACTTTCCTGCTATCGCACTGTCATACCATAGAATCCCAAAACCGGAGTTTTCTTAATCTGACATTTCCCATTTAAGTTGTTAAAAAACAATATTTTTCCTTAAAGCATCGATCGTTTTACCAAAAAGCTTAAAACAGCTTCAAGAATATTCTGTGCCACTGCCATTTTCAAAAAATTGCTTAAGAAAAAGGTTTTTCATATGTTCGGATACTTCCATCCACAGCCTCTGCCCAAACCTTGATCGTTCTGGCCTTCATAAATGCAGGTTGATCAGCGGTTTTGCCACTACAAGACACCAATCGGGTTTATTGCGTCCACCACCACAACGTCGTCTTTATCCTTCACCTCCGGGCGCACATCGTAGTTCAGGCCGTCCGCCTTTTCTTCCGCATCGTATTTGTGGAAACGCCAGTCTTCGTTGATGGAAGTGCGTTCGCGCAGGGATCCGGCAGCAGTGACGCATTTACTTTGAAGCAGAATGCTGGCGATGCTTGCCACCAAGAGCATTTGAAATTGCATGATTCGTATTATTCCTCTCGTTGTATATCTCCTTGTAGAATAGATATTATTACGCCATTGATTCGCCACCAAAAGTGGCCTATTTTTGTACCTCATCCATGGGTGCGAACCGGCTTTATATCCTATTTAGGCCAGAAAAGCCAAATCAAAAACATCTCCTGCGTCCGCAGGATTCAAAGCAACTGAAGGTTAAAAGCTAATGATTTACGGCTTTTTCTTACTTAAACAAATCAAGGTCAATGGCCTCGGTCATCTTCTGGTAGCCTGCCACATCGAGGTGCAGATGGTCACCGGTATCGTATGCCAGTAACAGCCCAGTAGGATTCGCGGGATCGCGTACTGCAGCATCCAGATCAATGACTGCGTCGAACTTACCGCTGGGATCAATGAATTTTAGCGGATTGTTGTATACGTGCTGTAGCGGTTCAGAGCCTGTCGCTCGTGATTTGTGAAACACGATTCGCCAAATTATGAAAAATAAACTCAGTGTGCGGCTATGATAAGTAATCTGCGTAGGGCAATTTGAGTATCAGTATTGAAAACGTATGATCCCCAAAAATTTGCCCACAAACCTTGGAATGATTATATCTTGCGAGTGCTTCTTGAAGGTTCTAGCCTACAAATTTCGATTGTCTTTTTGACTTTTCTAAAGAGCGTACTTTTTAGTTTTTTCTCCAGGCTAATACCAAATTTCATTTATTGATTGCCGATTACCCGGCTCTGCTCATTCCCACGAAAACTGAAATCCAAACCTTTCATTTAGCATTATTTCCCAATTCCTTTGGATTCTTTTTGTCTATTATTGGTGCAAGTACTTAAATAGAAATAATTTACGTATTGTAGCTCATCGAATGAATCGTTCATTTTTAATGCAAGTCGATAATTTACAAGAACTTAGGATTATAATAAATTTGGCATTGATAAAATACCTGCTCGACCTGCAGAAATTTAAAAGAATAACAAATATTTTTCTTGACGTGGATATAGGCAATTTGATATAAACAAAGTCAGAGAATAAGGGCAATATATGGGCTTTGGCAAGCCTTCTGTTTAGGAGGAGGTTTAAGTCAGCCCCCCAAATAATTTAGATAGGCGTGAAATACGTCTGAGATAAAGTTTTATTACAGAAGAAGGAGGAGTAGATTATGTTGAAAAGAATGTTTTGTTTTGCTGTGGTGCTGGCACTGGCGTCCATTAGTTACGGTGTCGTCATAGGTGACTTTGAAGACGGCAGCTTTGACCATTGGAGGCAATCAGTGTCATGGCCAGATCTTGACCCCGTAGATGCTACGTTTACTCACAGCCGTATTGGGGCTACATTAAATGATAAGAGCCTCAGAGTCAAAAATCAGCCCGGAGGGCAGGCAACGATGGCGATCAAGCTTCAGTATTTAGTAGAGGAATGCCTTCCCGAAGGTGCCCCTGGAGATAATGTAGGCTTTGACGGGTATGGAGCGTTTTTTGCCAATGACACCATTTCATTAGACGTGACGATGCCAGCGGACGAGTGGACAGGCGGTGGCTGGGCTCAGCTCGAGATCATTAGCAATTCGGAGAAGGGCGGCTGGGTATCATTAGGAGCCCAAGGCTTGAGTCTGGGCACGAATTCCCTGGCCTATGACTACAGTGGTGTCGTCATCAACCCCGCTGATCCGGGTGGCTACAATGAGTTTGTTGTTGTCACGAATCGTGGAGGTTGGGAGACCGAGGGGTTCACTTACTTCGATAATATACAGTTGACCCCTGAGCCAGCAACAATAGCTCTGTTAGGCCTGGGTGGCTTAGCGCTGCTTCGTAAGAAACGCTAAAAAAGAAAAAGGCCTTTGGCCAAAATTGTCTTGTTGAAATAATATGGAGCCCATGCAGGCGACCAAGCATGGGCTCTTTCTGTAGACGGAACTTGTGTAAGAGATTGCAGAGCAGTACTTTGTAAGACATATCTATTTGTGGTCGTCATGGTGAGGCTCGCAAAACAGGCTGTGGCGGTTGTTTGATATCAATCATAGTGTCCCCACGTTAACATTGCGATTCCCTAAGGTTAAAGGATTACTCAAGGTGGCTAGGGATATAAGAGCTTGGCGCATCTTGGGATAATTATGAGGGTCCTCTTGACGAGAAGACGGAAAATTTGTCTTGGGATAGGCAGGATAAGGAGACTTATGGTGCTCGGCAGCTTGGGTAGCTGGTTTATGCAAAAAAATCACGTAAGACTTGAAATTACCAACGCGATGTGCTAAACTATCATAGTACCATTGGGCTGAAAAAAACAGCTTTCTACGCGTTTGTCAACGACGCGTGCTGGGGTTTTGAAGGAAGGGGATGTGCCAATTCAGAAAAATCCTGGGCTAATATAGATAAAATGTGTTGAATAAATAAAGAATATTATCGGTCGTTTTTATATACAAAAGGAGGTTATATAGACAGGGATGCAGTTTCTTACTGTGATGTGTCCTGTGATATTACTAAGATTTTAGGAGGCATAAAAATGAGAAAGAATTTTGCAAAATTATTGTTTATGTTGGTTGTAGCGATAACCACCATTGGTCTGACCGAAAGGGTGGCAAACGCGTCCTATCCCATCCTAAAGCTGGATATTAACACCTTAAATAGGGTTCAATTGACAGAACCTGGCTTTACTTCATTTACCAGTAGTGATAGTGGCTCGACGATAAAGGGTATTACCATCACACTTGAGCCAATTGAGCCTGATCCCCCTATTGCAGGCAGGCCCGCTGTTATCGACGCACGCCGGCGCGGCAATCCAACCGGAATACCGTACGAGCAGATCTATCGCGATTTTATTTTTTCGCGGCCGGGTGGAATAAGGCTTACATTATCGGGGCTTTGGCCCAATCAGAGCTACGAGATAACTATGTGGGCATTCGACGAGGGTAGTTCTGCAGGAGGTGCTCGGATCGCAGATTGGTATGCCAATGGAGAATTTTGTCTCACAACTAATTTCCTCGCTACAACTTTTCCTACGGATGAATATAGCTACGCCTTTACAGGCTCTGCCGATTCAGATGCAACCGGTAGAATCGTCCTGGAGTCTTACCCTAATGAAAACACCACTCAACAATCGGGTGTGGATAACCCATACACTTTTCTCAACGCCTTGGTGATAGCTTCAGTTGCCCCGATAACGGAGGCTACAAATCCCGTACCGGAAGACGGGGTAACTGTCCAAACTACCGCGCTACAGCTTCAGTGGATAACAGGAATGCTCGCAGTCTCGAACAATGTCTACTTCGGCGAGGATTATGACGATGTAGAAAATGCCACTACAGAGGATACTGATATATTCCGCGGCTCAACCACCGACAATTTCTTCCTTGTCGGCAGCCCCGGAAATCCCTATCCGACGGGTCTTTCCGTGGCACAAACGTATTATTGGCGTATCGATGGGGTAAATGACCTGCATCCAGACAAATCATGGAAAGGCCCTGTCTGGAGCTTCACAGTTCCCCCAAAGGAAGCCTATTATCCAGACCCGGTCGATGGCTCCCTATTTGCCGATCCAAACGTCACACTACAATGGGATGCAGGTGCAGATGCGATTGAGCATCATGTATATTTCGGCGATAACCTCGAGGATGTACAAGCCGGCACCGGAGGTACAGACAAAGGAACCTTTACAGAACCAAACTATCCGATGCCCAGCCTGCTCCAACTTAATAAGACTTATTATTGGCGGATCGACGAGTACGATGGCACAGATACACATACAGGCGATGTCTGGAGCTTCAACACTACTCTTGAAGACTTGGGTACTGTCGTCATCGATATATGGGAGAATATCGCCGGCAATACTATAGACATCCTCAAGGATTATGCGTACTATCCGGGCAATCCAGACTTTAGTGAATTGTTAACGGAGTTCGGCACACAGGCTGACGAAGGAGGGGACAGCTACGGCGACAGCTACGGCGGCCGAATTCACGGTTGGCTCTACGTACCTCTGACCGGAGAATATACGTTCTATTTCACGAGTGCCGATCAGGGCGAATTGTGGCTGAGCACCGATGATACCCCCGATTTCGTAGAACTGCTCACTTCTGAATTTGTCTGGGGGTGGTACGACGCTTTTACTCACAAGTCCGATCCTATCCCGCTTATCGGCGGCGAAAGATACTACATCATGGCGATATGGAAGGAAGACAACAATTGGGACCACTGCCAGGTGGCCTGGGAAGGTCCTGGCATCAAGGGTTTCCAGATCATTCAAGGAAGTTACCTCTCGCCGTACGAGCCCGTAATGGCCTATAGTCCGACCCCCAAAAATGGTAGCGCAGATGTGAAACTGACACCGGTTCTTCGCTGGAAAACTGGAAAATTTGCTGCTGCCCATAATGTATACTTCGGCACGGATCCAAACGCCCTGGACCTGGTCGCGACAAAGGGATTAGGGCAGGAGAAATATGACATCTTAGAACCGCTTCAGTTCAACCAGACTTACTATTGGCGGATCGATGAGACCAATGATTTCCACCCCGACACTCTATGGATAGGCGAAGACTGGAGCTTTACGACTGCCGATTTCATCTTCGTAGATGATTTTGAGGACTACAACAACAACCCACCTGATAGGGTATTAGATACGTGGAAAGGTGGATTTGGCTGCACGATCTACGATGAAAACGGTAATGAGGTGGGTACATTCTGCGGCAACGGCACCGGTTCAGCTATCGGTCACGACATTTGGAGTACGGATAGCCCATACTATCAGGGCAATATCATAGAGACCTCTGTCGTCCACGTGCCCGGCAAATCGATGCCGATTTATTACGACAACACTGCTACCACTAAGAATTTTTGTGACCAGCCAATCAATCTCTATTATTCAGAGATCGAGAGAGTGTGGGATACACCACAGGACTGGACGCAAAACGGAGCTGCAGCCTTGACTATCTGGTTCCAGGGCTTGCGACAGTATGTCGGAGGCATAACCTACAATGCAGCGACACAAACTTACACGATGACCGGAGCAGGCGCCGATATTTACGATTTATCCGACTCATTCCACTATGCATACAAGCAGCTTTCAGGCGAGGGCTCAATCACAGCTAAGGTCGAGAGTCTTACCGACGTGCACGAATACTCCAAAGCTGGAGTAATGATTCGTGAAACACTCGATGCGGACTCTACGCAAGTACTGGTATCCGTCACGCCGCAGCAGAATGGTGTCGAATTCATGTATCGCGAGACCGCAGGTGAAACTACCACCGCGTGGACAGAAGCCGGAGACCCCGTGCATAACCCACCACATTGGGTGAGAATAAGACGTGTTGAGAATGACTTCTATGCTGAGCATTCGACCGACGGCGTTACTTGGGTTGACATTGAGGGTGATAGTCAATCGATGGCCCACATCCCGATGAGCGTCAATACCTACATTGGCTTGCATGTGTGCTCACATGAAGAACTCGAGACGGCCGAAGCGGTCTTCTCCAACGTCAGAACTACTGGTGACGTTACTCCAACGGGTCCGTTCACCCAATCGCAGGATATTGGCATACTGAGCAACGTTGCCGACAGGCTCTACGTCATCCTCGAAGACGATGATGACAACTCTCATCTCGTTGAGCATCCCGAGCCAAATGCAACACAGATATATGAATGGCAGGATTTCAACATTGACATGCGTGAGTTCACCAATGCCGGCGTAAATACAGCAGCTATTACCAAGATGACCATTGGTATTGGCAACAAGGCTGCTCCTGTGGCCACAGGCAGTGGTACTATGTACTTCGATGACATCAGGGTTTCTAAGCCTGGATGCTTTGCAAGTGAATCACAGCCTGAAGGAGACGTCAACGACGACTGTGTGGTTGACTATAATGATATTGAGACTCTGGCAGATGAGTGGCTTAGCGAACCAGAGGAAGAAGGTGAAGAGCTTGATGCTGACGCTGATCTTGATGGTGATGGCGACGTTGATTTTAGTGATTATGCGGTTATAGCGTCAAACTGGCTTGAGGAGCGTACCTGGCCAGTGTTGTAAGTAAGAATGACACTATAGTCTGTATCGTTTCGGGGCCTATGCGGTTGCATAGGCCCTGTTTTTTTGCGATGACACGAGGAACGATAACAAATCAACAGAAATTGGTCTTGCCCCAGGCAATGTAAAAGTGTATAATTAATGCTATCTGGAAGCGGCTTGAGGTGTTTGCAACTCTTTAATTTGGCTGCTCCAAGCGATGATTCATGGGCATGACAGTTTTTTGGTCTTGGAGGAAGGATTTCTACATATCATATCGTCACTTCAATTAGGTGTTTGGAGGAAAAAGGTAACATCAGGCCCAAAGTATTGACAGAGCAAGATTCTTGTTTGAGGAGGTAGATGTTATCAGATGTCATTTTTGTGAGAGGGGCGTAATAAATCATAAGATTCTTGATATTTTATCGAAGACAAGAAGCTTTTTGAACACGTACTAAACTTCATTACTTAACTTATTTTGAAGGAGGATTATTATGTGTAAAAAATCAAAAATTCATC
>Ga0315545_1004730_pt1 | contig 11147 bp, 10 predicted proteins | sample SalMarSW160210MG_FD_203096 | JGI IMG/M metagenome (GOLD analysis project Ga0315545, IMG submission 203096) | Salt marsh sediment microbial communities from the Plum Island Ecosystem LTER, Massachusetts, United States - Salt Marsh Sediment SW1602-10 ...
ACTCAATTGCCACCTCTCCATTTTCACCTCCCAATCATCAATTGTTGGGAGGATAGTATATCAAATTCTATGGAGGGGTGACATTTTCACTTTGCAATACCATGACATTATCATTTTGCAACGACAGTTTACATTTATTGGCTATTGGCAACAAAAAAATAACGCAATGGAGGGAGCAAACCAGGCAGTTTAAGAGATATAGGCAAGGTATAATGCCTGGAGAAAATTAAAGCTCATCTATCAAGAGAATTTTATCAAGCCAGTTGTAGGATAGAGGGATTTTTATGAAAGAAAGGAGAGATTGTAAAACTATGGAGATAAACTCCAATGTAATTATACAGAACCTCGCACCCAAGACCAGGAAACGTCAAGCATTGTGGGGACTAGATTTCGAGGGAAAGAAAGGCAAGATCGTTGAAGTGCTGATCAACAGCAAAGGAGAAAAACAGGGTTACAGAGTAAGATTCCCGATGATAAAAATAGTGGCCAATGAGGATGGGGGAATGGGGGAAAGGAAAAATTTCGAGTACCCCTTTTATAATAGTGAGGTGGCCTTGCTGGAAGAGAAAGAGGAGTTGATATTCCCTTCTAGCGACAATGAAGAAGAAAAGAGGAGAACGCAAAGACAAGTAACTAGAGACGCAGGAGTAGTCAAGAGATTAAGGCAAGAGGGGCTTAAAATAGGTGAGCTTGCTGACAGGTTCAATGTTAGTCGCCGAACCATTCATCAGTGGCTAAAAAGATAAAAGTGTGAAGTTAAGGGGTAGGGTTATACCATTTTACTTCACATTGGACTTTGAAAAGTGCTACTAAAGCGGATTCTGGAAGTGGAAAATTGGGGGGTCTGAGAGGTACTGTTCCTATTATCAAAAGAGAGGTCGCAGATTAAATGGCTAGGAAAAAACATAAACCTGGTTGGGTATTAGGCAAAGGTTTGAGTAAGAAAAGTAAAGGGTTTCCTCGGACACCCCAAGGATATCCTATTATTCGGGATTGCATCCACAAGTTGCAGAGCGAGCTTACTAAGACTGAGCGTAAAAAAATGGAGAGCATCCTTGCCCAGGAGGAGGAATTTAGGAAGGAATTAGAGCAAGAAAAATTAGAAGAATTTGAGAAAGGGACTTTAGATGAGCTTGAAGAAGAAGCTAAACGCTATTTAAGGGAGGTCTGCCAGAGGAGACTAACACCGCTACAAGAGAAAATCCGTAGGCGAGTGTGGGAAAAGTGTAAGACTCACGAACAGACAGCTAAAGAACTAGGAATAAGCAAGGGAAGTGTTGAAGCCATCCTAAAACAGATAGATAATAAATTCTATAAACTTCTTCTCAAAAAATTCCCGAAGGCCAAAGGTTCTCTGGACAGTGCATAGCTCATTTTTTTATCTTGTAGATTGCATACATATGATAAGAGAGGTGCAAAATGCCAAGAGTAATAGATGAGGGTCGAGTGCTTAGGGGCCAATTTGACGGCTGGCAAAGAAGGGGTCTTATTGATACTGAGACAGCTAGGGCCAGGTATGTTGAAACATTCAGAACGATTGAGCGTGAGAATTCCCAGGATGCAGCTGTAAGGTTTAGTGTTTGCCTGGTGCTGGCTGACGCATTTTTTGAGGCTATGACCCCCCTTTGGAAAATGACGGTTGTGATGAAGAAGTATAAATTGGAACAGAATTTTGACCAATGGTTTAAGAAAAGAGAGAAAGAAAGAGCAGGTGTATATAAGGCTATCGGGGGGAAGAGAATAACGTTTAAGAGGGCAAAGATTGAGTCGTCTGAGCTTTTTGCATTCATTAAACAACCTGAACTGATACATTTACATAACTATCTCTGGTATTACCGTGGCCATTCGGAAATAAAAAAGGTGGGTTGGGGAAATTACTTAGAGTTTTGCGAGTTTGTGGAGGCCCTCGAGAGAGACCTCTTGAAATTTAAGAAAGTGATGAAAGAAATGGTCCTTCTTTGGGAGGGCTACATAAGGGATAAATTTATATTCTTTGTGACTGCGGGGTTTGCAAGAGTGAGTTTTTTTAATAGGGGTGGTCCCAAAGAGAATAAAGAATTTACTCTGGCTCTACTTAACTCAGTTTCAAAGGAAAAACAAAAGGAAATTATGTCGGAAGTTAGAAAATGGTTGAACCGATATAAGTCTAGAGGTTGGTAGGGGTAGGATGAATTTCGAAGGTATTGTAGAAAAGGTGAGGGAACTTAGTTTTTCTGATTCTCTTTCACCATTATTTAATGACAAGCAAAGAGAGGCTTTAAGAGGAACAATTGACGTTATGGAGCGAAACACTAATAAAGTTCGGAACTGGCAAAAGGTGGAGTTTCAAGAAAGGGATGATGTAATAATGATTTTTATGCTCGACAGGATGTCGGATCATCTTCGTATAAGTATCGGGGTAGAAAAGGAGCTTAAAGAGTTTATCCGGGTTTATCAACAATTGAGCTCCAATTATATAAACTGTCGCAGGATAACAGGATACAGATCTCCTATACTAGAGCGAATCATTCATGGGTTATACGGGCTTATCAAGTCTCGAAAGTCAGCAATCTCAGCGTCTTTAAGACAAAGAGTAAATTAGATTAGGGAGGTGAAGAGATATGGCAGACCCAACTTTTGAGTGGACTCATGATATTACAGGTATGACGGAAGATGAGCTTAATCAGCTTTTAGGACAAGAAGGCTGGCCTACTGTGGAAGAGCGGGGCGAGCTTGAATGGCCTTCCTCGCATGAGTTTAGAATCCACGATTGGAGCGACCCTTTTAAGTCATATATTGAAGGAGTTATCAGCGGTGGTGCTGGCGAGATGGCTAAGTATTTGCAAGGGGTGTATGGTGCTTGGATTGAAGCAGCAGAGGAAGAGGGAGGGGATGGAGGAGAACCAGCACCAGGAGAACCCACGGCTGCGGAAAAAGAAGCCTGGGAACAGAGATATGGAGTACCTTATCCTACTCTTACGCTACCTCGTTATCAAGCATTTGGTGCAGAATACCCTGTTTCTGATTTGCCTATTTACCAGCCTTTTCCTCAAGCTTATCCAACGCTAGAGCTTCCACTATATCAGCAGTTTCCCGTAGAATATCCACAGCTCGGCCCGATGTATGGGCAGGCTGAGGATGTAATAGGCCGTATGCTCAGGGGTGAGGGCTTAGGCTTACCAGTGGAGGAGTTAATGGCGGCCTATACTGAAGAAGAGCGCTTGGCAATGGAAGAGTATATGCCGGAGCTAAGGGAATACTGGTCAGAGAAAAATCTTTTGAGAAGCGGTATGGAAAGGGAAGCTGAAAGGTTGGCGACTCGAAAAGCTGCTGCAGCAAGAGGGACGTATCGGGCTGAGTTGGAGAAAGAGTCAGTAATTCGTGAGCAAGAAGGAATTGTGACTGGTTTACAGTTGGCTATGGACCATCTAAATCTCGGTTATGGAGCGCAAACAGATGCCTGGCAAGCCATGAACAGGGAATATACGAAAGTCTATGAGTCGGAAATAATGGTTGGCACGGCTCATTTCGATGCTGCTACTAGAGCTTGGGATGCAGCCATGACTGAATATACCAAAGTATTCTCCTCGGAGGTAGCTAATACTGAATTTGGTCAACGCATACAAGAGGCGGCTTTTGCAGTAGCTAGAGATGAATACCAACGAGTGTATCAATCCGCCTACTCGGCAACTTCGGATGAGTATCAGGCTCAGACACAAGCTTATGATGCTGCTTATAACGAGTTTAATACCTTTAGACGATTATTGTTTGACTGGGCTACAATGGGGGCTGGATTTGAATTTCAGTATGAGTTCCAATCTCGTAGTTACGCATTCCAGTTTGAATACTTACGGCTCCAACAGGAATTCGATAAAATGATGGCGGAAATTAAGCATGAGTACGATATGGAATTACAAAGGATGGGATACAACTCTCAGGAAAGACAATCTATATGGAACACTATTGGAAGTATTATCATTGGCGGAATAGGACTAATTCTTAAGTATGGGGCGGTAGCATAAATTTAAGGAGGTATAAAAAATGGCACAAGATGTAATATCAGGTTTGTTAGGTGGTATGGCACAAGGACTTCGTCCAGGTGGTGTAATTGACCAAGGACTTGCAGCGAGGAAAGAAAGAAGAGAACGGGACAGAATGTCTGACTTAGCGAAACTCCAGGCACTAGCTAATCCCAGAGACATAGCGGACATCGAAGCGTTGGCGAAACTTTTGCCTGAGCTTACAGCAGCAGACAGGGAGATAGCAATTGCGAAAGTGAGAAAGAGAATAGGAGTTGAATCGCATCCGCTACTTGATTATTACATCAAGCAAGCAGGGGCAGCTCCACCTTTAACTCAGGAAACTTGGCGCATAGAAGGCGAACCAGCCCCGGAAGCGGCTAGAGCAAGGTTAGAACAACTTAGAACGGGAACTGAGCCTGGTTTTCTAGAGGAACTACGTCTAGGCGAACTACCAGAGGAAGAAAGGCTAGGTGAGTGGGCAAGAAGGGCAGGAAGGGCTGAACCGAGATACCGTGGGATAACTGAGGTTGGCAGGAGAATGATACCTACTGGACGAGAGGAAGTTTTACCTCCCACTGAGGCAACAAGGCGAAGAGCAAGAGAGGCAGGAGAATGGGGAGGAGTTACCGCAATTACCGAGGCTTGGAAGCCTGGAATGTTTCCCTGGGAGAGGGAGGAGACAATTTCGGCAGCACTTGCTAAGGGGACGCTAACAGAAAGACAGCATAAGGCAGCAATGACTTTTGTTGACTATGAGAAAGTTCCAGATTATGCGACTGTGCTAACAGATGAGCAGTTGCCTGCTTTTGGACTTTCACGTAAAGAGGGTAAGTTGCAAAATGCTCTAGCTAATCCACTTAAAGAACCTGGAAAGAACCTTACTCAGAAGGCTTTAAGAGAGATTTTTAGCTTACCCGTAGAAGCTCTACCCAGATGGGACGAATATAATGAGAACGAGCAGGCAAAGATGAGACTGGCAGCTTTCGGCGTTAGAATGCTTAGTGAAGGGGATAAAGTTAAAGTAGAAACAGGTAGGAGCGACTTCTCTCCGGATTTTGTTTCTATAATCGAGCATCCCCTTACAGACTATAAAGGAACTGACCAGTATCTCAATGCGATAATGTCTCTGATCCCCTTCTTTGATGTTGGACAGATAGCTACAATTCTAACCCTTATTGAAAATCCACAAATCGCTGGAGGCTTAGATAGACTCATTAGTTTAGACGTAGCCCAGAGAAAATAGGGAGAACAAGATGCCAACGATTGGTGATATTGTGCTTAAACGTATGAAGGAGACTAAGCCAGGTATCAAAGGAACAGAAAGCGAAACTCTAGGGGACTGGATCTTTGCTAGGAAGAAGGAAAGGGAGTCAAAGAAAGCCCCTTGGTTTTCATGGCTCCTTCCGACAACGCCTGGTGCTCGTCTGGGTAGTGTTCTTTTGGGTGGTGTTCCCTCAAGCGTTGCTTCCCTGGGTGGTATTCTGACTCTTGGTAGGAAAATTTTCGGTAAGAAAGAAGAGAAGCCTCTCGTCCAACCCTGGGAAAAGACTGAATTAGGGGTAAGAGGTTATTCACAAGAGGATATTGATAAAGCTACCGGGGGCCAGATACGAGTTGATATGAGAAGAATTTTAGAGCAACCGGGGGGAGCAGAACTTACCTCAAAGGGAATGGCAGAGATGTTAAGAGGAATGGGTCATTCTGATGAGGCGATAAGAAACGCAGGAGTTAAACTATAAATGCCTGACTTAGTAGATGAATGGATAAAGAGACAATCTAAGCCCTGGTGGGGAGGCTTTGAAGAGATAATAACTAGTTCTCAAACTGCCCTTGAGAAAACCAAAAAAGAAGCTGCTAATTTAGGGGAATATATCTTAAAGTTTCCCGAAGTGGAAGAAAAAATGGGTGAGAAGTGGTGGAGAGAAACGCTATCTCCTATCCATAGTAAAATTGTAAGAGAAGAACCCCTCACCCAGGAAGAGACAAGAGAATGGGAAGCCTGGTTAAGATATGAACCTCAAGGTATAAGACCCCCCTTTGTCCCAGCCGAGAAGTGGGCCAAGACTCCTCCCGCAGCACAGACAGCTTATAGATGGGGAACGGCAATAGCTATACTAGCTGGTTTAGGGTATGCTGGCCTGCCTTACTTAAGGGCTGCCTATGGTAACTTAACTCGATTTGTCCCTCGCTATCAGCCAATTATTAAAGAAGTGAGGGGTAAAGAAATAGTTACCACAGGTAAAGGTCTTAAAATGCCAGTCATCGAGAAAACAGTTATCGGCTATCGTCCTGTTACAACCCCGAAAACTGCTGATCTTACCAGGCAAGCTGAGGCTTTCAGGAGAAGTATTCCCGCCATTATAAGAGAGATGGAGCCTACCGCATTAAGATATTCCCCGTATTACAAGGAGCTTTACTCCAATCTACTGTCGGTAAGCCAGAGGACGCATCCCTACATTGCGGAGCAACTTGCCAGACAACAAGCAAAAATCGGGACCCGAACCGCAGCTAATCTAGTAAAGCAAGGAGCGGACACCTGGGCTGTAACAGAGGGAGTTATGAAACAACTTGCCGATGTAACACCTGCTATCGTAGATAAGTTAATTCAGAGAAAAAGACCAGAGGAAGTAACTGTCTTGCGGGGTGAGGTAGCGATAAAGCCACGCAACTATCAGGCTGAAATTGAGGAAATTGACAAGCAGCTAAGAGTGGTAGAGCCTCGACCAGAATTTATTAAATTAAAACAGAATCTTGAGATCTCCCGAAACGTAGCCGAAACGGGCTATTTTCCTGATAAATTCCATCAGCAATTATACCTCTATAACCTGACGGGAGAGCACATAGAAGATCCAACCAGGTTAGATAAAGAATTTACTGACTATCTAAAAGAGAATGATCCCACCGCCTATCAAGCTCTTATAAAAAGAGAACCGGTTATCCATCCCGATAGTATTAGGGTTGAGTTAGAAGCAATTAGAAAAGAAAGACAAGGAATATCTAAGTCCCTCGATACGCAATTTGAGGATTTGATTGATTTTGTAAAAACCACCTTGGGAACTGCTGAAAAGAGCTTAATTCAAAGTATTCAAAAACAGGGTGGTATTAAGTATGGCCCGGCAGTAAAAGACTATGGAACGAAAAAAGATGAGGGCTGGCAGATCTGGCCATTAGCCGCGAAAAATCAAAAAGGAATCCCTTTTGACGAAATGGCGGAATCCCTTGGTATGACAATGGACGAGCTTAATACCAAACTAGAGTTTTATGCTAAGAAGCCAACCAGGGGAGACTATTTAAGTGAAGCGATGAATCTTGTTTATGATCACCCTGACGACTACCCCGAATTATTCGAGATTATGATAGGAGATGAAGGTTTGGAAGAGCGACAATTTAATCTCCAACAAGCCCTCACAAACGCAGAGAAATCAGATACGATAAAAATATCAGAGGAGACAGCCTTTAGGACTTCAGAGCAAAAGATTACAGCTACCGATAACTGGGAGGAGTGGGAAGGAATCCAGTCTTTAGTTGAAATAGAAGAGGCTTTACCTGCTACGCCTCTCGTGCCAGAGGGTGGTCCACCTGCTATCGGGGGTCCCCCTCGTATTGAGGAGTTGATTAAAGAGGAAGAACCTGATTACAGGGTCGGGATTAGAGCACAGCTTGATTCTTCAGAACATTGGTCAATGGACTACGAGGAGAAAACAGGCGTCCCTGTATATTCACAGGTTATAAGACCTATCATTGAGACAGGGAAAGTAAGATTTAGAGATAACAAGTATTACGATAAATACATCTCGGGGCTATTCAAGGGATTATCCAGGAATGATATTATTCAAACAACGCTCTATATGAAGGGAAAGCAGGCAAAAGAAGAAGTACCCGAACTCTCCCCTGAGCTAATGAAAAAAACAGAAGAGATCCGAGCAATGTTTGACTATGGTTTTCAAAGATTTGGCATCGCACCTGAAAGATACCTACAGGATTACCTTCCCTTGCTGTCTGGGGCAGAGAGGAAAAGACTAGAGGATATTCCTATATCCTGGGAGGGGATTCCCTCGGAGGTGATTCCCTTTTTCAAAAGAGCCAGAAAAAGTATGGGAGAGATTATAGATGCTTTTACCGTGGAAGATTTACTGAGGCTCTACTTTAACGCTGGAACTTGGGCGGAATATAGGAATAAGATCCACGAGCTAGGGGACGTTAGTAAAGACTTTCCGATCCCTGCCAGAAATGAGATCGAAAAGTTAGCTGTCTTTCTCACAGGCGGAGTGGGAGATTTTGACAAGGCTTTCAAAACCTCAATATCCCAAATGATAGGAAAAATGACTAAGGGAGATATTGAAGAAGATACCGATGTTATGAGTGCTTTGGTGAATACCGTTTATTTAGGGACAATCGCCGGTAATCCTGGCTCTGCTGTCAAGAACCTGACTCAGAGCTTTCATAACTGGTCGGAGCTACCAGCGAAATGGATGGCCATTGGCAACAAGCTCTACTTTTCTGAGGAAGGACAGAAAATTTTAGCTCAATCTGGCATACAGACGGGATTTGCCCCCTATGTTCAAAGAAATATCGAGAGATACTACGGAAAATCAACCTGGAGAAAACTCCTAAAAGGACAGGCGCATCTTAGAAACGTAGGAATGTTTTTATTCCAAAGTGCAGATCACTATAACCGTGGCACGATTTACCTAGCAGAGTGGGCCAGGATGAATCACTTTATAAGTTTATTGGCGAAGGAAGAAATAGACAAGGATACCTTTTATAGCAAGACTGACTTTGCGGGGCTGCACCCGACCATTCAAAAGATGGGAATGGCTTTAGTAGAGCAGGAGAAATGGGAGCAATTAGCCGATATGGTGGCTGATCAACGACAAGCTATGACACAATGGAGATACCAGAGAGAGGTAAGACCTCAATGGATGAGATCAGGCGTTGGTAAGATCGGAGGGCAGTTTTTAACCTGGCCTACTTATGGCTTAGTAATGCACGGCGGAAGATATAAAAGAGCAGCAGAGGCGTTCAAACGAGGACAGAGAAAGGAAGGGGCTTATCAAATATGGAAAGAAATAAAATGGATGGGAATGGTAGCCGCCACCGTTTATACAGCTAAAAAAGCAGGCGTAAGACTCTGGCCCTGGTTTGTTTTTTTGCCAACCCAGGCAGCAGCGGCGGTTCAGCCTGCGATTTCAGCCTATCAAGCAGCAGTTCTTAAAATTGAAGGGTATGACTGGTTAGCAGCAAGGAAATGGAGCGATGCAAAGTGGTCAGCTAAAATCTTTGTCCCCTTTGGTGTTGAAATTGGTAACATTATGAGGGGCTTAGAAGAAGAGCAGCCCGCAAGAGTTATAGGCATCCCTACCTACCCCAGGGAGGGGATCCGGCGGGAAGAATTGGAACGCCCCACCTATGAAGTGGATATTGTAGATGAGTGGCTAGAAAAGCAGAAATAAGAGAATAAGGATGGCTGGATCAAAAGAGCAAGAGTTTATCCAGGACTGGAAGAAGGGTCTAAGTATTAGGGAATTAGCACAAAAGTATTAAAGAGCTTGCTTGAACGTGGAGGTGAACAATGCAAAAAAAGAATGGAATAAAGCTGTATGACGGAGGTCTAATAGCGTTGTTAGTCTTCGTGTGTGTTTTAGCTGTTGTTGCAGTAGGTCAAAGAGCCAAAGAGGTTAGAAGGGAGTGCGAGGAAAGATTAGCAAGGGAAAGAATAGCAATCCCTTATTACAGTGATGACGAGCTTATCACGAATTATTATCAGATTGATGCAGAATTACAGGGTCTTTTAGAGAGTGCCGAGGTAGCTATGATACTACCAATGGGAAAAGGTTTTATAGCAAGTTCTGGTAAACGAGCTTTAACCAAAAAGAGGATTAACACGGTAAGACAAATAAGAGCTTTATATTTAGCTGAGATTGCCAGGAGAGGGCTTAAATTACCAGGATAGGGAGGATCCCTCCCCATCACCCCAATACTTTAGCTCCGTTTACATATATTGGACAGCCACGATGTAGTACCTTTGGGAGCTTGAGATGATGGAGACTGTGGTAAATAGATGAATAGCGAGAATACCCGTAATAGTTGGTGACAAAAAGTTTAAAACTACACGCTGACCCTTCTCTGAAAATGCGATATATCAATAGAAAGCGTGAAGATGTGGCTATGGGGCAAAAGAGGAAGCGAGGTCGTCAACGAGTAACTTTTTGCCGTCCTGTGTTTCGGTAGCGTCAGGATAGAGAATAGAGGTATCGGTGGGCAGGAGAAATCGTCTAACCCGGGATCCCGCCAGGGTAAGTAGGAAAATCTCTACCACCTCAGGAAAATTTAGATAAAAATAGGCAAGGTTTGAAAAGGCTTGCCTGGTGAACGTTTGGAGAGAAAAAAATAGAATAGAGAACTACATATCATAGCATAAATCATGGGGCATTCTGTCAACTTCTTCCTTGAATTTTTCATCAGTTAGATAAAGTTCGCTACCTTTTAGCAGAGGATAGTATTCAAATAACCCCTGCAAGAAAACTATACTCATTACTCTGTCTTCTGGATATTCATAGCCTTTTTTAATAAACTCTAGTTTTCTATCGAATTCGCTCTTAACAATGTCCATAGTTATTATTATTTGTTTCCCTCTTAGAAGACTCATATCCATATCAGGCACTCCTCCTATGGTACTGTCAAATTCTGCTTCACCCAATCCCTTCTCGAATATCTCTTGAAGTACGTTTTTTTCGCTGGGACATTTACCTGCTCTTACAATCATGCATATATATTTGTAATGGCGTCTTGGCATCTGTATTTTCACCACCATCACTTCCTTCCTTGACTTATTTTTTAAATACTGCCTCAGGACCTCCGTATTATCTGTCTAAACATTAGTAAGGGTTTTAGGCTAGAGAATGGTCAACGCTATACTTTTAGCAAGGACGGCAAGAGGAACGAGTTATTACTCAAAGGGAAGAGATACTGTTGCCGATTCATAGATCTTGGCAATTGAAGTTTGTCTAAATAGAATACCATAACAACAGTGCAGATACCAAATCTTTTCCCACAGGTCATCATGCTGTTTTAATTTCTTTACGTTAATCCCAAGTCGTTCAGCTTCATCCGCATCGATTACTACACCATGGCTTAGCCACTTCT
>Ga0315545_1004733_pt1 | contig 11139 bp, 9 predicted proteins | sample SalMarSW160210MG_FD_203096 | JGI IMG/M metagenome (GOLD analysis project Ga0315545, IMG submission 203096) | Salt marsh sediment microbial communities from the Plum Island Ecosystem LTER, Massachusetts, United States - Salt Marsh Sediment SW1602-10 ...
GAGGTAAACAGTCGCCGGTTTTAATAAATGGTATGAACCTCATAGAGGAGAAGAAATTCGGGTTGTTAACTGAAAAAAGTGTAAAAGGTGCTATCCCCCGGTTAGGGGAGTATAAAGTGTTGTTGGGAAAAGAACTCTCGAAACTCCTAAAGACAGATGTGGATAGTATTGTTTTCCTCTATAGCAGAACCACTTATGAGACTCATAATGTTATAGATCTCGAAGTATCCGGGATATTTTCAATCGGTTTTTCAGATTTTGAAAAAACTAATATTTTTGTTCCGCGTGACATATTGCAAGAATTGATAGGAACAAATGCCATATCAGAACTTACAGTAATTCTTGACGATCCAAAAGAAACCGAAGCGATTGTAGATTCGCTTAGAAGTAAGTTGTCTTCGTTTGATGTGGAAATTTTCCCTTATACCCATTATATGGAAGATATTTTGAGCCTGCGCGGGATGCAGGAAAGCGCGACCGGTTTTATAAGGGGAATACTTTTGATTCTTGCGCTTTTCGGAATTCTAAACATGATGATGGTTTCTACCTGGGAAAGAAAGAAAGAGATCGGTACGATGAGGGCTATAGGATATGGAAGATTGCAAATTGTAGGAATTTTTCTTAGTGAAGGAATCTGGATTGGTTTATTGGGTGGGCTCCTGGGTTGTTTTATAGGTCTTATAGGAGCTTTATTGCTCCAGAATGTCGGTATCCCCATACCCACAGGGGCCCTGGAAGGTTTTAATATTCCTATGAGCACCCACATGTATGGTAAGATTATACCCGTGTTCTTTACCAGAGCGTTTTTTCTGGGAGTTTTTACGACTGTTATTGCCTCTTTTCCTTCTGCGCTGAGAGCTGCCGCTTTACCTATAATCAAAGCATTAAGGGAATATTGATTACGCGGCAAAGCCACTAATAATTTAAAAATCAAATATCAAAATGGAAAATTATAACAAAGAATTAAGAAGCCAGAAGTTAGAATACAGAATCCCATCACCACCCCAAAAAAATTAATTGAACCACAAAGTGCACAAAGATCACAAAGTTTTATATTTTTTGTTTTAACCTCCCAACTTTCTAACCTCCTAACATCCTAACTACATTAGGAACAACAAATTACACGAATAGCACAAATTTTTTATTTCTTTTTATCCCATCTGCCGTCTGCGGTCGTCCGTCATTCTTAGGGCTTTGCTTTAAGAAAACCCCTTGACTTATTGAATTTGCTAAATATTTTTTAAATAAGGTAAATAAACTCTTATGTATGATGTGACTATTATTGGCGCCGGACCCGCAGGGAGCACCCTGGCAAGGTTAATAGGGACGAAGTATAAAGTCCAGTTAATCGATAAGAGGGAGTTAACCACCTCGCCTGAGAGGCCCTCATCGGTAAAGTGCTGCGGCGGACTCCTCGCTCCCGATGCTCAGAAGCTATTGTCTAAATTAGGATTGGGCTTGCCTAAGAGTGTCCTGGTTGAACCTCAACTTTTCGTTGTTAGAGCAATCGATATTCAGCGACACCTGGAGAGATACTATCAGCGCTACTACATAAACATTGACCGACAGAAATTTGACTGCTGGTTATTATCAATGGTCCCACTTAATGTTGATATAAGACTTGGGTGCAACTTCGAATCATATGAATATGAAAATGGCAGTTTCAAAATAAAATTTACTGATAAAAATAATACCTATATAGATAAAACGAAAATATTAGTCGGAGCGGACGGGGCATCCTCTCTGGTACACAAACAATCGGTGTCAAAGCGCCATTCTTCAAGACCATATTTCGCTATCCAGGAATGGGTCGAAGCCGATAGCAGTAAATCCCCATACTTTTCCACGGTGTTTGACCCGGAAATTACCGACTATTACTGCTGGACCATACCCAAAGGGAAACACCTCATTATCGGAGCGGCTTTAAATCCGAACGATAAAGCTCCCGGAAAATTCTTGCTGTTGAAAGAAAAGCTCGAAGATTTTGGATTTCAATTCGGTAAGGCTACGAAAAGAGAAGGCGCACTCATTTTACGACCCGTAAGCATACGCCAACTCTCTACCGGGACGAAAGGTATCGCTCTATTGGGTGAAGCTGGAGGCTGGATAAGCCCGAGTTCTGCCGAAGGCATCAGTTATGCTTTCAGAAGCGCTCTTATTCTGGCTGAAGTACTGTGTAAATCAACGGATAACTTCGAAAAACGTTACCGCAAAAAGACAAGAAAATTAAGGAGAAACATATACTCAAAGAATATGAAATCGCATTTTATATTCAACTCCCTTTTAAGGAAAATGGTAATGAAATTCGGATTCCAGAGTATGGAGTTATATAAACCGGAATAATTAGACGTGAGTCAATAAAGGATTAGGAGAAATGCGAGAAGTCAAGCGAGGATTAAGGGAAAACTTACCTCTTAATCCCTGATCTTCTAACTTGCACTGCTCTAATACTATTCTTTTGTGTATCTCTCCGTATAAAGTTTAAAAGTCAATTCTTAAACCCAATCTCAGAAATCTCGGATTAGTGTAATATAAATATTCAAGAGCCGGCTTATCTATATAATCCTTATCGACTTCTCCCACCTTATCATTTCCCCCAACAAGCAAAGTATCCGAAGCATATCTTTCGTCCCTATACATGGGCAGATGAAGAGAACGTAAATAATCTATCTTATCAGCGTTTGCGGAATCAACCTTGAAGCAATGATCACCTGTTATATATTTGGCGTCAAAAATATTATTAACCTCGGCATAAAAGCTAAAATCGAATCTTCCGGACGATAAACTTTTACTCAAGCGCAAATTCCAGTAATTTTCATCCTGCCATTTAAGATTGTTCACGTAAGTCGGATCATCACGAGAAAAGGGATCTTCGGCATAGGGATCAAAGCTAAAATAACTGCCGCCTGTCCTCGTATAAAGAAAACTCGCGGAAATATTCTTTAATATCTTTCCCCAATCACCGGGAGTGTTAAAAGTGAGAAGAAGACGAAAGTCAGGGTTAGATTTCATTTGAACGTCTTCATATCCAAGCTTACCGTAAGAACCCGTCTCTAAATTATACGCCAAAAAACCTTTAAAAAGCTTACCGTATCTCTTTCTCAAAGAAAATTCCAATCCTTTTATTTCGCCATAAACATTATTTGTATAAGTCGTATAAAGAATATCTCTGCCATCATCAAAATCTATCTCTCCAATTTGCTCTCTATAATCATTAAAATAGCCTGAAACATGAACCAAATACTGCTCGAAGAAATCCTTTTCAAAACCTATCTCGTAAGAAACAACCTTCGGTAAATCCATTTGAGGATTACCGATGTACCTAATCGAATCCATATAATTACTGAATTTACCAAGAAGCTTTTCGGTTTCTGGCAATTCATAAAAATAGCCAAAATTGAAGTAAAATTTACCAAATTCTTTAAGGGGAAAAGACATTCCTATACGAGGACTTACTTTCCATTTAGAATTGTCTCTACTAGGATTATAATAATCTAATCTTAACCCGAACTTAGCGTACAGGTCCTCCCCCGAAAATTTATCCTGCACATAAAAACCTGCTCTGCGAGTTTTACCACTCCAGTTAATTTCCTCTATAACCTCTCCCGTTCCATCGGGAATACCTCCGGATAAATACGAATGTATCCAATCATTATTGATTTCGAATCCTACCTTAAGCTCCTGTCCTCTTTTGACCTGCGAATTTATTTCACCTTTGAAGTTAAAAGTATTAACATGTGAAGTATCCACTTGAGCTCTTCCAAAGTTACTAAAAACGAAATCAGCCGGTAACAAATCCATGTAATAACACTCGTTACCGGCAAAGCTTTCATAACCAAAGGGCATTTCCCTTGGTATGCTTATATTTCCAAATGATATAAGCTCTGTTGTGTTTCTGAAATCTTCCGAATCAGTTGATTGCCAGATCGGTATAGATGAATGTGTAAATTTCGAGAAAAAAAACTTTAAATTATAGTATGCAGATGGGCTAAGAGAATAGCTGAAATCCAACCCCCATCCATACCTTTTGATATCATAAGGATTAAGAGCGTCCACCCAGTACATAAAATCCTTCCCCGCAACATTATAAAGAATATCTCCGCTCTGCGCCCAAATTTTGCCGTCCGAATATATTTCTCTTGAATCACTGGTAACAGTTTCTATGGTCTCGAATAAACCTTTAACGTTAAGTTTGACCCCTGGTTTAAGACGAAAAGTTGTTTTCAAGTCAGTTTTATTCTCGACGTAATTTTCCCTTGTTACTGGAAGCGAAAAAGGTTCTACTTTCCGTACATTCGAAACGAAAAAAGTAACAATGTTTATGCCAGGTAAAGGCCCGCCAAAACTAAAATCAATCATGTACCCCTCTTTGTCTCCATAACTACCGGGAATTTGACCAAGATTTTCACTGCCTTCGGTTCTATATACATAACTAAACAAATCTCTCCATTCCTCCGGAGAGAGAGTATCCCCGATTTCCCTTCGGCTCTCAGCATACCCAATCCAACCTTCAAAGGGTTCATACTCATCCGCCTCTTCTTCCGGTAGTACGGAGGTGCCATTCCAGCACAAACTATCTGTTGTATCGACAAACGGACGAATGTGTACGTTCCCAGGGCTGAATATACTGCTTCCATAATGCGGCATATGAGGAAAAGTATACAAGAAATTAGCCGAACCATGATAGGAACCCCACTCACCTTCTTTCTCTGTAATGTTAACCACACATGAACTTAAATTTCCGTACTCGGCATCAAAACCTCCCTTCATCACAACCACATCCCGGGTGGCAGACATAGGGGGAATAATAGTCGAGGTATTAAGCCTATTATCCAATAAAAAAAATCCATCAGTTACAACCACAATTCTGGAATTTTTTCTTTCCGCATAGCCCAATTCCGCAACTGGGGAATGGAAATCAAGATAATCTTCAAGGCTGGCAACCAGAGGGATTTCTTTTATCTCTTCAAGATTCGAGTAATATCTTCTTGAAAACCCATCCATTTTAATAATTTCTTTCTCAGCCTCTTCAGTTACATATTTCCCTTCAAAATCTCTGGGAGAAAACAACTTGAGATTCAGTTTGGTACTGTGCTCTGCCTCAACAACAACGTTTGTCACAGTCAAAGGAAGATAACCGATGCCTCTAACTTGAACCTCATATACCCCTGGAGGAACATTCATTATATAGTAGGAACCGTCACTCTCACAGTCCACTCCCAGACTGGTCCCTACTACTATTACATTTACATAAGATAAAACTTTACCGGTTTTTGCATCAACTATCTTACCTTCAATCTGGCCCATAGTACCAGCTAAAGAATATAAAGAAAAAACAAAGAGAAAAAAAACTATAATATTACGATCAAATCTATGGATTCGCACAGCTACTCAATTCCTGCCACAAAGCCCACACCCATAATTAGGACAAAGATGAAGGCAGATTCAATCTGATTCTATCTCTATTGCGCTTTGAGAACAAGAAGCCACGCACGCCTGACACTCTATGCACTCAGGCATATCAAATTCTATAACAAGTTTTGAAGAATCATTAGGGTCTACTTCTTTATAATACTTATCAAGCGCAGTCTTGTTTTTAACTTCATCGTCGACGGGCTTACACCATCTTCCACTCTCGCTGCCTTCCAGTATCTCCACCGGACAAGCATCGGCGCAATCGGCAAGACCCGTACATTTACTATAATTATATATAACCTTTGGCATTAAACCCTCCTTTCCTACATCGATTGAAAAATTTATACGCTGATTCAATCTTTTGTCAAGGGCATTATAGATTTTCCGAATCACTTGAGTGGTTAATCGGTTTCTTTTCCTCTTGACTTATCAATCTAGCTCAATAAATTTTTCAGAAAAAGTGTATTAATGCTGACAATTAATAAAGCTATTCGGTATTCAAATTGCTGGGAAGACACGGAAATAGTATTGAAAGCTTTAGAGGTAAAAGAAAAAGGCGTATATCTTTCAATATCTTCCGCCGGAGATAATGTTCTCGGTATTTTGACAAAAAACCCGAAACTTGTTTTAGCGGTGGACAAGAGCCTTGCCCAAATTGCTTGTATTGAAATCCGTAAGGTACTTTTCCAAAATTTATCCTATAATGAAGTATTATCTTTTATGGGTATAAAAGATAGCTATGAAAGAATACTTACCTACAGAAAATTACGTAAATTTTTATCGACTGAAGTTAGAAACTTCTGGGATAACAACCTGCCTTTAATATCAAAGGGGATAATCCACTCAGGGAAAGTAGAGAAATATTTTAATTTATTCAGAAAATGGATTATGCCCTTAATAATGAACAGGGATAAATGGCTGGAGTTAATCGACAAAAAAAGTAAATTGGAGAGGGTCGACTTTTATAATAAAAAAATGAATTCCTGGAGATGGAATCTATTTACAAACATTGTGTTCAATCCCGCTACCCTGAAAAATCTTGATTTAGGCAGAGATCCATATTGTTTGAAACCCAAAGAAAATAATATCTCAGAAAAATTGAGAAAAAGAATCAAATATGCGTTAACCTCACTTCCGACACACAACAATCCATATCTGGAATATATAATAAGGGGTAATTTTCGAAATTCCTTGCCTTTTTTCCTAAAGAAAGAAAACTTTGAAAAAATTCGTCAGAATATAGTTAAGCTTAAAATTTTTAAAGGTACCTTAACGGAAGCTCTTAAAAAAAATAAAGGGATGATTTTTGATGGGTACTACCTATCAGACATATTCGAATATATGAGCTATAATCAATATGTTGAAAGAATTAAACAAATTTTACCTCAACTAAAAAATGAAGGAAGGATAGTCTACTGGAATAACCTAATTCCAAGAGAGCTTCCCAAGTATTTAAAAGTTAGAATTTCGCCTCTTAACGATTTGAGTGAAAAGTTATTCTTAAAAAATAAGGCTTTTTTTTATAGCTCTTTAAATATACTTGAAGCTAAAAGTCGCATGGAGAAAACTCTTGCATTATGAAAAAGAATCATTAAAAAAACATAATATCGAAGCCTATTTAGCAACAAAATTGTTCATAAGAGGAGAAAGAGGAAAATTGGCTAACCTTCTTTATACATATCTCAGATGGCTTGACGATTATGTCGATGATATAAAGACAGATAAATCAGAACAAAAGAATTTTTTAAGAAGACAATCGAAAAGGATAAATTGTCTCTACGATGGTAATAAATTTGAAACGACAAATTACTTTGAACAATCTATTTCCAGGGTAATCGAATATGACATTAAAAATGGCCACAGATTAAGAACAGTTATCCGAAAAATGTTTGAAGTATTTGACTTTGATATTAAAAGAAAAAACTCTATTCCTAATTTTGAGGATCTAAACGACTATTCAAAGAAAATAGGGGATGCCTATACACGTGCCTTGTTATTTTTTCTTGCCCCAAGTCTTCCCTATAAAGAAGAATTCTCTTTATCCGCTTATGCCTCTCACCAGGCGCATTTACTGCGAGATTTTATAATAGACAAGGAAAACGATTATTTTAATATTTCCCGCGAGGAGATAATTCGATTCAACATAAAAAAAGATTTGACCCAGGATAAAAATTTCACCAGTTGGGTGAAAGAAAAGGTAAAAAACATAAAAATTTTATTCAGAAAAGGAAAAAAACAGATTAAAAGTATCCCAATTCCACAGGTAAGAATAACGGGGTATCTTTACTGTTCAAGATACGAAAAAGTGATTGCCCAAATAGAGAAAAACGGCTACAGGCTCAAACGAACTTAGCGATTAATATATTAATCGGCTTTCTTAAAAAATCTATCTAAGCCATTCATCCATCTTAATCTCTAAGACATCCAATGGTAATGCCCCATCTCTTAAGATTTCATCATGGAAAGCTTTAATATTAAATTTCGAACCCAACTCTTTTTCCGCTTTAGCACGCAGCTGGGAGATTTTCAGTTGACCTATTTTATAGGATAAAGCCTGCCCTGGCCAAGCTATATAACGTTCTATTTCAGCAACAGCCTCTGATTCGACAAAAGACAAATTTTTCATTAAGAAATTTAGCGCCTTTTCTCTGGACCAGCCTTTCATATGCATCCCAACATCAACTACAAGCCGGACGGCACGAAACATTTCTGCCGACAAATTACCATAATACTGATAAGGATCCGTATAGAGCCCCATCTCCTTTCCCAAACTTTCCGCGTATAATGCCCACCCTTCTATGTAAGCTCCATAACTTCCGAAACGTCTGAATTTTGGTAAATCCTCCTGCTCTTGCTGTAAAGAAATTTGAAAATGATGTCCGGGGGAAACCTCATGTAGAAAAAGTGTCACCATTCCATATTTAGGATGTGCTTTCAAATCATAAGTATTAACATAAAAAACGCCGGGTCGTGAACCGTCAGGTGTGGCACCCATGTATTGAGCTCCTGCGGCTGTCTTCTCCCTGAATTTTTCTACGGGCTTGATTTCATAATCGGCTTTGGGAATAAGTTTAAACAATTCCGGGATTCTTGAGTCTATTTTTTCTCTCAATTTCTCGTACCCTTTCAATAAAGCTTCTTTATCGGAAAAATAAAATCTCTCGTCTTTTTTTAAATAATCGAAAAAACCTTGCATTTCTCCCTCAAAGCCAACCTGCTCTTTTATTCGATTTATCTCTTTTTCTATCCGTTTAATCTCATTCAATCCGATCCCGAATATTTCTTCTGGTGTTAAGTTAGTTGTGGTTAATCTTTTAACTTCATACGCATACCATTTCTCACCATCGGGCAGTTCAGATAATCCTATTGTTTCTCTACATTCGGATAAATATTCGTCCTTGATAAAGTCGTAGAGCTTCTTGTATGTTGGAACAATCTGTTTCTTAATCGCCTCCGAATATTCTTCTACCAAACGTTTTTTTTCTTCCCCGGTGAAATCAGATGGCAAATTCTCAATTGGCTTATAAAATACACTTTTTTTAATGTCTTTCACAAGATGAGCTTCAAATTGAGGGAGAGTTTTTTCCATAATAATCTTAGGTTGCACAATGCCAAGTTCACTTCCTTTCCCCATATTGACAATCGCTGTATCTACCCAAACCTGGAAACCTTTTATACGTTCCAAAAAATTATCATAATCTTTGACTGTTTTGAATGGGTGTAAACTGCCAGTAGAACCTAATTCCGCAAAAAAAGTTGGTGTACTTTGGATCTGATTCACCGGAATAAGGTGGTCATTAAATTGAAAACCCTCTAAAGACAAAACCATATCACGCTTGAAGATATCATAACTTAATCTATCCTGCCCTTGCAACAAATCCCGATTTATTTCCGAAATTTGGCTCAAGTATTTATTAAATAGTTCTTTCTGCTTATTTCTGTGATTTTCGCTGATATCATTGGCGAATTTATCATCATAGCGTTTATCGCCAATGTAAGAAGCGTATATTGGAAAAAGCTTAATCAGCTCTTCGAAATAATCTTCGAAAACTTTATTTAACTTCTGACCTTCCTCTGCTTGCTTATTTTCCATGTCTTAATTTATGAAGAAAAACTCCTATTGTAGTGAAGAAGATAATAACCAAGATACTAACCCCCGGCGAAAAAAAGAAGTCCATCCCCGGTTTAATCTTTACAAATCCCTCTACAAGGATTGGATTGACAAGAGCATCTTCTATTGCATGCATCAGCAAAACCGGCCAGATAGAATTGGTCAACAATCTAATCTCACCATAGACTAATGAATAAGACATAATAGTAACCAAAGCCAGCGGAATGAAAGTGGCCAAGTTTAGAGTCGTGTAGCCACGGAGAAGAGCCCTATCAAGAAAAAAAAGAAAATAAGGGATGTGCCAAAACGCCCAGATTAGCCCGACTATCAAGTGTCCCGCGTAATCATTCAAGCGAAGAGAGTGTACTTTAGGCGTAAGGTATCCTCGCCAGGCGAATTCTTCAAAAATGTTCTTAAAAAATCCGGGTAGGAGAGCCAGCACAAAAACCCGTAAGAATATCCCGAGGGCGCCGGGAGAGAAATCTGAAAACAGAATAAAGCCTGTAACCTTACCGATTATCAATATGAGTGCCGTAACAATCGGAAAAACCAAAATGGCAATAGAGTACCCCAACTGATTACCTTTGAAGTTTAGTTTTATTCCGAAATCCTTCCACCCGCCTCCGGCAAAACTCCGGAGCACAAAACACGCTCCAAGCGGAGTAATAATCCAAAGCAACATACCCAAACTTCCGGAAGAAGGATTCCCCAAAAGCACATCCAACCCATGCCCAATCCAGCCAACCGAAAGTACGGTAATTGTAAAAATCGTGAGATTACGAATCGTATTTTTTTTATCCTTATTTACAGTATTCATTTGCGTACATTTTAAAGAAATTCTACTATTTGTCAACAATGAAATTTTTATCCATCACACACTACCAAACCACGAAACACACTAAATACACCAAATCCCACCACCCCTATTAAGTTGTGTTAAAAAACACACGAAAAAGAATGCTAACTCGTTAAACATCTCTCCTGTTTATTGTAAGAGGGTCTTCTTTACCTTTAATAAAAACGTCATTGCGAGGAACGAAGTGACGAAGCAATCTCAAGAGGAAGAGAGAGATTGCTTCACAGAAGCGGAGCAAAGAAGAAGAGTTCGCAATGACAGAGAAAAAGAAAATAAAATCTTTGTGCTCTTTGTGTACTTTGTGGTTCAATTATTTTTCGACTATTTAACCAATTCAAAGAATCTAAAACACCCCTTGACAAATTTTAAAATTGTATTATATTATTGATACAATAATATGAAGATTGATAAAAGTAAACCGATATGGAGACAAATAGTTCAGGAGATTAAAGAAAGGATTTCTCGAGGAGACATCGAGAAAAATGTTCCCACGGTACGAGCTCTTGCAGAGGAATTGGGCGTGAATCCCAATACCGTAGCAAGGGCTTACAGGGAAATGGAGAGAGAAGGCATTGTAGAAAGTTGGGTCGGCAAAGGCACGTGGGTGAAAAAAAAGTCTCGCGATAAGCTGAAAGAAAAGATGGTTGAAGAGATAGTGGAGAAATTTGTTGAAAACCTAACCTCAATGGGTTTATCTAAAAAAGAAATAAAAAAATTAGTGAGGAAGATAGATGATAAAAATTAAAAACCTTGTAAA
>Ga0315545_1004736_pt1 | contig 11136 bp, 11 predicted proteins | sample SalMarSW160210MG_FD_203096 | JGI IMG/M metagenome (GOLD analysis project Ga0315545, IMG submission 203096) | Salt marsh sediment microbial communities from the Plum Island Ecosystem LTER, Massachusetts, United States - Salt Marsh Sediment SW1602-10 ...
GGCGGCTGAGCTTCAAGGAGGTGGAGGTGGGCTTAACCGAGGAGATGGCACAAGGGGAGGCCGAGCGTTGCCTGCGCTGTGGGCTTCTGTGCTATCGGAGGGAGAGGGGGTAGAAAATTTTGCCTTGCAAATCTCTTCACAGTTATCTATAGTGGTTTAAAAAAGAAAGGAGGGATAACGCCTCATGAGAAAAAGGATCTTTTTTGTAGGTGCACTTATTATTTCAGCAGCACTGTTTGCCGCTGTAGGTATCCCTTTAGCGACCGATGCCCCTGATGAGATCAGTATCCTTGATTCCTCGATAGAAAAACCGAAAAAAGGTGCCGTTCACTTCGCCCATAAGAAACATGCGGTGGATTACAAGATCGCTTGCACGGAGTGCCATCACGTTTACAAGGAAGGGAAAAACGTCTTCAAGCAGGGAGATCCCGTTCAGAAATGCTCGGCGTGTCACGATCCTGTAGAATCAAAGGGCGAGGTCAAGAAACTGATGCTGGCCTTTCACAAGAACTGCCAGGGCTGCCACAAGGAACTAGAAGCGGCGGGAAAGCCAACAGGACCAACAAAGAAATGTAACGACTGCCACGAAAAGAAATAAGAAGTTGATAAAAAAGCCGCTCTCTAGAAGAGCGGCTTTTTTATACCATGTGGTTACCCCAACACGTATCATATCGGCAATAAATCCCCCTGAATTTACCCTCCTGCTGGATATCCAAGCGGTAGCAAGAATATATCAGTCCTCAATCTCCGTAATCGTAATGGCATCCTGTTCGCAGACCTCTATACAACTCTCGCATCCGATACACTCCTCCGCATTGACGGGCACGGATTTTCCATCCTGTATTTCATAGACATCCGACGGGCACACATCAACACACTCTTCACATCCTATACACTTTTCCGGGTCAACCTCTACCTTGTACATGGTCCTCCTCCTCGATTAAAATTGTTTTTGATTTCGCAACACTTGTTTCTGAGGCGCATGTGGCCCCATTTTTCAGCAGGCTATTTACCAAGCACCATGACGAGTGTCAAGGAAAAAGCCGAGATCATTTACTGAAATTTTATATATACCCTACGAGTTCGTGGCCCATCGAACTCGCAGAAGAAGATTGCCTGCCACGTGCCCAGCTTCAGTCGTCCGGACTCCACCAGAACAACGACAGAATTGCCCACCAAGCTGCTCTTGATGTGCGCAGCGGCATTCCCCTCAAGATGCCTATAAGGCCCTTCCCAGGGAACGAGCGTTTCAAGCATAGCTTGAATATCTGCTACCACACTCGGATCGGCCCCCTCATTGATAGTTATCCCCGCGGTAGTATGCGGTACGTAGAGGTAGCACACCCCTTCTTCAAGCCCGGCTTTTTGCAGTTGCTCGGTAACCATGGAGGTAATATCTATCATCTCCGATCTATTCCGTGTGCGAATTGACATCGTTGAGTTCATGCCGTGCCCTTTATCCTATGGTTCCTCTCCCTCGACCACCACCTGATCCCGGAACCCCGCTTCCTTGAAATACACATTGATCGTCTCACCGGGTGAAGCAAGGCATTGCTCTGCTACATAATTCGCTTCAATCGGGAGCTCTCGTTGTTCCTCTCCCCTGTCCACCAGCACAGCCAGCTCGATCTTCTTCGGCCTGCCGAGATCCATCAACGCATCCAAAGCCGCTCTCACGGTCCTGCCCGTGAAAAGCACATCATCCACTAATACAATTGTCTTATCATCGAGGGAAAAGGGTATCTCGGTGCTCCCCAGCTTGGGCTTAGGGCCTATCCGCGTCCAGTCATCTCGATAAAGATTAATGTCCAGCACGCCCATAAGTGGCCTTTCCTCATCCCTTTGAGCGATCTCATCGCAGAGCCTATTGGCCAAAAAGGCTCCTCCCGTTCGTATCCCCACCAAGACGAGATCCTTCAGGGATCCGTGCCGAGATAGTACTTCTCGGGCAATGCCTTTAAGGGCCTTTTCCATTCCCCCTTTATCGAGGATAACCCTTCTTATTTTTCTCTCGCCCATATCTAGCTTTTTTACAAGGCGTTTTTTATATATCAAACCATTTTGAAAGGTCAAATGCTTTATGCACCCCAAAATCCGAGATTGGTTTTATAGAAAACCAATCTCGGATTTTGGGAAGGTAAGCTGTCTTGACTTTCGGAAATATTGATCTTACTATGCCCCCCACTATGAACCAAGAAAGGCTTCCCAAGAATTCGGACTCCCTCTCATCCCTGCTCGGTTACTCATTCACGAACCATGAGCTACTTCTTCAGGCCTTTCGGCACCCCTCGTATGTCTATGAAAAGGAGAATCCTGGGATATCCGATAACCAAAGGCTGGAGTTCCTTGGAGATGCGGTGATCAACCTCGCTATCAGCCATCTACTGATGGAATCCTTCCCCGAAATGAAGGAAGGGGATCTTTCCAAACACAGGGCATTTCTCGTGAGCGAAACCGGTCTCTATCGTATTGCCCAGGTGCTGGAGCTGGGAGACTATCTGCTTCTCGGAAGGGGAGAGGAAATGACTAAGGGTAGAGAAAAATCATCCATTCTCTCCGATTCCCTCGAGGCCCTTATAGGAGCCGTCTATCTCGATGGAGGTTTCCTCAGCGCCACCAGTGTTATTGTACGCTTGTTTCAGCCTCTGGTGGATGAAATCGGCTGCGGTAGATTGAGCATTGATTTTAAAACCGAACTGCAGGAGCTCTCGCAAGAGGCGTTTCAAACGACTCCGGACTATAGGCTCGTGCAGGACACCGGTCCGGATCATGATAAGACATTTTTTGTAGAGGTCTACATAAAAGGAGGTCTGCTCGGAAAGGGAGTGGGTAAGAGCAAAAAGGAGGCTGAGCAAAATGCTGCAAAGGAGGCACTTGCTTGTCTAAGGGAGTAAAAAGGCGTTTCATTATCCCCATCTTCATTCCCCATCAGGGATGCCCGCACAGATGCGTGTTCTGCCAGCAACGGACCATTACGAATGTCTGGGATCATCTCTGTACGCCGGAGGAGATAACAAACGCCATTGAGCTAGCCCTAGGATCAAAGCGCGTTTCCTCCCACGCTTCCAGGGAGATCGCCTTCTATGGGGGCACCTTCACCTCTATTCCATCCTCCGCCATGGTTGGTATGCTCAGTGCGGTGAAGCCTTTCATCAAAGCAGGAGCTATTGACGCAATCAGGCTCTCCACGAGGCCTGACTCCATAGACGAGGAGAAACTAGATATCCTCCAATCCTACGGCGTAACGACCGTTGAACTCGGCGTTCAGTCTATGGACAACGATGTCCTTGAGCTCTCCAATCGCGGCCATACCGAAGGCGATACAGTATATGCCGTTCAACTGTTGAGAAAAAGGGGATTTAAGGTCGGGGTACAGCTCATGCCGGGACTACCTGGAGACTCGAGGAGGGTATTCATGGATACTATAGAAAAGGTTATCGGCCTTAAACCCCATATGGCGAGGCTCTATCCTACGCTCGTCTTAAAGGGTACCAAGCTAGCCCAGTGGTATCACGAGGGAAGCTATACCCCTATGGGACTGGAGCAGGCCGTGTCGGTGTGCAAAGACGCGTGCGTGCGACTCGAGGCTTCAGGAATTCCCGTCATCAGAATCGGGCTCATGTCTTCCCCATCTCTGCTCGCCAAATGGGAGATACTTGCCGGCCCGTGGCATCCTTGCCTTGGATTTCTGGTTCGTTCCGCCATGTACATCGACAGGGTGAGGCCATACCTCCCGGCCCCGGGAGAGGCGAAGACAATAACTCTCCATGTTCCTCTAAGGGATATCCCCCTTCTGAAGGGTTACAGGAATAGCGGATTAAGACACTTGGAATCTATCACGGGTGCTACGGTAAAAAATATTCTCCCTGAGGAGTCCCTTGCCCCGGGTGAGATTGCCTACGATGCGCTGTGAGGAGGCGTATCAATGATTCCTATCCACGACAAACTGATTCAATTTCAGGAGTGATTCCTTTTCCGAGGAGTTGGGGAAAAGGCTAAGGAATTGCTCTGCGAGATTCGCATACTCCTGGGCATCCTTGCGGCATCGACCTATGGCACCATTGTTCCTCACAAGCTCTGTGATCCTCCTATAATCCCTTTCCGAGGCCTTGCCGTTTTTGAATAGATCCTCAAGCCTTTCCTTCTCCTGTGTCTCCAAATAGCTGAGGGTATATATCAAAGGTAATGTAATCTTGCCTTCCCTCAGATCACTGCCAATAGATTTTCCGGTTCTCTCAACCGTAGAGGAGTAATCGAAGATATCGTCGACAATCTGAAAGGCAATGCCCATGTTCAGGCCGAAATCCCTCAGAGATTGAATATCGGCCTGGCTTGCCCCGGCAACTATAGCGCCGCATGAACAAGCAGCCGACATGAGTGCTGCCGTCTTTGAGGCGATTATCCCAAAGTACTCCTTCCTCGTCATGTTCCAGTTATGGGCGTTACTATACTCCAATATCTGGCCCTCGGACATCCTGGTGGCAGTCTCGGCCAGTACCTGAAGGAATTCGGCATGCGTCTTCTCAGCAGCAATCCTCGAAGATTTTGAGAAGAGATAATCGCCCACTAAAACCGCTGCAGGGATACCCCAAACCTTATTTGCTGCTGCCTTCCCCCTTCTGACAGAGGCATTATCGATCACGTCATCGTGCAAAAGGCTCGCCACATGAATGCACTCAAAAATAGTGGCGAGGAGATAAATATCACTGTCATGATAGTCACAGAGATTACAGGAGAGGACAAAAAACAGCGGTCGTAGCCGCTTGCCCCCTCCCAGCAAACTGTAACTTCCCACCTCCTCTATCAACTGCACATGCGTGTCAAAGACCTTCCCGAGCTCCTCATTTATTCTCTGAAAGTGGGCGGAAAATTGCTCTAAAAATGAAGCTTCCTCTTGTACCATCGTATTGTCCCATTACCGTATATTGTCGACATAAAAACCTGTTAAAGATATATAAACGATCCCCGGTTGTCAAAGCAATTATCTCACCAACCACCATTTTCGGTATTATTTCATGTTGATCTTAACGCTCATTTCCTATAAGTTCAGATAATAAATTTCGGGCTAGCAAGAGCATGAGCGCAGAGATAAGGGATCCAGAGATCGAGGAGCGATTCCTCCCCTTTGAAGGGAAAATGGCCGCAGAGGGCATCCCCCCTCTGGTCATCGAGCTGTTCAGACGATACTATGAGAACCTCCTAAGGGGGGAGAGGGGATTGCTCTCAAGACGGGATATCGTACCCCTTGTAGATGACGATATAGCCGATATGGAAACTCTCAATGGGTTCACCCGGCAAGGGGCTCAGGCAATCAAGGAGGCGGTGGTTATCAAATTGAATGGTGGTCTGGGCACCAGCATGGGCCTCTCAAGGGCAAAATCCCTCATTGAGGTAAAGGATGGATTATGCTTCCTCGATATGATCGCCAGACAGATCATGAGCCTCAGGGACAGCTCCGGGGTAAAGATCCCCCTTGTGCTCATGAATAGCTTTAAAACGGATGAGGACAGCAGACAATGCCTCGCACGCTCCCCCGCTCTGGTTCTGGATGATACCCCCCTGTCCTTCCTACAACACAAATTTCCAAAGGTATTCAGGGAAAACCTGAGCCCGGCTCACTGGCCCCGCGATCCGGAGTGCGAATGGAACCCTCCCGGACATGGCGATATCTACTTTGCCTTGATCACCTCGGGAATGCTCGATACATTGATAGGAAAGGGTTACAAATACGCCTTTATATCAAACTCCGATAACCTAGCGGCAACCATGGATGAGGCATTACTCGGTTACTTCGCCTCTCACAATTATCCCTTTATGATAGAGGTGGCCGATAGAACGAAGGCGGACATAAAGGGCGGTCACCTGGCGCGACTAAAGAGAAACGGCGGCTTTGTGCTTAGGGAAATCGCCCAGTGTCCGGAGGAAGAGATAGAGGAATTTCAAGACACCAATGTGTACCGTTTCTTCAATACCAACAATATATGGGTTAATCTCCTATCAGTGAAGGAACGCTTGAAAAACGGCATACGGGGATTTACCCTTCCGATGATCGTTAACCCAAAGAGAATTGATCCCACAGATGACACCTCACCGGAAGTGTATCAGATTGAAACGGCTATGGGGTCGGCCATCTCCATCTTTGAAAATGCCGCCGCGATAAGGATTCCACGGGCAAGGTTTTCCCCTGTCAAAAAGAGTCAAGATCTCCTCGCTCTCTGGTCCGACTGTTATGTAATGAACGCAGATAGCAGGATTGTAAAAAATCCTGCAAGGAGATTCGGTCCCTTACGGATCGATCTGGATGAGGGCTACTATAAGCGAATCGATCAATTAAGGGAGCGATTCATCCATGGCGCTCCTTCTCTTGTTGATTGCGAATCTTTGAGCATTAAGGGAAATGTTTACTTTGGCAAGGGAATTGTTGTAAAAGGGAATGTAAACATCGTGAATCAATCTGCGCGCGAGGCGAATATCCCTGACGGAACGGTAATCACGAGGGATCTCCTCTTTAGGTGAAGAGCAAACAGGGCGAACCATGCCAGATGCCAACCAACAAGATATTGAAAAGGCGATTCGGGCAATCCAGGATATCGCAGTCATACTCACCGGAGCTTCAGACTACGTCTGTGAAGGGAGAATGCTCAAGAGGTATTCATCGGGCATAGAGAAAAACCTCGACAATCTGGAGACTTACATATCAAGGATCAAGGAAAAATTTCCCGGTAAATTTCCCGAATCCTTAAAGCCCGATAGCTCACTGTCGAAGATCAAGGAGATCGCCGCATCAATGAAAGGCGATGATGCCAAGATAGAGGTCAAGTGTCGGGCAGGGGAGCTGGGTGATGAGCTCTTCCTGGAACTGAAGGAGCTTAAAGCGGTTGTGGGAGACATCCGGGATACCTTAGGCGGGAAGGTTGTCTCCACGTATGGCTTTGCCGATAGGATTAAAGGCCAGAGGGGAAGGTTCACGTCTCTCTTCTCGGGGCTCTCTTCGTTCATCTCAACGATCGGAAAGATTATCCTCGCAGTTGTTATCGTCCTGATCCTTTCCTTCGTCTACCTCTATGTTACCATGGAATCCGAGGATACTTTAGTTGCGAGTATAAACAATGTTCTCACCTCTCTACAAACCCAGAAGGATACCCTTTCCAAACAGAAGAAGGACCATGAGGAGATCATAAGAAATATCAATGCGCTCGAGAACAAAAAACTCACGAGGGATGAGAAGATTCAACTGTTGAATCTCTCCACCGAGAGTAAAAAGCTGAAAGAGCGTATCGATAAGGGCACACTGTCCATAGAAGAAAACGAAAAAGAGGCCATGGAAAAGAAAAAGAGGTTGGAGGAGCTCCGAAAAAAAACCTTTCTCCAGAAGTTGTTCAAGAGATAAATCTTTTCACCGCTAAACGCCCTCTCCCGCTCATCACAAAAAGGCGCTCTCTCATACCATGAAACGATGAAAGGGGGCTTTCTCATCTCCCTGGGCACGAAGCATCTCGATCGTTAAATCCCTCTTAAGCCTGACGGCAATAGGCTGGTTCAGGGGAGCATCGCTGTAGGAAACGGTAATCGCTGCAATTATTTCGAGATCCTCAGGGGTTGGATCTCCTATCACGAGCACGGTTGGACCCGGAAATGATTCCACGCTGAGCAGAGCATCCTCTCGCCGTGCAAGGGAAAGAATCACCTCGTTTTCCGTCTCATTCCGGCCCACCACAATCTTCGTCCCCTCACTGATTCTAAAATGTCTCCCTTGTTTAAGGAGCTCCATGTCTCTCCTTGAAAAGTTTGGATTCATGGTTATCAAATCCTTGAGGCGCCGCGAGAATACCATGTCTGTGAGCAGACACCCTCCCGCGGGGGCTGGATATTGTGTAACGCCATATGTTTGTGCCAATGCAATCTGCGGCTTTCGGGAACGTCCGGAAAGATCGAGAAGTCTTTCCCGATTTACCCATCCCTGCCTTTCCGCAAGGGTTTCGGGTAACCTCTTTGCAGAAAGTGGCCTCAGGATCAGATCATCGAAACCCGACTCGCGTGAAATAATGGACAGAGACCGAAGGTTTTGCGACATGGGTCGTTGCCCTAACACCTCACCGCTTACCATAAAACGAGCCCCCTCCCTTTTCAGCATATCCCCGGCCACCCTGAACATGAGGACGTGGCAATCAATACAGGGGTTCAAGCCTTTCCCATAGCCATGCCTCGGGCTCAGAACTATCTCGAGCAGAGGCTCCGTAATATCCACCACAGCCAGGCGAAGCCCGATAGAGCGGGCTGACAGGTAAGCCCTTTGGGCAGAGAAAAAGGGGGACTCAAAACAGATGCCCTCCACATCAATCCCTTGCTCCTCGAGCAGCTTTACGGCCAGAATGCTATCAAGGCCCCCGGAGAAAAGAGCCAGCGCCTTCATCACAAGAACTCCATCTTATAGTGCTTTACGGCTAACGATTAGTTTATCAATGCGGCATCATGAATCAAGTAGAAATATAATCGCGCAGATCACGGGGATGGAATTCTCCTCGCCTTTCAACTACCTCTTTATCAACTATGACCTGAAAAGAGACACCTTCTCTCTCTGTCAATTTTGATGAGTTCGTAAAAAGTCCCATTTCCCCTCCCCCTGTGGGAGGGGATTAAGGGGAGGGGGAGCTAACTAGTTGAAATAATGCCTTTTTCACCCTCACCTTTACCCTGTTAAATCCCCCACAGGGGGCCGCCAGAGGCGGCATTTAACAGGGCGGGCCCTCTCCCCTGCCCGCTCGTGCCTCGCAGTGGCAGGCGGGCATCGAGGGAGAGGGATTTTTACGACTTTTTACGAGACCATCAATTTTGGATCTTCTTCGAGGATTGGCAGTGCCCGGTTCTCCATACACGAGCGGTATTTCGGCAAGCTTCTTGCTTGCCACTGATTTGTGCTTGTTTTTTTTCTTGAAAATGAGATAGTAGCATATGAGCCTAGCGCTACCCTTCAGGGTTATCGGTGAAAGAACCTTCCCTTGAGCAGGGAGATGCTTTTTTTCTTCTATGCCCTTTTGGATTCGGTTTCTTAGGGCAAACAAAGGTTTTCTCTTGCTTTCTTGTCGAGATTTCAGTCCTATATTGCGCCTCAAACAACGTCAGGAGGGATGGCATATGGAAAATATCGATTTATCAAGTATGAGGATTAGGGAAATACGAGAATCCGACGTCGATTTCATTGTCGAGATTGAGGGAATGAATCTAGGCATACGACGCCCAAAATATTGGAGGAGAGAGCTTCAGAAGAACAGGGAAGGCCGTTTCCTCGGCTCAAGGATAGCTGAACTCAATGGAAGGGTAGTGGGATTCATCCTGGGGGATATTGGCTCAAGGGAGTTTGGCATGCCCGAGAATATGGGTTGGATACACACGATAGGTGTTCATCCAGATTACCAACACCAAGGGATTGCGAGAATGCTATTTGATGATTATAAGAGACGATTTATGGAGCTCGATGTGGATATCATCTATACTATCGTATCCCTATCCGATACTATGCAGCTCCCGTTTTATGAAAAGATGGGCTTTAGGCCGGGGAACCGCGTGTATCTTGAGCTTTCTCTCAGCAAAGAGCCACCAAAAGAAGATAAGGTAACCGATTACGACCTTAGGCGGATTATGTGATAGCGCAGCATCCTTCGAAGGATCTCGCCATCTGAATTTGTCCTTATTGAAAAGGAATTTGTTGTTATTTCAGGGTCATAAGGAATGCCCCTATTTGATAAATCAGAACGGCAAGCCCCCATCCCAACACAAGGCTGTATCCTACTGCAAGAGCAGTCCACTTCCAGTTTGTTTCTCTCTTTATAGTTGCAATCGCGGCAATGCAAGGAATGTAAACCAGGGCCATAACCATAAAGGCGTAGGCGGAGAGCGCCGTGAACTGATTCTGGATAACGCCTGTCAATCCCATTTCCTCAACCCCGTAGAGGGTCCCAAGCGTTCCCACGACCACCTCCTTGGCCAGGATCCCGAAAGACAGGGCAACGCCAGCCTGCCAGAACCCGAAACCGGCGGGCTTCGGCAAGGGAGCGAAAACAGAGCCCAGCTTGCCGATCACACTTTCCTGAGATGCGTACTCAACGCCGAAGGGAAGGGATGCCAGGAACCATATCAGTACCACGCCCAGGAATATAATGGTCCCCGCCTTCCTCAAAAAGAGGCTGCTCCTTTCCCACATGTGAACGAGCACCCCTTTGATAGTGGGAAGCCTGTGGGGGGGAAGCTCCATGATGAGCGGCGCCACCTCGCCCTTGAAGAAGATCCCCTTGAATACCCTTGCCACAACCACTGCCAGGATGATCCCCAGTAGGTAGAGGGAAAAGATGACCAGGCCCTGATTGCGGGGAAATAAGGCACCTGCAAAGAGCACATAGATGGGGAGCCTTGCTGAGCATGACATCAGGGGGTTGACCAGGATGGTGAGGATACGGTCCTTTTCCGACTCCAGGGTCCTGGTGGCCATGATCCCAGGGATATTGCAGCCGAAGCCCAGGAGCATGGGGATAAAGGATTTTCCGTGGAGCCCTAGGGCGTGCATAAGCCGGTCCATGACAAACGCCGCCCTCGCCATGTACCCCGAGGCCTCCAGGACGGCGATGCCCAAAAAGAGGAGTATGATATTGGGCAGGAAGACGATCACGCTTCCCACGCCTCCAATAATCCCATCTGAGAGCAGAGAGGAGAGCCACTGCGGAGCTCCCATGGCCCCTATTCCTGAGGAAACAGCTTGCCCCAGCCAGCCCATGAAGGCATCGATCCACTCGGCGAGGGGTGCGCCGAGGGTGAAGACGAGCTGGAACACGAGCCACATCATCACCAGGAAGATCGGAATCCCCAGGAACCGGTTGACTAGGACCCGGTCGATCCTATCTGAAAGGTCCATCCGCTCCATGAGATCGAGCTTTCTTCGGGTGGACTCCTTTACCAGCCCGGATAAGAAAGCATACCTTCTCTCTACGAGCGCGGTTTCCAGGTCATAGCCTAGGTGCCTTTCAAGCTTGGTCTGGCTTTCAAGAACCAGAGGCACTATTTCCGTGTTCTCTAACGCCTTTAGAACCTCGGCATCGCCCTCGAGGAGCTTCACGGCAACCCAGCGGGAGGGGTATCCCGGAA
>Ga0315545_1004740_pt1 | contig 11128 bp, 11 predicted proteins | sample SalMarSW160210MG_FD_203096 | JGI IMG/M metagenome (GOLD analysis project Ga0315545, IMG submission 203096) | Salt marsh sediment microbial communities from the Plum Island Ecosystem LTER, Massachusetts, United States - Salt Marsh Sediment SW1602-10 ...
CCTCTCCCGCGGCCGCCTGGGCTGGGCCATCGTCGCCCACCAGGATGAGGAGATGATGCGAGTCCGCCACGAAGCCCTCATGGACATCCGCGCCCTGCCCGATCGCACTATTCAGGAGCGATTCGCCTACGCCTCCGAGGTGGCCGGCCGCTTCTCGCGCGACCGCGCGACGGTGCTGGCTGTCCTCGACCTCTGGCGCGACTGGTGGCGGGATGTCCTGCTGGTGTCCAGCGGTTGTCAGGACGCCATCACCAACCTCGACCTGGGGGATATCCTGAAGGCGGAGGCCTCGCGCTACGATGCCGACCAGGTGGTCGCCTTTCTGCGTTCCTTGGCTGCCACCAAGCGCCGCCTGGAGGAGAACGTCAACCCCCGCATGGCCCTGGAGGTCCTGATGCTGGACCTGCCGGTGCCCCGCTAGCCTCGGCCCTTGACACACCCCTCCGCTCGTGATAGAAACGGAGCGAAGTAGTAATTTCGAAAGCAATGGAAGGAGATTGACCATGGAATGGCTACGCTCTAGGACAGCAGTGGTGGGAGTGGTGGCAGTGGTGGCGGCGCTTACGGTCTGCCTGGGTGCCTGGCAGGGCTGGCTGGCCGAGGCGGCGCCGGACGTGGTCTATGTCAACGATAACCTTCTCCCTGATGTGGAGGGATGCAACGCTCCCGATGGCACCACCATTGCCGAGGGGATAACGGCGGCCGATCCGGGCGACACGGTGATCGTCTGCGAGGGGACCTACGACGGCGACGTCACCGTCGGCAAGAGCGTCATCATCGAGGGGCGGGCTGAGGCCAACCGCGCCGAGATCGTCGTGGAGGGTGGGGCCGGTATCGACGGCTTCACTGTCACTGCCAATGATGTCACCATCCGCCACATGCAGTTCGACGGCGTGGGCGCCGGCGGGACGGGCATCCACGTCCAAGGCGACAGTGCCACCATTCAGGATGTGGAGGCGGTGGACTGGAACGTCGGCATCTACCTCGACGCCTCCGACGGCAGCGCGGTGGAGGACAGCGAGGTGGATGACAACGCCAATGTTGGGATCTCTGCCGCAGGCGGTGGCAACAACGTGATAAGCGACAATGTCGCCGGGGACGGCAACTTCCGCGGCGTGATCGTCGAGGATGAGGATGTGGACGTCGTGACCGGCAATGACCTTGCGGGGACCGATGCTGCTCTTTTCCTCGACGCTGACGCGCCCGCCATCCTCAACGTGCGGGTAGTACGCAACACGATCCATGCCGCCAGCGATGGCGTCTTAATCGACGTCTTGGACGCGGCGGACTCCCTAGTGGTCATCGGCGGCCGCCCCGAGTTGGCCAACACCTTCACCGGCAGCCCTGATGGCGTGACGGATTTCTTCATCGAGCTGACATGTGGCAGTGAGGCCACAGTTGCCGCCATCTGGAACTACTGGCCTGGCATCGCCACCAGGGTGGGCATCGCCGACTTGATCTACGATGACGAGGACCAGAACGAGTGCGGTGACCCCCACGGCGCCGTCGTGTTCCACCCTTGGGCCACGGAGCCCGCTCCTACGCCCAGCCCCAGCCCCACTCCCACGCCCAGCCCCAGCCCCACCGCCAGCCCGACGCCCGGCACTCGCACCTTCGACCTCCAGCAGGGCTGGAACAACTTCGTCTGGACGGGCGCTACGGGCACCGACCCGGCGACGGTCCTGAGCTGCATCGACGGCAACTACGCCATCGCCTATCGCTTGGTGGGCGGAGGCTGGGAGCGCTACGTGTCCGGCGATGCTGCCTTGTCCAACATGACCAACCTCAACCAGTACGACAACCTGCTGGTGCTGGTGACCGCCGCCAGCGTGCAGTGCGCCGACATGCCCGTCGCCCCTTAGGCAACAAACAACGATCGTCCGACATAGCAGAGGGCGGCTAGGCCGCCCTCTGCTCTTAGTAGCGTTTCAGCAGTTCAAAGGGAGGCCGCCCCTTGACACCTTCCTTCGCCCGTGATAGAAACGGAGCGAAGTAGTAATTTCGAAAGCAATGGAAGGAGATTGACCATGAAATGGCTGCGCTCTAGGGCAGCAGTAGTGGTGCTGGTGGCGACGGCGGCAGCCCTTACGATCTCCCTGGGTGCCTGGCAGGGCTGGCTGGCCGAGGCGGCGGGGGACGTGGTCTACGTGAACGACAACTCTCTCCCCGATGTGGAGGGATGCAACGCTCCCGACGAGAGCACCATTGCCGAGGGGATAACGGCGGCCGACCCCGGCGACACCGTGATCGTCTGTGAGGGGACCTACGCCGGCAACGTCACCGTCAACAAGAGCATCACCATCGAAGGCCGCGCCGAGGCCGATCGCGCCGACATCATCGTGGAGACTGCCAGTGACGGTTTCATTGTCTCTGCCGATGAGGTGACCGTCCGCCACATATATTTTGCGGGCGGCACCGGTGCTGGCATTTACGTCACCGGCGACGAGGCCACCATCCAGGACGTGGAGGCGGTGGAGTGGGATAGCGGTATCTACCTGGACGGCTCTACCGACAGCCTGGTGGAGGATAGCGACGTAGACGACAATAACTATGGAATCGCTGCCATCGGCGGCGGCGGTAATGTCATACGTAGCAATGTGGCAGGGGACGGCAATGGCACCGGGCTGTGGATCGAGGATGAAGACGTGGACCTGGTAGCGGGCAATGACCTGGCGGGCACTGCTGAGGCCCTCTACCTCAACGCTGACGCTGGCCTGCTCAACGTCCGGGTCGTAGGCAACACCATCCACGCCGGCAGCGAGGGCATCTACATCGACGTCATAGACGCGGCGGAGTCGCTGATAGTCATCGGCGGCCGCCCCGAGGATGGCAACACCTTCGTCGGTACCCCTGACGGCGCAACGGACTACTTTGTGGAGATGGAATGCGGTGCCGGTCCTCCGTATACTGAGGTCACAGTCAACGCCACCTGGAACTACTGGGCCGGCCTCACCAGCAGCGCGGCCATCGCCGCCGTCATCTACGGCGATGAGGTCGACTTGGACTGCGCTCCCCACGGCGCCGTCGTGTTCCACCCCTGGGCCACAACGCTTCCTCCCACTCCCACCCCCAGCCCCACTCCTACGCCTACCCCCTCTCCCACCCCTAGCCCCAGCCCCACGCCCGGCACTCGCACCTTCGACCTGCAGATGGGCTGGAACAACTTCGTCTGGACGGGCGCTACGGGCACCGACCCGGCGACGGTCCTGAGTTGCATCGACGGCAACTACGTTATCGCCTACCGCTTTGTCGCCCTTAACCAGTCGTTCCAGCGCTACGTACCCGGCGATGCTGTGTTGTCCAACATGACCAACCTCAACAAGTACGATAACCTGCTGGTGCTGGTCACCACCGCCGCCGGGGTTCAGTGTCAGGACATGCCCGTCGACCCTTAGGCAACAAACGCCAATCGTCCGACATAGCGGAGGGCGGCTCAACCGCCCTCCGTTCTTGTTTTGAATGCCCAGATTGTGTTGCGGTTGGCTTTTGCTGTTTATATAATTGATGCGCTCTTAGGCCAAGCTTATTCGGCTGTGGCTGGGAGGGGCGGAAAAGCTTCGCATGACGCTCAAGAACATTCTGGTGCCGGTCGATGGCTCGGACGCCAGCTTGGAGGCCGTCTTCCTGGCTTGCACGGCGGCTAAGCGCAACAAGGGGAAGGTCTACGTCGTCTATGTTGTAGAGGTGCACCGCTCTCTACCCCTCGATGCTGACCTGAGGCCTGAGGCTATCAAGGGAGAAGAAGTGCTGGACCGTGCTGAGCAGCGCGCCGAGGAAGTGGACTTCCAGGTAGAGGGAGAGCTTCTCCAGGCGCGCGATGCCGGTCACGCCATCGTCGATGAGGCCATCGAGCGGGGCGTGGACGGCATCATCCTGGGCGTGGGCTACAAGCGGCCCCTGGCAGAAGGAGCGGGCTTCGCCTGGCCGCGGGGGGGCAAGCCGGCGCCCCTGCCCGGCGAATTCCGCCTGGGCAAGATCACTCAGTACGTGCTGGAAAACGCCCCCGGCGAGGTATGGCTTATCCGCCTGCCGATGGCCGAGTGAGATGAAGGCTGTCATCATGGGCTGCGGTCGCGTGGGTGCCGAGTTGGCTGCCCTCCTCGACTATGAGGGCCAAGAAGTCACCATCCTGGACATCGACCCCGATGCCTTCGGCCAGCTTCCCCCCGACTTCAAAGGAAACTGCGTGGTGGGCAACGGCATCGACCAGGATGTCCTGCAGCGCGTAGGGCTGGCCGAGGCCGATGCCTTTGTCGCCGTGACGCCGGGCGACAATCGCAATGTCATGGCCAGCCAGATAGCCAAGCACATCTTCGGCGTTCCCAGGGTGGTCTGCCGCATCTTCGACCCCATCCGAGAGGAGCTCTATCACAGCCTTGGGCTGGAGACCATCAGCCCCACCAGGGAAGTGGCGCGACTGTTGAAAGAGGCTCTAGAGAGGAAGCCGGCGGAGACGCCGAGGGGCGAGGGCTAGTTATGTATATCATGATCGTGGGCGGTGGCGAGGCAGGCTACTATCTCGCCAAGCAATTGGTGGAGGACGGCCACGAGGTGCTGGTCATCGAGAAGGACGCCGCCAAGTGCCAGAAGATCGCCGATGAGTTGGGCGATATCGTCCTGCGCGGGGACGGCTGTGAGGGTGTCACCCTGGAGGCAGCCGGGACCGGCCGCGCCGACCTGTTCATCGCCCTCACCGGCGACGATGAGGACAATTTGGTCGCCTGTCAGGTGGCCAAGAACAAGTTTAACGTCCGCCGCACGGTCGCCCGCATCAACAACCCCAAGAACGAGGCTATATTCAAGAAGCTGGGCATCGACACCACCGTTAGCTCCACCGCCCTTATCCTGGCCAACATCGAGCAGGAGCTTCCATTCCACCCCCTCATACCCCTGCTGACCATCAAAGGGAGTGGCCTGGAGATCGTGGAGGTCAAGGTGCCGCCGCACTCGGCGATGGTGGGCAAGCGCATCGACGAACTGCTCCTGCCCCAGCAGTGCCTCATCACCCTCGTTATCGACGAGGAGGGGACGCCTCGCGTCCCTTCCAGCGACACCTCGATCCGGGCCGGCGACGAGGTGGTGGCAGTCTGCCGCCGCGAGACTGAGGACGCCTTGAGGGCTGTCCTCACCACCCCTGCTAGAGAGACGGAATGAGCACTAAGCGTATCGCCTTTCTGGGGCCGCCGGGCACCATCAGCGAAGAGGCAGCCCTGCGCTACGACCCCACCGCCCAGATCTTGCCCTTTGCCAGCGTGGCCGCCGTGGCCGCCGCTGTCGATTCGGGCATGGCCGAGGAGGGGGTGGTGGCCATCGAGAATAGCATTGAGGGCTCAGTCACCGACACCCTCGACATCCTCATCCACGAGTCGCACCTCTCCATCAGGCAGGAGCTGGTTCTGCCCGTCGGGCACTGCCTCCTGGTGCGGCCGGGCATGCAGGCCGCCGACGTGAAGGTGCTCTTGTCCCATCCCCAGGCCCTGGGTCAGTGTCGGCGCTTCGTGGAGCGCTGCTTCCCCAAGGCGGAGATAGTGGCTGCCCTGTCCACGGCGGCGGCGGTGGACGAGATGATGGCTCGCGAGAACACGGCCGCTATCGCCACCCGCCGTGCCGCCGAGCTCTACGCCGCCGACATCCTGGCTCGCGATATCCAGGACCGCTCGGATAACCTCACTCGCTTCGTGGTGCTGGCCGAAACCGACCATCCCCCCACGGGGAACGACAAGACCTCCCTTGCCTTTTCCTTCGCCGATGACCGGCCCGGGCTGCTGGTGAGCGCAATGGAGGAGTTCTCCAGCCGTGGCATCAATCTCACCAAGGTGGAATCGCGGCCCACCAAGGAGCGCCTGGGCGAGTACATCTTCCTGCTGGACCTGGCCGGGCATCGCAGCGACGCGACAGTGGCTGAGACCCTGAAGGCGGTCGAGGCCCAGGCCTCCTTCTTCCGCATCTTTGGCTCCTACCCGCGCTATCAGGAGAGTGCTTAGTCCCCATGCCCGAGATGCCAGACCTCGAGGCCTATCGCGCGTTCTTCAATAGCCGCCTCCCTGGCGTCACCATCCAGGCGGTGACGGTGAGGATTCCCCTGGTGATACGCGTCCCCAAGGACGACTTCATCGCCACCCTCAACGGCAACGTCTTCGGCGAGGTGGAACGACGGGGCAAGTTCCTCCTCTTCTCCCTGCGGAGCGGGGACTACCTCGCCATCCACCCCATGCTCACCGGTCGCTTTCAGTACCGTCGGCCCCAGGAGAAGCGGCGGCCCAAGACCTGCTTCGTGCTGGCTCTCAGCAACGGCCACGAGCTGCGCTACTTTGACGATAGGAGGATGGGCAAGGTCTATCTGGTGAAGCAGGGCGACCTAGATACGCTGCCTCTCTTCGCGGACTTGGGCCCCGAGCCCCTGTCGGACGAGTTTACGGAGGAGGCCTTCCGAGAGCATCTCAGGCGCTTCCGTGGCCAGATCAAGAGTGTGATTCGCAACGACAGACTGGTAGCCGCCATCGGCAACGCCTACGCCGACGAGATCCTGTTCGCTGCCAGCATCCACCCCTACCGCAAGCGGATAGAGCTACCGCCGGAAGCCGAGGTTCGCCTCTATCAGGCCATCCGCTCCGTGCTGGGCGAAGCCGCCGCCATCGTTACCGACCGCGTGGAGAAGGAGGGCCTGCCGGTGGACGAGTATCGAGACCACCTCAAGGTCCACCGCCGCGGCGGCCAGCCCTGCCCCAACTGCGGCTCCCCCATCAGCGAGATCACCGCTAACCAGCGCATCACCAGCTTCTGCCGCCACTGCCAGAAATAGCCCCGCCGCTGCCCGTCCACGCCACCCCCAGCCCAGGGCCCGATTGCAACACGGAATCCTTTTTGCTATCATGCGGCTGTGACAAATACAGCCGTATTGGTTCTCAATCAGAACTACGAGCCGCTCAACGTCTGCAATGCTCGCCGCGCCTTCGTCCTAGTGGACCGAGGCAAAGCCGAGGTATTGGAGAACGGGCGGGGCTACCTGCGTAGCCCCACCTTCGTATTTGAGATTCCCTCCGTTATTCGCCTCGTCTACATAATCCGACGACCTCGGCCCCGGGGACGCCTCTGCCGCCGCGATGTCTTCCTGCGTGACCGCCACACCTGCCAGTACTGCGGACGCCGGACGCGAGACCTCACCCTGGATCACGTCCTCCCCCGCAATCGGGGCGGCCAGCACGACTGGGATAACGTCGTGGCCGCCTGCAAGAGTTGCAACCATCGCAAGGCCGGTCGCACCCCTCAGGAAGCACACATGCACCTCATCCGTCAGCCCAGCCGCCCTTCCTACAACCCCTATCGCCCCTTCTACCACTATCTGGAGGAGCAGGTGGAGTGGCGTAAGTTCATCCCCGGCTGGGAGTCCGACTCAGGCTTCTGCTAGCCCCCCGAAGACCCTCAGATTTCCTTCCGCTCCATCGTGAGCAGGCGCACGCCCTTTATCTGGCGGAAGGTGGCCCCCTCGCCCAGGCAGCGCAGGGCTAGGTCAGGGTCGACCACTCGCGTCCCCGAGATCACGTCCACGCCGTAGTCGAACAGAACCGGCGACACGGGCGTGCTCGGGCCGAGGACGACCACCAGGGTCTCGGGCCGACACAGGCTTAGCAGGCGCTCCAGCGTGTGGTTGATGAAGGCGCTGCCGGTGATGGCGGCGATGTCCACCTGTGGCAGGATGGCCTCGGCCTCCTCCGCGCCCACGTCTCCCGGCTGCGGGTGAAGCTCGATTACCCACAGTCGTCCGGCCGCCTCGCGCAGCGCTGGCACGAAAGGAAAGTGGCCGACCAGGGCCACCTTCTTGCCCCGGCCGCGCTCGACCAGCAGCTCGCCCGCGTTGAGCTCCACACAGCGCGCCTCATCCACGTCGAGCAGCGAGTTGATCGCCGCCACGCCGATGCCCGCCTCCAGCGTGCTATCCGAGTGGGCCAGCCCGGTCAGCTCGAGGGCGCTTCTGCCGGCCAGGCTCCCGGCCTCCCCCACAAAGACGGCACCGTGCGCGTGGTCGCTGGGTCCCAGCGTCGAGGCCAGACCGCACCCTCGGCTCAGCACGGCTGTCCAGAAGGGGCTGACTCGCACCTCCCGCACCGGGGCGTCTTTCTTGAGGGTAGCGATTACATCGGCCAGGATCTTCACGCCGTCGCCTATAGGGTAAGCTCGGCGCCGCTGAGGGAGAGTTCCTGGTCTGTCACCGTCCTCAGTGGGGGCAGGGCGCTGACATCCATTCCGGGCTCGTACTTGAAGATGTCGGCGAGCTTCCTATTGAGCATGAAGATCAGGCGGGCAAGCGGGATCTCCATAGGGCAGGCATCCTGGCACTGACCGCAGTTCACGCAGGAATCCATGACGTGTACAGTCCGGATCATCGGGAACATGGCGTCAGGCGGGATCTCGCCCCCGGGCACTGCGCCCCTGTCTGCCTCCAGATAGCAGTCCTTGCAGTAGCAGATGGGGCAGGCGTCCCTGCACCCAAAGCACTTGATGCACTGGCTGAACTGACCGGAGGGGCCGAACCAGTAAGCGAACCGCTCTTCAACACTCATCGCCTGGAACTCGGCGAAATCCCTCTCCTGCCACTGCCGCGCCAGCTCGGTGGCCGTCCTGTCCTTTGCTCTCCTCGACTCCCGAGCCTCGGTGCTCGGCTGCTCCACTTTGATCTGGCCGCCTTCGATCACCCTGTCGATGAAGTCGGCTCCTCTCTCGGAACAGACCTCTACGAACGTGGCCTTCTTATCCTCTGCTCCCCACTTCCCGCAGGCTATATCCGCCATGGTCGGGATGTTGAGGTCGCATCTCCGGCAGTTCTCCCTCCGCCCGAGCCCTTTAGCCTCCAGCTCTGCCAAATCCCTTTCTTTCTCGCTGCCATCCCGTAGCTTTATCTTCAGCTTGCCGTCTTCGATGTCCTCACTAACAACATCGAGGGGGTCCACTTCGAATTCCTCTTCCATCATCTTCTGCGCTGTCACCGGCAGTATGGTGCCGGTGCAGTTCAGGCCGATGAGGAGCACATTCTCAAGGTTGATCTGGTTGCGCTTGGCCAGCTCGATGATCGCCTTGGCGTCGCAGGGCTTGCAGGTTACGGCTACCTTCAAGTCGGAGGCACCGTCGAGGAATTCCTTGACGCAGCGGGCGATGTTCGCGGAGACGCAGTGCAACGTTCCTGCCGTTGCTATTACCTCCTCAGGATCAGTGATCAGCACAGGGATCCCGTCATACCTGTTGCCATCTCTTGCCTGTACGGCAAGCACGGCATCGATCTGGTTATTCTCCAGAGCGGACTTGAGGAGGGAGGTAACCACGCCCCCGCATTCGGCCCTGTCGACCACCGTTGGGTCCGAGGACCAGGCCCAGTACATATCTCCCTTCATGCCTACACCTCTTCCTTGACGGCGCACACCTTGAACTCTGGCATCTTGCATTTGGGATCAAGAGCGGGGTTGGTAAGGATGTTGGCGCACGACTCCGAGAAATGGAAGGGCACAAATATGGACCCTTGTGGCACCCGTTCGGTCACCTTGGCGGTGACCTCTATCCTCCCTCGCCTTGTCTCCAAGACGATCCGACTGCCGCTACTGACGCGCAGCCTGGTGGCGTCCTCGGGGTTGATCTCGGCGTACGCTTCAGGCACCTCGCTGTTCAGCGTATCTGTCCTCCGGGTCATTGTCCCTGTGTGGTAATGAAAGAGGCTTCTGCCGGTGATGAGGACGTCGGGATAATCTGCATCCGGCACTTCTGCCGGAGGCTTGTATTCCACCGCCTGAAAATGTCCCAGCTTGTCAGGCGTGCCGAAGGCCTGAACGAACATGGTAGGAGTGCCCGGGTGATCCTCAGAAGGGCAGGGCCAGTGAATGCCTCCCGCCTTCTTCTCCAGTCTCTCGTAGGTGATCCCCTTGTATTGGGGGACGCAGCTCCTGATCTCCTCGAATATCTCTCCCGCCGAGGCGTAGTCGAACTTGTCTTTGTAGCCCATCTTCTCCGCCAGCTTGCAGATGATCCACCAGTCGGGCATGGCCTCGCCGGGAGGGTCGATGACTTTGTTGATCTTCTGCACCCTCCTGTCCACCCAGGCGTGGATGCCCTCCCTTTCTACCCAGCAGGCAGCTGGCAGCACCACGTCGGCGTGCTTGGCTGTCTCGGTCAGGAATATGTCCTGAACCACGAAGAAGTCGAGGTTATCCAGAGCCCTCTCGATGTTCGTGGAATCCGGGCCAGCCATGACGGGGTTTGTGCCCACTACGTAGACAACTTTGCATTTGTGAATAATGTCCATGTAGGTAAGGCCGGGTTCAGTGGGTAGGTGCTCTACGCCCCAAGCATTCTGGAAGAACTCGGCGGATTCCTGGCCTACTTGCTTGAATCCGGGGTAGAAGACATTGACGCAGCCCATGTCCCCTGCGCCCTCACCGTTGATCTGCCCTCTCATGGGGTTCACACCGGTTCCCGGCTTCCCGATGTGCCCGGTCAGAAGGGCCAGGTCAGCGAGAGCCGCCACATTGTCTGAGCCGGTGGTGTGCTGAGTGATGCCCTCGTCATAGAGGATGCAGCCTATGTCTGCCTTGGCGTAGGCGATGGCCGCCTCTTTGATCTTCTCCGCTGCCACGCCGGTGATATCTGCGGCCTGCTCAGGGGAGGTGGCGGACACGGCAGCCCGAAACTCGTCGAACCCCGCAGTCCTCTTCTCTATGAACTCTTTGTTCTCAAGGCCCTCGGCAAGGATAACGCTCATCATGCCGTTGATGAGCGCTACATCCGTGCCCGCTTGCAGTTGCAGGTGGAGGTCGCCCAGGTAGCTTGCGGTCACGGTCCTTCGGGGGTCTATGACGATGACCGTGGCTCCCTTCCTCCTGGCCCGAAGCACCTTCCTGGCTATCATGGGGAAGGTCTCTTTGATGTTGACGCCAGCGATGAGTATGCAGTCGGCCCGCTCGATGTCGAGCTGGGAAGTCTCCATGACGCCCGAGCCGACCGTGGGCAAGAGGCCGGCCACCGTTGCCGAGTGGCAGAACCTGGCGCAGTATTCGATGCTGTTGGTGCCCATGATGACCCGGGCGAACTTTTGGAGGACGTAGGCATCCTCGTTGGTGCCCTTGCCGGAGGCAAGGGCTCCGAA
>Ga0315545_1004742_pt1 | contig 11124 bp, 10 predicted proteins | sample SalMarSW160210MG_FD_203096 | JGI IMG/M metagenome (GOLD analysis project Ga0315545, IMG submission 203096) | Salt marsh sediment microbial communities from the Plum Island Ecosystem LTER, Massachusetts, United States - Salt Marsh Sediment SW1602-10 ...
CTAGATCATTGAGCTGGAAGTAGGAGTTTCCAAGATAGAAGTAATTGAGGGGGTTTTTCGGATCGAAAGTCTTTGCCTCCTTGAAATGTGCGATTGCGAGCTGAAATTCGGATGTCTGATAGAAGGACAGTCCCTTTTGAAAAAATTCATTATCAAGTGCATAGATGCCGAAAAAAATATTGAAAGTAAAAAAAGACGTGAAAAGGGGAATAAGGTATTTTTTCATCTGTACCATGACCTCTCAGCACTCAAAGTATAATGTTTTTCATTTTGTTTGACTATATTCTCTCGTCTATAGTATCGTTAAAATGGTCCTGCTGCTGAAATGAAAACCTGAGGATGTTTGCATGAGCATGTTGACAGTTTTTTTCTTTGTTTTTATCGGAGTCGGTTTTTTTATTTTCCTCTTCATTATGATAAAAAAGATCGTCAGCCCGAAAAAGCTGGTGGAAATCGAACGTCAAATCGACAACGGAAACACCAAGGCGGCGATTCGGCAGGTGAAAAACATCCTTGCCAGAAACGAGAGGAATCCGGATGCGCACTGGTATCTGGGAGAGTGCTACAGGGCCGAAAAACGACCCGATCTCGCCATCGTGGAGTACAAGTTCATTACCAACTCGGGGAAATTCACGAATATTGCAAGTGCAAAAAACGTCAGAGAGCGACTTGCTCACGAGTATCTGAAGCTCGGACAGATAGATGAGAGCCAGAAAGAGTTCATCCTCCTTTCAAAGCTGGAGCCGAATAATTACGAAAATTATTTCAACATTGGAAAACTCTTTGAAGAGAGGGATTACACAGATTCCGCGCTTACAAATTACAAAAAGGTTATTGCAATTAAGCCCGATCACGCACTCGCATACATGAGGATGGGAATTATTCTTTTTAAGAAAAAGGCGCTCAACGATGCAAAAAAAGCGTTGATGGAATCACTGAAATATGATCCCCAGAATATTGCGAGCTATTTCTACCTGGGCAAGATCTCGATGGCTGCAGGCGATACGGAGACTGCACTCGTTCAGTTCGAAAAGTCCATGAAGGACCCTGATTTTCGCCAGCGCGCGCTCTTTGAAAGGGCCAATATCTTTATCGTAAAACGAGATATCAGTGAGGCGATCAACGAGTTGGAGCGGGCGATTAAACTCGGAGAAGAAGATGTACATGTCCTTCTCGCCTCGAGATACCTTCTTGCGCAGTGCCATGAGGCCTCCAAGGACCTGGTGCGTGCAGTGGAACAATGGGAAAAGGTCTACGAGATCAACCCCAAATACCGTGATGTTGCTGAAAAACTTGCAATCTACAGCGACCTGCGTGCCGATGACAGGCTGAAAGATTTTCTTATCGCATCTCAAACCAACTTCCAGACCTTCTGTACCCGTCTTGTCGAATCAATGGGGCTTGCGATCCAGGACGTGTTCCTGCGAACGCCGGACGTTGTCGAAGTGTATGCACTCGAGACACAGAGCAAGTGGAGAAATGCAAAAAAGACCCCCAGTTTCGTGAAAGTGTTTCGCAGCGTGGATCCCATCGGGTACGATGAGATACGGGTGCTCTATGACCAGATGAGAAAAAGCAACGCAATGAGGAGTATCTGTATCAGTGCATCGAAATTCACGAGAACGGCTGTTGAGTTTGCTCAGATCAGACCTATTGACCTCATCGATAAAGATGAGCTCAGCAAGCTGCTCGACAGGATCGTGATGTGAATGAGAAAAGGATATGAACAACTTGTTTTCAATCCTTCCTACATAACGGAGATTCTGAAGGCCCGCTCGCTTTCGCTGAACAAAAAATACGGACAGAACTTTCTTGTGAACAGGGCCATTGCGGAAAGAGTATTCGCATATGCGAATCTCCGGAAACATAACACGCTCCTCGAAATCGGTCCCGGGATCGGCACGCTGACGTTTTCTCTTGCCGAGAGAGTGAAAAAGGTAATCGCAGTGGAAATCGATGGAGGATTTTCACGATTGCTCACAGAAAAGATCGACGAACTCGGACAGAAAAATGTCAGAATAATATGGGGGGATTTTCTGAAACTAACGTCTGCGAGGATTTTTGAACACGGCACACCGGATAAGGTGGTGAGCAATTTTCCCTACAGTGTCTGCCTGAAAGCGATCGTGCGGTGTCTCGAAGAGTACCCGTGTGTGGGAGAAATCGTGGGCATGGTGCAGAAAGAGATCGCACAGCGAGTGTGTGCGGTTCCTGGTGATAAAAATTACTCTGCCGTATCCGTCTACGTACAGGCACTCGCGCGTGTGCATGTCATGGAAAAAAATATAGCTCCCGGTAATTTTTTCCCCGCCCCTGAGGTCGCGAGCGCGATTCTCCGCTTGTCCCGTTCCAGAGAATGCGCATCTTTCAACAGAGAAGTCCTTAAATTGGTGATCAAAACGTCTTTTTCAAACCGGCGAAAAAGCCTCGTGAACAACCTCTGTGCAATGAAAGGGTTTTCAGACAAAAAAACCGTACGTTCCATCGTGAGTGCCCATTTTCACGACGTGGACATTCGTGCCGAACGGGTGGCTGTAGAGGGCTTCATACGCCTTGCCCGCTTAATTGAAGACCTGAACACACGATAAGTTTTTCCTCTCTCACCCTTTTGTGTCATGCGATGGTGCTTTGCGGTGTCTTTCAAAGAGCTTTGTGTGGGAAAGGGAATAGAATATGAGCGCTGTCCAGACGCACCCGAAACTCACGAGATGACTGGTGGTGAAAGGCTCGCGGTACACGAAAACGCCGAGCAACAGCATTAAGGTTGGGGCGAGATACTGAGTAAACCCGACCGTAGCAAGGGGGATTCGGCGTGCTCCGTGTGCGAACCATATCAGGGGGAGAGAAGTAACTACTCCGCATCCGGCAAGAAGAAGACTGGTGCCGACGCCGGCATTGGCGAACGCACCTGTTCCACGGATCTGTACAATGATGAGGTAGGTGAGGGCGGCAGGGGTGAGGAGCATGGTCTCCGCGAGAAGACCGATGAGGGATCCCGCTTTTGCCGTTTTCCTCAAAAGTCCGTAAAAAGCGAAGCTCACAGCCAGAGAAAGGGCGATCCACGGAATCTTTCCGTACTGAACCGTGAGATAAGAGACTCCGATAAACGCGAGGAATACGGACAGCGCCTGCACAAGCTTCAACCGTTCCTTCAGAAAGATGATTCCGAGAAGGACGCTCAGCAACGGATTGATGAAATACCCCATGCTACTTTCAACGATATGATTCGTATTCACCGCCCAGATGTAGATAAACCAGTTGGTCCCGAGCGTGAGTGCGCTGACGAGGAATGTCAGCTTGTTTTTTCCGGAGGAGAGTGCAGAACGAGCCTCGGCCCTTCGTTTTTGAACACAGAGCACGATGCTTACCAGGATAAAAGACCAGAATATGCGGTGCGCGAGTATCTGTGCAGAGGGCACGTGGTCAAGAGATTTCCAGTAGATGGGCAAAAATCCCCATACGGTGAATGCCGCGATTGCGTACCAGGTGCCGACGACTTTGTCGCTGATTGCCGCTTTTTTTCGCTGGTTTCGGAATCCCGTCATTGCGTGCTCTCCGGATCACGGGGATGCAGAATGCGAGCCGTTTCGGTGAGGTCACTGATAACCAATGCTGCATGTGAGAAGTCCTGTCCTGCAGTGTACTCATTCGGCACCGCGACACACGCGATCCCCGCAGCGTGGGACGCCTCCACCCCCGGGCCGCTGTCTTCCAGCACGAGACAGCGATGTGAGGGAATCCGTGAGAGCGTGAGAAGGCTTTCGTAGATTTCAGGGTCAGGTTTACTCCGCTTGACGTCCTCACCGGTGAGCATGAAACGAAAGTGCTTCATGAGATCGAGCCCCCTTTTTCCCATTATGATTTCGAGTTCCCGGCGGAGTGCCGAGGTTGCCAGAGCCAATATTTTGTCGGTACGGTGTGAGAAGTGTTCTACGAGCGAACGAACTCCCGGTCTTAAGAGACTCATCACCCTGTCGGATATCAGCTCCCCATACCAGTGGTTTTTTTTTTCAACAAGCATATTTATCTGGTACGCATCCTCGACCTTCCCGTTCTCGGAAAGGATTTGCAGAAGGTAATGATCAGCTCGCTTTCCAATACATCTTTTTATCCAGTACTCTCTGCCGACACGAATGCTGAACGGATTGAGAACCCTGTTCACAGATTCGAGCTGTATCCCTTCGTCGTTGACGATAAGTCCGTTCATGTCGAACACAATGAGATCGGCGCCTTCGAAAGACTGATGGAGCCTCTCATCAAAGAAGTATCGAAACACTGATTCATCGTGTGTTTTCAAATATCTCTCCTCTCTGCATGAACGATTTCATGAATGGAAAAGATGTGGCGAGGCGTGCACATGCTCATTCAGAGATCTGCGTGGGTTTTCAGCATCTTCTGGAGAAGGTTATGAATGTCGTCCGGGACCTGCGCGCCGATTTTCTCAATGGTTTTTGACGCGACAAAGGAGGCGATCTTTCCGCACATGTAGAGCGAGTGCCCTTTGATGAGACCGTAGATAAATCCCGCAGAGAATGCATCGCCCGCTCCGGTTGTATCCTTTACATCGGTGTGAAAACTCGGCACATTGATGTACGTTCCCTCGCTGAAGATATGGGTATTCTTCGCACCGTTTTTCACAACTGCGATTCGTGCATGCTCTCCGAGTTTCTTCACACCATCTTCGATTTTTCCCCCTGTGAGAATCTGTGCCTCTTGCGCGTTTGCAACAACTATGTCCACACTTTCGCTGATCAAGTCAAGAAAATCCTCCCTGTAGCGCTCTACCGCGAAGGGGTCGGCTGTGTCGAATATTATCTGAAGACCGCTTTCCCGGGCCCTCTGGATGGCTTTTTTCACTGCGGTTTTTTGCGTTTCCGTATCCCACATGTAACCGGTGAAGTAAAAAAAACGCGAACCGTCGATCACCTCCACGGGAAGATCGTCTTCACGGTATTCCCGACAGGCACTGAGGTGCGTGTTCATCGTCCGTTCTTTGTCAGGGGTGATGAGAATGATGCTTGTGCCTGTCTTTTCCTTACACTTATGAAGATAGGAATGCACTTTTTTTGCGGTAATTTTTTCCTCAAATACTCTTCCGAGATCATCGTTGCCGATCTTCCCCATGAAAGCAACCCGCAACCCCAACAGACCAAGAGTGGCGAGAGTGTTCGGGCAGGATCCTCCGGCCTCCATGGTAATCTCTTTCCCTCTGATCAGCTCGAGCAGGAGCTCCCTTCGCTCCCAGTCAATCAGGTGCATAATACCCTTGTTGAGGCCGTGCTTCAGGAGAAATGCATCATCAACATACACGAGGATGTCGACGAGTGGGTTTCCCATACCGCATATATCGAACCGCGGTGAAAAATTACCTTCTGAAAGAGGTTTTTCTGATTTCCGGTTAAATCTTCTGGTGTTCCGAATGTTTTTGTCTGTGTGCATTGTCGAGCTTATCCAGTTCGTTCTTCATGATTTGTGCATATCCAGGTTTGAGAACGTCGTATATTATACGTAACCGTTCCGGAAAATGGGTAAACGCGCTTTTCATTGCGTTGAGCGTCAATTTTTCAATGTCTTTGACAGTAAGCTTATAACTGCGTGCTGCAATGAGGAACTCCTTTGTCAGTGTGGTATTGCTCATGAGCCGGTTATCCGTGTTGAGTGTGACTCTGAAACCGTTTTTGTAGAAAATGGGGAAAGGATGATACCGCAGGTTTGGCATCGCACCTGTGTGAACATTCGAAGAAAGACACACCTCGAGGGGGATTCTCCTGTCTCGTACATAGCGGGAGAGGTATCCCATTTCGATGATCTCATTGTTTTCCGTCATGATATCGTCTTTCAGGTGCATTCCGTGGCCGATTCTGTGGGTTCCGCAGAACTGGAGTGCCTGCCATATCGACTCTTTGCCGAAGGCTTCTCCGGAGTGGATCGTGATGTAAAAATTGTTTCTCTGTATATGGTGAAATGCGTCGAAATGGTCCTTTGGCGGATATCCGAGCTCATCACCGGCGAGATCAAAGCCGACGACACCCTGTTCCCTGAAGCGTACGGCAAGTTTTGCCATTTCTAGCGAGCTCGAAGGTGGGAGATTTCTCATGGCGCAGATGACCAGCCCGAACTTCACGTTAAAGGTGCGCGCTCCATCCTTGAGCCCTCTGAGCACTGACTCTACGATCTGATCGTAACTCAGGCCGGATTTTGTATGATAAAGGGGAGAAAATCGTGTCTCCACATAGACGACGCCGTCTTTTTTCATATCCTCCATCATTTCGTAGGCAACACGGTGAAGTGCGTGCTCGGTCTGCATGACACCGATTGTGTAGCTGAACCCTTTGAGATATTCCGTCAGGTTTCCTCTGTTTGCACCTTCGTGAAACCAGCGTGCGAGTTTTTCTGGATCATTTTCCGGAAGTGAGGGGTTGTGCTGCTGAGATAGTTCAATGATGGTATTCGGCCGTAATCCTCCATCGAGGTGATCGTGGAGAAGAACTTTCGGCAATTTTCTTATCAGTTCTTCTGTCAGTTTGATCTTTTTCAGCTTGTCAGAGGTAATCATAGGACTTTTTAAATATACTGTATATGCAGTAAAAATGAAAGTCACAATTCCCGGATACCGATACGAAACGAACTCTCCGGCAATTTCTATTGACCGCAGTGCGAAGAAAGTATACATTCCTTCTAATTGTTCAAAGGTTACGACGGTTGCTTGGATCGATGCAGACCGAGACAACTGAAAGTGACATTTATTCTCAGTCGCCTTTCGTTTCTCTCCATAGAGTTTTTTTCCGGTAACCGTTTCTGTCAATCCTTTTTTCATATCTGAGGAATGGTGTGCGCTCCGATTTTGGGAGATAATGAACACAGGATATGTCCGGCCACGAAAATGTGTTGATACGATTTGACGGTGTGTGGTTTTCCTACCGGCCTGATGCACGTGCGCGGGTTTTCGCCCTTCAGGATGTCAATCTACACATAGTTGAGGGGGAGTATGTTGCCGTCGTGGGGGCGAACGGTTCCGGAAAGTCGACTTTTCTGCGACAAATGAACGCGCTCCTCGTACCGACTGAAGGTGACCTCTATGTAAGGGGGTGGAACACGAAAAGCAGGGAGCATCTCCTTGACATTCGGAGCACTGTGGGGATGGTGTTTCAGGAGCCTGAAACTCAGATCATTGCCACCGTGGTTGAAGAGGACGTCGCATTCGGACCGGAAAATCTCGGTATTCCTGAAACGGAGCTCCGTGAACGTGTGAAATGGGCGCTCGAAAGTACGGGTTTGACGGAGATGAGCAAACGGCCGACCAGCCTCCTTTCTTCTGGGCAGAAGCAGCTTCTCGCAGTTGCATCGACTCTTGCGATGATGCCGAAATGTCTCCTTTTGGACGAAGCGGCCGCGATGCTCGATCCCGCTTCGAAAAGACGGTTCATCCAAACCGTAGAGACACTCCGGGCGCAGGGAATGACGATCATTACTGCAACGCATTCGATGGAAGAAGCAGCGCGCGCAGACAGAGTGTTGGTCCTCTCGGATGGTGCGATTCATCTTGATGGGGAAGCCGATTGGGTTTTTGCCCAGGAAGAGAGGCTGAGAAAAATCAAACTCGATCTTCCTGTGGCCAAGAGATTGGCAAAAAACATCCATGCATTTTCTCACTGTTTTCCTGAAAATGTCCTTACTGCTGAGGCTTTGGTTGAAACGCTTGATTCGCATCTCGGAGGGAAAAAAAGACAGGCTGAAACCTCAAGAAGGGGAACGGAGCCGGAGAAAAGAGCGATAACCACTGATATGCCGATTCTTGAGGCGAAAAATCTCTTTCACTGGTATCTTTCGGGTACCGCGCTGGAAGTGAAGTCGCTTCACGATGTGAGCCTCAGGGTATATGCAAATGAAACTGTAGGAATAATCGGACCTGCAGGATCAGGGAAGTCCACACTCCTTCTTCATTTGAACGGCCTGCTGCGGCCGGCGCAGGGGGACGTCTATTTTGATGGAGTGCCCTTGAAGACTGCTTCGGTGAACATCGGTGAAGTACGGAGTAAGATCGGCCTGCTTTTTCAAAATCCCGAGAAGCAGCTATTCGAACAGTATGCAGGTGATGATGTGGCCTTCGGACCGAGAAATATAAATCTCGGAAAGGATGAAGTGCGCGAGCGGGTGAGAAACGCCATGGAGATGGTGGGGCTGCCTTTTATTTTCAAGGACCGAAAAACGTCGGAGCTCAGCCTCGGGGAAAAAAGAAGGCTTGCGCTTGCCGGAATACTGGCGATGGAACCGCGTGTGCTCGTACTGGACGAGCCGACTGCGAGCCTCGATCCTGACGGCAGACGGCAGCTCATAAATATCCTCGCACGGTGGAACACAGGGGGAAGGGCGATCGTGATTGCCTCCCACTCGATGGAGGATGTCACTGAGCTTGCGGACCGCACCTACGTGATAAACGGGGGAAAGTTGATCACGGAAGGGCACACCCGCGACGTGTTTGGAGACTATGCGCTTCTTGTGAAACACGGGCTTCGCCTCCCCGTTGCGGCGGATGTATTACGCCAGCTTTCAGCCCGGGGATATGCGGTTACCGAAGGCCTTCTGAGTGTTGAAGAGGTGACTGAGGAAATACGGAGACTCGTCAATGACGAAACGCACCGAATTTGAGCTCTTCACAAAACTGAGCATCGGCCAGTACATGCCCACCGATTCCATCATACACCGTATAGACCCGCGAATAAAGCTCGTACTGGGCATCCTGCTCATCTGTGCTGCGGTAGGGCTGGGGAGTGTGCTTTCGGCAGTGTTACTTCTGATCGCTGTCGTATTCGGGCTTCTTCTCACCCGGGTCCAGCTCAGGCTCGCATTTACAGCGCTTCGGCCAGTTGCCATTTTTCTCATTATCCTCGCGCTTATACAGGTTTTTGCGGTACCGAGACTCGGTGCAGAGGATGAAGCCATTTGGCAGTGGCGTTTTCTTCGGGTTACACACGAGAGCATCACCGCCGGTGTTCTGCTTATACTGAGATTCGTCGTCATCGTGCTTGGTCTGAGTCTTTTTTCATTCTGCACGACCACAACTGAGCTCACCCACGGAATTGAGCACATTTTGCGGCCTTTGCAGAGAATCGGGTTTCCGGCACATGAACTGGCACTCACTGTCAACATTGCCGTTCGATTCATTCCGATTCTGATGGGAGAGGCCGAGTGGCTCATGAAAGCGCAGGCTTCTAGGGGTGCGGATTTCGGATACGGTACACGTCGCGGTTTTTTCAGACGGATAAAAAGGCTTTTTCCCCTGTTCATTCCTCTTTTCGCACAGAGCCTGAAGCATGCGTACAGTCTCAGCGAGGCGATGGAGGCACGGTGTTACGTGGGGGGGAGGGGACGAACGCACTTCATTCGGCTGCGCGCAAAGGCCGGAGATTACATTGCGCTCTTGGCAGGTATCAGCGTTATATGCACCGCCGCTATGATTTATTTTTTTCACATGGATCAGCTCATATGGTCAATGTGGAAAACACTTATAAGAGGAGGAATACACTGATGAGCACAAACATTAGAAAAATCGTCATTGCCGGGGTAATGGGAGCACTCTCCGTTGTCCTCAGTGTCACACCACTCGGGTTTTTCCCCATGCCCACCGGAGTTTCCCTCACAACGATGCATATTCCGGTTATTCTCGGTGCCGTGCTCGAGGGTCCCGTGGTCGGAGTGGTGATTGGTTTTATCTTCGGGATTTTCAGCCTCCTGAGAGCTGCAATCGCACCGCAGGGCCCTGCGGATGTCTGGTTTGTGAACCCTCTTGTTTCGGTACTTCCACGTCTTTTTATCGGTATAACCGCATGGCTTGCCTACAGAGCAACGCGAAGAATACACGAGATTCCCGCACTGATTATTGCAGGCATCGTTGGATCTCTCACGAACACAGTGCTCGTGCTTGGGGTTCTGGGGCTGCTCAGAAAGCTCCCGTGGGCGGGAATTTTTGGAATCGCAGCAATAAACGGCCTTCCTGAAGCCGGTCTGTCAGCGGTCGTTACATTTGTGATTATTGCTTCCTGGAAGAAGATCGAGACACGCAGAAAAGGATCGTCCATATAGGAGGAAAGAGCAATGCTTCTCTGTATTGATATTGGGAATACAAATTTGGTTCTCGGGTTATGGAACGAAGATCGCTGGGTTGCACAGTGGAGAGTGCGAACCGACAGAAAGAAAATGCCTGACGAGTACGCCCTGCTCCTAAAGTCATTGCTCGAGGACAGGGGGTACGGCCTGAAGGATATCTCGAAAGTTACCATTGCCTGCGTTGTACCGCGGCTGCAAAAAGTATTTTACGATCTCTTCGACCAGTATCTTGGGATCCTGCCGCTGATCGTCGGGCCAGGTGTTCGCACCGGGCTTCGAATTCGCATCGACAACCCGAGTGAGCTCGGTGCCGACCTTGTCGCAGATGCAGTGGCCGCGTACAGCATGCTGCAGAGCGCATGTATTATCATCGATTTCGGAACAGCCACCACATTCAGCGCGGTATCGAAAGAGGGGGACTTTGTGGGCGTCGCGATTGCCCCCGGCCTCGAGGCTGCGGCGGATGCGCTCGCTATTACCACCGCTCAGCTTCCGAGGATCAGCCTCTCGCCTCCACCACGTGCTATCGGGAAGAACACGGTCCACTCGATGCAGTCGGGTCTGATTTACGGATTTATCGGCCTTGTTGAAGGACTGATACGGAGAATACGGACAGAGCTCGGCGGCGAAGCATCCGTTGTTGCGACCGGCGGTTTAAGCACGGTTCTTGCTCCCCTCACCGATGAAATTACCCACATCGATCCCGAGCTCACACTCACTGGATTACGGCTCATAGGTGAGAGAAACGAGTGAGCGGTCCAAAACCAGTGGAAAAGGGTTCCACGTTTTTTCGTTGACTGGGTATTGGGTTTGCGCTATCTTCACTCTGACAAGGGCGATTAGCTCAGATGGGAGAGCGCCTGCCTTACAAGCAGGAGGCCATTGGTTCAAGTCCAATATCGCCCAATATTAGGTGTTTTAACTCTTTATATTGTTAAAATAAGCCTGAGCGTTCCCCGCTTTTTTCCCCGCATAAGTCGTCAAAAAAATCAAGGGTGCGATTTAGCGTCTTGGGCA
>Ga0315545_1004745_pt1 | contig 11122 bp, 9 predicted proteins | sample SalMarSW160210MG_FD_203096 | JGI IMG/M metagenome (GOLD analysis project Ga0315545, IMG submission 203096) | Salt marsh sediment microbial communities from the Plum Island Ecosystem LTER, Massachusetts, United States - Salt Marsh Sediment SW1602-10 ...
AGGATGAAAAGTTCGAGGAAGCTGTTAAGTTAAGGGATAAGATTGAAGAAAGGAAGGAAGAACTTAAAACTATAAGGAAAAAAAATGATTGATTCTTTATTAGATAGTCTCCCTGTATGGTTGGAAAAAGTTGGCCCTTATTCTGATATGGTTTTGTTTTCAAAGGTTTCTCTTTATCGTAACTTAGGAGGATATAAGTTCAATATGAAAAATTCGGATAAAGAGAAAGAAGAACTTTTGGAATTACTTATTGAGGGTGTATCAACTAATTCTTCTTTTGAAAATATTATTCAATTGAAGGCTCTAAAAGATGATGAAAGGGAACTTTTTGCAGAGAGGAATTTCATCTCGAGAGATGAATTAAGGGATTGCAGCTTTCTTGGTTTGGCTTTGAATGATTTGCAGAATAATGAAGTTCTTTTAAACTCCGAAGAGCACATTGAAATATCATGCGTTACAGGTGAACTGTCTCTGAAAGAAACTTTTGTTCAGTGTGATAGTTTAGATGATGAGCTAAACGAGGAATTCGGTTTTGCGTATGATAATGAATTCGGATTTTTTACGTCTTCAACCGATAAGGTTGGAACAGGTATGGTAGTTTCCACAGTGGTTCATCTTCCTGCTCTTGTTATTACTGGTAAATTTGTAGATATTATTGACGACCTCGAAGATTCTCTTTTTTCGATAGGTGGTTTTTTTAATATAGGGGAAACTGTGGAGGGAAGTTACTTCGAAGTAAGCAATAAATTTACGCTGGGTGTCTCTGAAGAAGAAATACTTAAAATGTTCGAAAAAAAGATTAAAAGTATAATTGATAGGGAAGTAAGTAGTAGAGAATATTTAACTCAAAAAGTAGGATATGAGACAGAGGATAAAATCTGGAGGTCTTATGGTATATTGAAGAATGCAAGGATTTTATCTATTACCGACTTCCTTAATTTGACTGCTGCAGTGAGACTTGGTGTGAGTTTAGGTATTGTAAGGGATATCAAGATTACGGATTTGAATAAATGGCTTTTTCAGGCCCTCCCTGGGCACTTAAGAGTTTTGAATGAGGAAGTTACTAATAAACAGGAAGAAAATATACTGAGAGCCAGGCTAATAAGGAATAATTTAGGAGGATAGAAATATGTTTATGGATGAGAGGTTTACAAAAAAACTTATAGATGTTGTAAAAATATCAAAGGATTTAGCACGTGAAGCGGGGTTAGGTGAGGTAACACCTGTTATCCTTTTACTTGCGATATTAAAACACGGAAACAATATTGCAGTTACCGTGATCGAAGAGGTGGGAGTAGATATTGAGTTACTTGAGAATCGAATATTGAGACTCGTTAAAAGTGGTGAAGATATGTTGATTATGGAACAGCCTATTGGATTATCGGAGGATTCTCTTAATATTCTTGAGGAGGCTAAGGAAGAGGCTCTAATGCTTGGCAGGCAAATAATAGGTACAGAGCACCTTTTACTTTCTTTACTTAAGACAAAAGAAGGTTCTTTTATTGAAATTCTAAAGCCGGAAGAACTGGATTACTATTTGGCGAAACAGACGTTACTTGATCTTTTTGATAAGGAAAAAACAGATGACAAGGAGAAAGAAAAATCTAAACCCTCTGTTGACAGAGCTCTGGAGTTCTATACCAGGGATCTTACTGATCTTGCAAAGAGAGGCAGAATTGACCCTGTTATTGGCAGGGAATCCGAGATGGAGAGGATTATTCAAACTTTGTGTCGAAGAAAGAAGAACAATCCGGTACTTGTTGGTGAGCCCGGAGTTGGTAAGACCGCGATAGTTGAAGGTCTTGCGCAAAGGATTATTGTCGGCGCGGTGCCCAAGATGTTGCAGGATAAGAAGATTCTTTCCATGGATCTCGCTTCTGTTATAGCCGGAACGAAATATAGGGGTCAATTCGAAAAGAGATTGAAGCAAATATTGGAATCATTAAAGGATTCTGAAAATATTCTTTTTATCGATGAAATGCATACTATCGTAGGTGCCGGAGCTGCAGAAGGAGCCATAGATGCTTCTAATATGTTGAAACCCGTTTTAGCCAGAGGAGAAATCCAAACAATTGGAGCTACAACTACGGAGGAATACAGGAAATATATAGAAAAGGATGGCGCTCTCGAGCGTCGATTGCAGATGATTCTTATAGACCCTCCCACTATAAATGAAACGATAGATATACTAAATGGTATTAAGCGTAAATATGAGGATTTTCATAAAGTTACATATACTGGCGAAGTAATCAAATCTGCGGTGAAACTTTCCTGTCAATATATTGCCGATAGGAATCTTCCTGATAAAGCTATCGATGTTCTGGATGAAACGGGAGCAAAGGTGAGGTTAAGGGAGACAAAGGTACCTGATGAAATTGTATCATTAGAGGAAGAACTTCGCAAGGTCAAGGATGAATTGCTTAAAGCCAGGGAAGAAGGAAAATATGAAGTTGCTATAGAATTGCGAGATAGAAGGGATGAAATAGAAGGCAAATTGGAGAAAAGTCTGGAAGATTGGGGGAGGTATGGAGCGCTTCAGAGGGTTGAAGTTACTGAAGATGATATAAGAGAAGTTATTTCACTTTGGACCGGGATTCCCTTAAAAAGACTCAGGGAAGAAGAAACTGAGAGACTTCTTTCTATGGAAGAAGAAATTAAGAGAAGGCTTGTAGGACAGAATGAGGCAATTAAAGTGGTTTCTAAAGCAATCAGAAGAAGCAGGGCGGGCTTACGTGATTTGAGGAGGCCTTTAGGCGCTTTTCTCTTTCTTGGTCCTACGGGAGTGGGGAAAACAGAACTGGCAAAACAGCTCGCAAAGTTTCTTTTTAATACAGAAGAAGCTTTGATTAGGATTGATATGAGTGAATTCATGGAGAGGTTCAATGTTTCCAAGTTAATAGGGGCTCCTCCCGGATACGTTGGATATGATGAAGGTGGAATTTTAACCGAGGCTGTCAGAAGAAGACCGTACTCTGTAATTCTCTTGGATGAAATAGAGAAAGCTCATCCTGATGTTTATAATGTTCTTCTTCAGGTTTTTGATGAAGGTATGCTTACGGATGCCTATGGTAGAAAAATCTCCTTTAAAAATTCTGTTATTATTATGACTTCAAATATAGGAACTAAAGAAATAATGCGTGGAACATATGTCGGTTTTAAAAAGCCTGATAAGGGAATCAAATATGAGGAGATGAAAAATTATCTTCTCGAGGAGATTAAAGAAAGATTCAGTCCTGAATTTTTAAACAGAATAGATGAAAGTATCGTTTTTCAGTCACTTTATCGGGAAACGATGGTTTCTATCGTGGATATATTCTTCAATGAGGTAAGGGAACGAGTTGAAGAAAAAGGTTTTGAAATCTCTCTTACAGATGAGGCAAAAGAGTTTTTGATAGAAAAGGGTTTTGATATGGAATATGGAGCTCGACCTCTGAAGAGAGTTATGCAGAGACATTTAGAGGATAAATTAGCAGAAGGGTTCTTAAGAGGAAAGTGGAAAAAAGGAAATAAAATAGTGGTTTCCAGAGAGGGTGACAATTTAGTGTTCTTCTCATCTCGTCCTGTTGCAGAAGTTCTCTAAATCAATATGGGGAAGAGTATCTCGATAGTTAACCAGAAAGGTGGTGTGGGTAAGACTACAACTGCAGTAAATTTAGGTGCTGCTCTTGCTCTTTACAACCAGCGTTGTCTTCTGGTTGATATGGATCCACAGTCAAATGCTACGAGTGGTTTAGGTTTTACTGGTATATCCCCGACTATATATGATGTACTGGTGAAAGGTAAAGATCCTAAAAGAATTATAAAGAAAACGAATGTCGAAAGTCTTGATATTATTCCCTCAGATATTTCTCTCGTGGGAGCTGAAGTCGAGCTTGTGGATGTTAGAGGCAGAGAAATGCAATTGAAAAGAAAACTAATGCCTCTTAAAAGGGAATACGATTTTATTTTGATCGACGCACCTCCTTCACTTGGTTTACTTACTGTAAATTCTCTTGTTGGGGCGGACTCTGTTTTGATTCCGATTCAGGCTGAATTTTATGCGATGGAGGGTTTAAGTAAGCTTTTAAATACCGTCAGAAATATTCAGCGAGAGTTGAATTCCCGGTTGACGATTGAAGGAGTTTTGTTGACGCTTTTTGATACAAGGTTAAATCTTGCGCATGAAGTTACAAATGAGGTTTGTAAATATTTCGGGGATAAGGTGTATGAGGTAATAATCCCCAGAAATGTTAAATTGGCAGAGGCTCCGAGTTATGGTAAAAATATTTTTGATTATGATTCAAGATCGAAAGGTGCGGAGGTTTACAAAATGCTTGCGGAAGAGGTAATAAGAAGGAATGGCAAGACGGGCGCTTGGCAAAGGATTTAATGCTCTTATCCCCACGGTAGAGGAAGATAAGGTATCTATATCGAAAATCTTTCATTCTCCTTTACAGCCGAGGAAGAGAATTAATGAAGAAGATTTGAAAGATCTGGTAGCTTCAATAAAGCAGAATGGGATTTTACAGCCTGTTCTACTTAGAAAGGTCGGAGAGGATAAGTATGAATTAGTATATGGACACCGCCGTTTTGAGGCAGCGAAGAGAGCAAATCTTAAAGAAATACCTGCAGTTTTTAGACGACTTTCCGACAGAGAAGTTCTCGAAATTGCAATTATTGAAAATATACAGAGGGAAGATTTAAACCCAATAGAGGAAGCCAATGCTTACTATAACTTGAACGTGGAATTTAATCTTTCTCAGGAAGAAATAGCAGACAGAGTCGGAAAAGCAAGGACTACCATAACCAATAAGATGAGATTACTTTCACTCCCCGAGGAGGTTAAGCAAGCGTTATCTGAAAATAAAATAACTGAAGGTCATGCAAGAGCTCTTTTAGGTCTTAAAGATGAAAGTAAAATTTTAAAAGAGTTAGAGAATATCATAAAAGGAGAGAAGACAGTAAGAGAAGCCGAGAAAGCTTCTAGAGTGAAGAAGAAAAGAAGAGAATTTCCTCTGAAGTATAAAAATTTACGAGAAGAACTCATGTATTTATTTAATACTGAAGTAAAAATAGAGACAGGAAAGAAAAGGAATAAATTGATAATAGAGTTTTATTCGGATCAGGATTTAGAGAGAATTTATGATATAATAAAGCGGCAAAGCCGCTAAAATGCAAAAATTAAATATCAAAATGGGAAATTACAAATCAAAGTTTAAAATGAATAAAAAAAACAGAGAAACAACTAATCACACGAATATCACAAATATCTTTTTGTTTTTTGTGGTTAGGGGAAGGGGATAATTTTGCATTTTCATTTGTCATTTTGCTTTTTAAATTTTGATATTTTATTTACCAGAAAAAGGCGGCGAAATTAAATGGTGTATTTTTTTGCAAAAAAACAAAAAGTTTATTGGGTAATACTATAAAGTGTTTATAGGGTAGGCGATGGGAATTAAAAAGTATACGGTACAGATTATTCCAGAAGACGGTGAAGTAAAAGAAATACATCTTACAGGAAAGATGATAATATTATGGGGTTCACTTCTTTTTCTGATAATAGCAACAATTTTATATTTATCTGTGAATATTGGCAGACTGATTGTGGACAAGGCAGAGTACACTTTATTGAAAAATAAAATAGCACATCTTGAGAACAGGGAACTGGAGATAGAAAAATTAAATAATAAGATGAAGAAGTTATACGATTTTGCTTACAAGTTAAATAAATCTCTCGGTCTTGAAGTTTCACTTGAGGAGTTTTTTGAGACGGAGAAAGAGAGATTGACCCCTGAGGAATACAGAGCCGATGAAGAAGGAACGATGAAAACGGAGGCTATTCGCTTGCAGGATTTTGTCCCGAATATTTTGCCTACTACAGAGGGTTGGATAACCAAGAAGTTTTCTGCAGATCATAATGCAATAGATATATCTTTAAAGGAAGGGACGTCCCTTTATGCTACTATGGAGGGAACGGTTACTTTTACAGGAGACAGGGAATATCTTGGGACGACACTGGAGATTCGTAACGATGAAGGTTTTGGGGTGATTTATAGTCATTTAAGTGAAATTCTGGTTAAGGAAGGAGCGGAGGTTAAGAAAAACCAGTTGATTGCCCTATCTGGTAATAGCGGAAGAAGTGATGCCCCCCATCTGCACTATGGTATACAAATGCAAGGTAAATGGGTTAACCCAGTTGATTATTTACTTATCAGGAGGTAATTATGCGACAAGACGCAATAATGAATGTTCTTCATAAAGGATCTACAGTTGATGGAAAAATAAGAATAAACGGTTCTGTTAGAATAGACGGAAAATTGAAAGGAGAGGTTGAGGCTACTGAAGCGGTTATTGTTGGCGAAACAGGAGTGATTGAAGGGGATATCAGAGCTAAGGAAACAAATATTTCCGGCAAATGTACCGGCCAGATATTTGCAGAAAATTGTGTTCTTCTTCATGCTTCCGCGGTAATAAATGGAGATGTGAAGTGTAAAAAGTTAGTTGTCGATGAAGGTGTGATGATCGATGGGAATATATCAATGAGAGATAAGAGCAGGAATGTCCCGGAAGAAAAAGGGAAAGCATAAAATACGACCGGTCGAAATTAAAGTTAACTACCTTAAGTTAATACCCGCTTCAGTCCTTATAGAACAGGGGAATACAATTGTTCTTGTTTCTTCCACTCTTAATGATTCGGTTCCTTCCTTTCTTAAAGGTTTAGGGCAGGGTTGGATAACCGCCCAATACGGCATGTTGCCTAAAAGCTGCAATTCGAGAGTTAATAGAGAAAGAAATGGTTTATCCGGTAGAAATTATGAAATTCAGAGATTGATTGGGCGGTCCTTAAGACAGGCGTTCGATTTAAACGTGTTGGGGGAAAAGACCGTTATTGTAGATTGTGATGTTGTTCAAGCTGACGGAGGGACTAGAGTAGCTTCGGTAACAGCCGGAGTAGTATCGGTCTATGAGCTTTTCCGTCAGATGGTTGTGACGAAGGAGATAAAGAAGATTCCCTTGAAGCGCTGGGTTGCGGCTGTATCTGGAGGTATTGTTAATGGCGAAGTATTGCTCGATCTTAATTTTGAGGAAGATTCAGGCGCAGACGCCGATGTTAATCTTGTGATGGATGAGGATGGAAATTTGATTGAGATTCAATGTACGGCAGAGAGAGAACCCATAAAACAGGGGGATCTGGATCAATTGATTGAGAAAGGTAAAGAAGTGATAAAAGACCTTATCGCCAAACAAAAAAAAGCACTCGGGATTAGAGGCTAAGTAAATAAGTGAATGTGTTAGGTCTTAGGTGTTTGGTATTAGGTTTTAGTAAAATACAAATAAAGATTCTATTGTTCTAAGGTAATTTCTATGATAGACAATGAGGAGGGGGGAGGGTTCGAGACGTGGAGGGAAGAAGTCAGAAGTAATAACATAAGACTTGATACATATTTATCTAAAACCAGTCTCCCTTTCAGTAGAAGTAAAATAAATAAAAAAATAAAAGATGAAGATATTCTTGTAAACGGAGAAAGAACGAAACCGTCTTACAAGGTCAGAAAGGGAGATATTATTGAGGTGTTTTATAAAGCCATTCTGCCTTTTGAAATAAAACCCCAGGATATACCTATTTCAATTATATATGAAGATGAAGATATTATTGTTTTGAATAAGCAAAAAGGAATAGTGGTGCATCCGGCAAAAGGTAACCCAGATGGAACCCTGGTTAATGCGCTTCTGTATCATTGTTCAGACCTTTCAAAAGGTTCTGCTCTGGATAGGCCCGGGGTTATTCATAGACTTGATGAGGATACTACTGGTGTTATAGTATTTGCAAAAAGTGAAAGGGTTCACGCTAAAATCGCAGACCAGTTTCAAAGGAGAAAAGTTCGTAAAATTTATCTTGCGGTGGTCTGGGGAAAACCTCCGATGAAAGAAGGAGAAATAAGTTCTCCAATAGGCAGAAGTCCCTTCGATAGGAAATTGATGGCAGTTACTCCTTTGAACTCCAGAGATTCTATTACAAAATTTAAAGTTCTACATTCGTATGGTTTTGCTTCGATACTCAAGGTGCTGCTTGAAACCGGAAGGACTCATCAAATCAGGGTTCACTTTTCGCATTTGGGTTATCCGGTGATTGGTGACGGGGATTATGGGGGGAGAGATAAAAGAATTTTAAGAAGTATAGGGCTTGACTATACGTGCGTTTTTGATAAGATAATGGAGATTATTGATAGGCAGGCTCTTCACGCTGCATCTATTGAGTTTACTCATCCGGTGAAGAAGAAAAGAATGCGGTTTACCGCGCCAATTTATGATGACATGAAAAAACTTATTAATTTTTTAAATGAAACAGCCTCACGAAGTTAAAAGAGCTAGAAAATTTTTTATTTTAAAGAAAAGGTAAATATGTTACTATGTTAATTATAATGAGGAGTATAAAATGGGTGTTTTTTTTAATAGGAAGCTAAAAGCCAATAGCTAAAGGCAAAAAGCGAAGAGTTAATAGATGGATTTAATAATAGTTGAATCTCCGGCAAAAGCAAAGACAATAACCAATTACCTTAAGAAAACAAAGGTTATGGCAACGATGGGTCATATTAAAGATCTGCCAAAGAGTAAAATGGGTATAGATATTGATAATGGGTTCAGTCCGGATTACAAAATAATAAAAGGTAAGGGTAAAGTAGTTAAGGAAATAGTAAAAGAAAGCAAGAAGTGTGAGAGAGTTTTTATCGCGACTGATCCGGACAGGGAGGGGGAAGCAATTGCCTATCATTTGAAGGAAGAACTTCCTGTAGCTCCTGAAAGAGTTTTGTTCTATGAGATGACTAAAAGCGGCATAAATAAAGGAATTAATGAGCCGGGCGATATTGATATGAATAAGGTTTTTTCTCAAAGGGCAAGGAGAATCCTGGATAGGCTGGTAGGTTATAAGATTAGTCCTTTGCTGTGGAAGGCTATTAAAAGAGGATTATCAGCCGGGAGAGTTCAGAGTGTAGTTCTTCGTCTTATTTGTGAAAGGGAAGAGGAAATAGATAATTTTGTGCCCGAGGATTACTGGGTTTTCAAAGGACTTTTCATTCACCCTAACGGCGAATTTGAGGCGGAACTTGACAGGATTGATGGAAAGAAAGCAAAAGTCGCGAGTGAAGAAGAAGCGAAAAAGATAAAAAAGGATTTGAAAAGTGCCAGTTTTAAGGTTAAAGAATTTAAAGAAGAAAATGTTAAGCAATCTGCTTTTCCTCCTCTAATAACAAGTACCCTGCAGAGAGCTGCTTCCAATAATTTTGGTTTTCCAATAAAGAAGACAATGTATGTTGCGCAGCGTTTATATGAAGGTATTGAGCTTTCGGATGGTACTATGGGTCTTATTACTTATATGAGGACAGATTCTTTTAGGCTTTCCAAGGACGCGGAAAACAGTATGCGAGAATTTATTAAGGATAAATATGGAGACCAATATCTGCCGGCAAAACCCAACATATTTAAGTCAAGAAAGGGCGCTCAGGAGGCGCATGAAGCTATCAGGCCCACAGATATAAATAAAACACCTGAATCTATTAAGGAGTATTTAAAGCCCGAAGAATACAAGCTTTATAAGCTTATATGGGAGAGAGCCTTGGCTAGCCAGTTCGAAGATGCGGTTTTTGATTCACGTAAGGTAATCGCAGAGGCTTCTTCGTATGAGTTTAAAGGTTCTTCGAAAAATTTGAAGTTCGATGGATTTTATAAAATACTCACCCCTCCAAAAGAACAGAACAACATACCTTTAATGGAAGTGGGCGACCCACTTGAACTTAAGAAACTCGAAGATGAAAAAAAGACAACAGAGCCGCCTGCGAGATATTCGGAAGCTACAATGGTCAGAGAAATGGAAAAAAGAGGTATCGGACGCCCGAGCACTTATTCTCCTACCATATCGACTCTTTCGATAAGAAACTACATAAAAAAAATTAAGGGATATCTCGTGCCTCAGGAAATAGGGAAAATTGTAAATAAATTGCTTGTTTCGAATTTTGGCTCTACGATAATAAATTGCGATTTTACCTCTTCTATGGAAGAAACCCTGGATAAAATAGAGAAGGGGGAAGAGGACTGGCAGAGTTCTATAGCAGAATTTTATAATTCGTTCAAAAATTACGTGGATTCAGTTGAGGAAAAGATTCCTAAAATCAGAGATAGTATAAGCGAGAAGACCGAAAAAAAGTGTCCTAAATGCGGTAAGAATTTAATAGTTAAATGGGGACGCTACGGCAAATTTCTTGCATGTCCGGGTTATCCCGAAGATTGTGAAGGCTATACCGAACCTCATTCTGATGATATTCTTGATGAAAAATGCCCAAAATGCGGAGGAAAGGTAATTCTCAGGCAGGGTAAGTTCGGACGATTTAAAGCCTGTGCCAATTATCCTCGTTGTGATTGGAGCGCATCGGTTTCTACTGGTGTTAAATGCCCAAAGTGCGGCGAAGGCGAATTTATTGAAAGAAAATCCAAAAAAGGAAGGATTTTTTACCCATGTTCGAAAGAGGATTGTGATAACGTTTTATGGGATAAACCGGTTTCCGAGGAATGTCCCAAATGTGGTGCTCCCTTTATGGTAGAGAAGATGAATGCAAGGCAGAATTATCTTTACTGCCTGGAATGTAAACATAAGGAAATGTAGGTTTGCCGAAGGCAAACAGTTGTTAGGTTTTAGATCTTAGGTTTTAGTAAAAACAATAAATAAAAATCCTTTTTAATCTGCGTCCAATCGTAGATTCTTCGAATCCAAGTTGAATTGTTGAATAGGAAAATAGTTGAATTGTTTTCCATTTCCCAATTTCCCCATTTCTCAATTTTTCTAATCGTTTCTCTGTGTCCTTTGTGTCTTTGTGTAAGTATCTTTTTTATTTCGCGATTTTTATAATTTTACTTTTTTCAACCTCTTTTCCGTTTATTCTTAGGGCTGCGAAATAAATACCGGATGTTTCCTCGCTACCCCATGTTGTGGCGTAGGTTCCCTTATTTAATCTTTCGTTTATAAGGGTAGTTATTTTTCTCCCCGTAAGGTCGTATATCGATAAATCGACATCCGATGTATTTTTTATGTTTAACTGAATATTCGTATTTTCAAAGAAAGGACTTATAATATTCAAATATTTGAGGT
>Ga0315545_1004747_pt1 | contig 11120 bp, 11 predicted proteins | sample SalMarSW160210MG_FD_203096 | JGI IMG/M metagenome (GOLD analysis project Ga0315545, IMG submission 203096) | Salt marsh sediment microbial communities from the Plum Island Ecosystem LTER, Massachusetts, United States - Salt Marsh Sediment SW1602-10 ...
CCGTGCATGCCGATGGGATTCTGGACCCCGGGCTGACCGTCGACGGCGTAGCTGCGGGGGATGACGTGCAGCAGCCGGCGGTCGCTGGCGGTCTTGACGCTCTGCGCCGCGGCGAGGACGCGCTTGAGGTCGTCGGGCCGCACGACGCGGTCGTTGCGCGTGATGGCGACCACGCCGCGGTTGTTCATCGAAGTAACATGCCGGCCGGTAACGCCGACATAGGCCGTTTCCACTTTATAATTGCTGGTTTGCTCCGCCTTGCGGACGGATTCGCGAATCGACTCTCTGGCTTCGTTGATGTTCACCACCAGACCCTTGTGCAGCCCCTGGGACGGGGCAATGCCCACCCCCACGATGCGGGGGTTGGGGCCTTCGCTGGTATCGGCCAGTATGGTGGCTATCTTGGTGGTGCCGACATCAATTGAAGCTACAACGTTTTGCCTTTTCATCTGCCCTCCTTAGTAACTGGATGAAGAGTGTGCTTTACCTTTATCTGACGGCTACATTTCCCTGAACCTCCTTCTTGAAATTTCAGTGTTATCTCAGGATGCCAGTAAGGCTATCCCCGTATTCTCGATATGGGTGGGCCGGTACCAGTCGTGGAGCCGGGTCATGTCCGCCAACTCCGGGCTGCTGGCGCCGCCCCCGTAGCTGGCGATGTGGGCCGCCGCCCTCAGTCTGGCGCTGCGGCTGCGCGGGTTGGCGGCCGTCTCGGCGGCGGCGGGGGTGATTACCTTTTTATTTATCAGGTTGAGGCGGGGGGTGTGACCGCAGACGCAGGTGGGAATCTCCGGGGGGCAGATGCAACCCCTGGCTTCCCTCTGCATGAACTGCTTGACGATGCGGTCTTCCAGCGAGTGATAGGAGATGACCACCAGCCGGCCTTCGTGACCGAGCAGGTCGATGGCCTGCTTGAGGGCCGCTTCCAGGTACTCCAGCTCGTGGTTGACGGCAATGCGCAGGGCCTGGAAGGTCTTGGTGGCCGGATGGAGCTTGCCGCGCCGGCCCACCGTGGCCTCGATGAGGCGGGCCAGCTGGAGGGTGCTGGCGATGGGGCGCTCCTTGATAATGCTGCGGGCGATGCGCTGGCTCTGGTTTTCCTCGCCGTAGGTGCGGATGAGCTTGGCCAGCTTGGCCTCGGAGGTGGTATTGACGATATCGGCGGCGGTAACCTTCTGCCGGGGGTCGAAACGCATGTCCAGCGGGGAGTCGTGCTGAAAGCTGAAACCGCGCCCGTTGCCGTTGAGCTGGAGAGAAGAGAGCCCCAGGTCGAAGAGGATGCCGTGCACGGGGTAAAAGTCGTACTTGATGCAGATGGGCTGCAGGTTGGCGAAGTTATCGTTAACCAGCAGCGCCGCGTCCTTATACGGCTGGAGCCTCTCCCGGGCGGCTTTGATGGCGTCGGGGTCGGCGTCGATGCCCAGCAGCTGCCCGCCCGGGGCGCTCTGGTCTAAAATAGCGGCGGCGTGTCCGCCGCCGCCGAGGGTGCAGTCAATATAACGGCCGCCCGGCTGGACGGCCAGCGCCCGCAGCGTTTCCGCGAGCATGACGGGGGTGTGGTGGGAGGTTGACTGATGCCGCAACATCAGTTATTCTCCAGGCTTTCGATGATCTGCCAGGCCTGCTCCTGGCTTATCCTTCTCTCTTCCTCCCAAAGCGCTTGGTTCCATATCTCCAGGTAAGTATTGGCCCCGACGACGACGACATCGTCCTCAATCTGGGCGTGGTCGCGCAGCGGCGCCGGTATGGCGATGCGCCCCTGCCCGTCTATCCGGGTGGGGAAGGCCGTGCCGAAGATGCTCCGGTTGAGGACACGCATCTTGCTGCGTACCAGGCCGCTGCCCGTTAGCGTATCGGAGATCTTTTTCCATTCCGGCATGGTGTAGGCGTTGATACACTTATCGGGCCCGGCCACCAGCATCACGCCGTCTTTTAGGGCGTTGCGGAACCGGGGCGGAAGGGGTAGCCGCCCTTTTTCATCTATCTTGTAGTCGAACTCTCCGTAAAACATAACTCTATTTTCTACCACTAATTACCACTATCTACCATATTTCACCATTTTAACACACAATCTTACACTCTTGTCAAGTCTTTTACCACGAATTTTGTAAATATTTTTAGAATTTTTTTGCCTCCGGCCATGTTTTTCTGTCCAAATGACGAAAAGGGGCACTTTTACGGCGGGTGAGAGGAAAGGGGGGTATATCTCAGCCTTGAGCCCAGGGGTGGTGTTTGCCTCACCCCCTTTGTCCCCCTCTCCAAACTGGGTATCAGCATAAAGTCTCTCTTTTTTTTGTTTGGAGAGGGGGATTTAATATAAAAGAGGGGCGAAGCCCCTCTTAAACGCCCCTTGGGTGAAAGCGTGCCCTTTTTCCCATAATGGGGGGTAAAGGGGAGGATATACTACGGGCTAAGCCGCGGATGTACCGAGGGCGGCAGGGTGGGAATAGATTATTCCAAGGGGGTGGTGGGAAAAAGTGGCGGGGCCGTCGATAAAAACGGGCTAAAAAGCTGGCCATGTGGGGGCTAAGCGTGGAAATGTGGGGTAAAACCGGCTCCGGGTGGCAGCCCGGGGGGAGAAAGTGGGAAAATGACTGCCCCGCGTTAGTGCCGCGGTAGATTGCCACGCCGCCGGCTTTACCTTAAAGAGAACCGGGGTACTTCCTAACAGAGCCTCGAATATGGTAAAATGTAATTTGTTTCGCGAAAGAAAGTCATGGTCAATATCGGCATACTTACCATAAGCGATAAAGGCTCAAGTGGCGAGCGGGAGGATAAGAGCGGCCCGGTCATCCGGGAGGCAGTTACCGCCGCCGGGTTCGCCGTCGCCAAATACGAGGTCGTCCCCGACGAGAAAGAAACCATCGCCCGGAGGCTGGCCGCCTGGGCCGACGGCGGCGCGGTGGATGTTGTCCTCACCAGCGGCGGTACCGGCCTGGCCCGCCGCGACGTGACCCCGGAGGCGACGCTGGCCGTCATCGAGCGGGAAGTCCCCGGTATCGCCGAGGCGATGCGGGCCAAATCGCTTACCAAAACGCCGATGGCCGTCCTCAGCCGGGCGGTGGCCGGGCTGCGGGGGGAATGCCTCATCATCAACCTGCCGGGCAGCCCCAAAGCGGTGCGGGAGTGCCTGGAGGTCGTCCTGCCGGCGCTGGCGCATGCCGTGGAGATTATCAAAGGAGAGGTAACGGAGCATACCATCGGTATGCCGGGTTAGGCCGGGGCGATGCGCATTGATATTTTAACGCTGTTTCCGCCGATGTTCGAGGGGCCTTTCGGCTTCGGGATATTCCAGCGGGCCATCGATAACGGGCTGGTGGAAATAAACCTGATAAACATCCGCGACTATACCCACGACAAGCACCACACCGCCGACGATTACCCCTACGGGGGCGGGGCCGGCATGGTGCTCAAGCCGGGGCCCGTCTTCGAGGCGGTGGAGGCCATTAAAACGGCGGTCAGCGAGGCGCCGCCGGTAATCCTGCTCTCCCCGCAGGGGAGGCTCTTTTCGCACGAGATAGCCGAAGAACTAGCTATGAAACCGCACCTGGTCTTTATCTGCGGCCATTACGAAGGAATCGATGAGCGGGTCGCCGAGCGCCTGGCCACCGATGAAATATCTATCGGCGACTACGTGCTCACCGGCGGCGAAGTCCCGGCCATGGTCGTCATCGACGCTGTCCTGCGGCTGGTGCCGGGGGTGCTCGGCTCGGAGGCCTCGCCCGCCGAGGACTCGCACGCCGCGGGGCTGCTGGAATACCCGCAGTACACCCGCCCGGCCGACTTCCGCGGCTGGAAGGTCCCGGAGGTCCTGCTCTCCGGCAACCACGCCCGGATTGCCCGCTTTCGCCGCGAGCAGATTATCCGGCGCACCCTGGAGCGCCGCCCCGAGCTACTGGAGCGGGCGGACCTGGGCCGGGAAGACAAACAACTGGTAGAACGCCTGACGGCCGCGCGGCCTCAGGTCGATGATAAGGAGTCGTAACATGGACGTGGCAGCCCTGGTCAACATCAAGAAGAACAAGAAGATACCCGATATCGCCCCCGGTGATACCGTCCGGGTCAGCGCCCGCATCGTGGAAGGCGGCAAAGAGCGCATCCAGGTCTTTCAGGGCGTGGTGCTGGCCATCAAGCGCGGCGGCCACGGCGCCAGCTTTACGGTGCGGCACGTCGCCTTCGGCATCGGCGTGGAGCGCACCTTCCCCTTCAGCTCGCCGCTGGTGGAGAAGGTGGAAATCGTGCGGCAGGGCAAGGTACGCCGCTCCCGGCTTTACTACCTGCGTGGCCTGAGCGGCAAGGCGGCCCGCCGCAAGATCAAGCGCGTGGAGAGGAAGACGCGGCAGGGCGGCGAGGAATTAATTGAGGCCGAGCCGGAGGAAGAACTGGCGCCGGAAGACGTCCTCATGGAGGAGCCGGAGGAGGCCACCGAAGAGGCCGCCGAAGAATCGGTTGAAGCCAAAGCCGAAGAGCCTGCCGAAGCCAAGGCCGAAGAGCCCGTGGCCGAAGTTAAAGTCGAAGAAACGGAAGCGACCGCTGAAGAGGAGCCGGTGGCGGAAGAAGCTGCCGAACCCGTAGCCGAAGCCGAGGAGAAGCCCGCCGAGGCCGCCGCCCCTGAGGCAACCCCGGAGGCCGAGGCTAAAGCCGAAGATACGCCGGAAGAGCCGCCGGCTGGAGAAGATAGTAAAGAAGCGGCTTAACCAAAGATATTAAATACTTTATCCGGTGCCGGAGATAATGATGGCCACCTCCCTGGAGCCCGGTATGAGATACGCCGAGGTCAGCGTAAACTCTCCGGCCGCCCGGCGCCGGACTTTCAGCTACGCCGTACCGCCGGGCCTGGCCGTCAGCACCGGACAGGCGGTGCTGGTGCCCTTCGGCGAGCGCGAGCTCCAGGGCATCGTCATGGAGCTCAGCCCCCTCCCCGCCGTCGAGGACGTGCGGGAAATCGCCGCCGTCATCACCCCGGAGCCGGTCATTTCCCCGGAGCGCCTCACCCTGGCGCGCTGGCTCAGCGACAATTACCTCTGCCCCCTTTTCGACGCCGTGGCCCTGATGCTGCCGCCCGGTTTCGAGCGGCGGGCGGTCACCTTCGTCAGCGTGTCCCGCCCCGATATCGACGTCCTGTCCCTAGATGAAGACCAGCGGCGGGTGATTGAGGTAGTTGGTGATGACAGGGTGGCATTGGGCAGGGTGGCAAGCGCTTTCGGCAAGCGTAAAGCTGTATCAGTAGTGGGGCAGCTCGTCCGCCAGGGCATCCTCAGCCGAAGCTACGAGCTGGGGCCCGTCCGCGTCAAACCCAAGAGCGAGCTTTATATCGGCCTGACGGGTCAGGATGATATTCCCAAACTCTCCCCGAAGCAGGCGGCCCTGTTCGAGTTTCTAAAGTCGCAGCCGGGGCCGGTGGCCTGGGCGGCGGCGCGCCGCCAAACCGGCCTGGACAAGGCCGCCGCCAATGCCCTGGCGGCCAGGGGGCTGGCGGCGTTCGACGAGCGGCCGGTGCGGCGCGAGCCGATAAATTACGATAACATAATACCCTCGCCGCCCTTAACGCTGACCCCCCACCAGCAGGCGGCCTTCTCGGCAATCAAAGAATCGCTGGATGGCCGGTCGTCCGCCTTCCTGCTCCACGGGGTGACCGGCTCCGGCAAGACCGAGGTCTACCTCCAGGCCCTGGCGGAGGTGGTACGGCGGGGAAAACGTGGCATCGTGCTGGTGCCGGAGATTGCCCTCACCCCCCAGACCATCGAGCGGTTCGCCGCCCGCTTTCCCCGCCGCGTGGCCGTGCTGCACAGCGGCCTCACCCTGGGCGAGCGCTACGACGAGTGGCACCACATCGCCGCGGGGGAGTGCGACGTCGTTATCGGCTCGCGGAGCGCCCTCTTCGCCCCGCAGCCCGACCTGGGGCTCGTCGTCATCGACGAGGAGCACGAGTGGACTTACAAGCAGGACACCTCGCCGCGCTACCACGCCCGCGACGCCGCCGTGAAGCTGGCCGGATTGAGCGGGGTGGCCCTCGTCCTGGGCAGCGCCACCCCGGACATTGAGAGCTATTATAAAGCCCGGCAGGGCGAGTATCGCTTGCTGACGCTCCCCGAGCGAGTCGTCCCCGGCCCGGGGGCGAAGCTGCCGCCGGTGGAGGTGGTGGACATGCGGGAGGAGCTCAAGGCGGGCAACCGCAGCATCTTCTCGCGCGCCATGACCGAAGCCATCAACGAGGCCGTGGCCGCCCGCGAGCAGGTAATCCTCTTCCTCAACCGGCGCGGCGGGGCCACCTTCATCCAGTGCCGGGGGTGCGGCTTCGTGCTGCGCTGCCGCCGCTGCGAGGTGCCCCTGGCCCACCACATCTACGGGGACGTGCTCACCTGCCACCAGTGCGGCCGCCGGTATCCCGTACCGGATACCTGCCCCAACTGCGGAGGCCGGCAGATTAAATACTTCGGCGCGGGCACGCAGAAGCTGGAGCAGGAGGCCGGCTACACCTTTCCCCGGGCGAGGCGCCTGCGCTGGGACAGCGACGCCACCGCCGGGCGGCGGTCCCACGAGGCGATACTGAAAAAGTTTCGCGGCGGGGAGGCCGATATCCTCATCGGCACGCAGATGGTGGCCAAGGGGCTGGACATACCCGCGGTGACCCTGGTGGGGGTGGTCAGCGCCGATACCTCCCTGAACCTGCCCGATTTCCGCGCCGGCGAGCGTACCTTTCAGCTCCTCAGCCAGGTGGCGGGGCGCGCCGGCCGGGGGCCGGCCGGGGGGCGCGTCATCATCCAGACCTATTCCCCCGACCATTACGCCATCCGGGCGGCGGCCGCCCACGACTACGCCGGTTTTTACGCACAGGAGATTGCCTTCCGCCGCGAGCTGCGCAACCCGCCCTTTACCGGCCTGGCCCGCCTCGTCTACGTGAACCCCAATGAAGCCGCCGGCCGCCGCGAGGCGGAGCGGATGAAGGACGTGCTGACAAGCCAGATAGCCGCCAGGGGCGTGGCCGGGATAGACATCGTCGGGCCCGCCCCGGCCTTCATTCCCCGCCGCCGGGGGCGCTACCGCTGGCAGCTCGTCCTGCGCGGCGGGGGGCTGGCCGCCTTCCTGGCGCCGGTCGACCTGCCCCGGGGCTGGACGGTGGATATTGACCCGGTGGGGCTGGTTCAGTAAACTAGGAATGCCTGAGGCAATATATTAATTAGGAGATATGATGACGGTTCTGCCCATCCGGACGCTGCCCGACCCGGTGCTGCGGCAAAAGGCCAAAAAGGTCAGCACGGTCGACCGCTCCATCAAGAAGCTGATTAAGGACATGCGCGAGACCCTCCACGCCGATACCGGCCGGGCGGGGCTGGCGGCCCCCAAGGTGGGCGTCTCCCTGCGGGTGGCCGTCATCGGCCTGCCCGATACGGAGGACATCATCCTCGTCAACCCGGAGATAGTCAAGAGCAAGGGCGAGCAGCTGGTCAGCGAGGGCTGCCTCAGCGTCCCCGGCTACATGGGCCAGCTGCGGCGGGCGGAGGCGGTTACCGTCAAGGGCCTGGACGCCAACGGCAAGGCGCTGCGCATCAAGGCGGAGGGGTTCCTGGCCCAGGCGCTGCAGCACGAGATAGACCACCTCAACGGTACGCTCTACATCGACCGGATGGACAACCCCGAGGAGCTGCGTAAGATAGGGGAAGAGGATACCAGCATCTGAGACCGGGGGTGGCGAGGTTAAGCCGAAGGGGAGTAACTGCCGCGGGTCGTGGATTTGGTCTTGAAATAGAAGAGCTCGTCGAGCCGGGAATCGGGGAAGGCCCTCTTCGCCCCGATGATGAATTTCTCGTTGATACCACGCTTGCCTTCCCGCACACGATAGACCTGGCTGACGGATAGCCCCATGGCCTCGGCCAGGTGAGACAGGTTCTGGTATCTGCCGTTGGACATTTCGAAAATTCTCGTCTTGATAATCATTTTACAGTAATACCAAGCTTAAATATGCCAACTGGCCGTATTATATTTAATTATTCTCCAGTTGTCAAGCATTTTACGAACATATATGCGGCCCTTTGGCAATATCGGGATATTACTGGGGCGTCCGCGGGTGCTCTCCGGGCGTATATCATTAGTTTGAATAAAATGATATAATATTCCAATTGAAGGAACATGCCTGATAATTGGAGCCACAAACCCGGCGACAGGATTTTCCGTCCCCGGAGAATTAAGAAATTCCGCTTAAGAAGAGTGCTGGGGATTCCCGCCGTATTCAGTGCCGGCTACGGGAACGTCGGCTCTTCGATTTACTACGCCCTGGGCATCGTGGCCCTGGTGGCCATGGGGGCGACGCCGGTCGCCCTGGGTATCGCCGGGGTGCTTTTCATCTTCACGGCTCTTACCTACGCCGAGGGCACGGCGGCCCTGCCGGAGGCCGGCGGCTCGGCCAGCTTCGCCCGGCACGGCTTCGGCGATACGGCCGGTTTCATCGCCGGCTGGGCGCTTATGCTCAGCTATATCGTCACCATCTCCATCTCCGCCTTCACCATCCCGCCCTACCTGGGGTTTTTCTGGGATCCCTTCAAGGATTCCATCATCATCGGCACCTTCACCTCGATAGGCATCGTCTTTTTCCTCATGGTCGTCAATGTCATCGGCATCCGGGAGACGTCTTTCATCAACATCGGGGCGACCCTGATAGATATCCTCACCCAGGTATCGCTGGTGGTCATCGGCTTCATCCTGCTCTTCGACCCGGCCCGGCTGTGGCAGAGCATGATCAACAACTGGCCGACCACCGAAAATCTCATCCTGGGCATCGCCCTGGCCACCATCGCCTATACCGGCATCGAGACGATGTCACAGATGGCCGAGGAAACCAAAAAGCCGGAAAAAAGCGTCCCCCGGGCGCTGGTGCTGATGATTGTGGCTGTGCTGGTGATTTTCGCGGGTATCTCGCTGGTAGCCCTCTCGGCGATGACGCCTCAGGAGCTGGCCACGGAGTGGGCCCGCGACCCGGTGGCCGGCATCGCCTCCAACCTGCCGGTGGAGCTCATCCGCGTCATCCTGAAACCGCTTATCGCCGTCCTCGCCGGGACGATTCTCCTCATCGCCACCAACGCCGGGCTCATCGGCATCTCGCGGCTGGCCTTCTCGCAGGGCACCCACGGCCTGGTGCCGCCCGTCCTCAGCCGCGTGCACAAGAAGTTCAAGACGCCCTATGTCGCCATCATCGTCTTCTCTGTCATCGCCATCGGGCTGCTGGTGCCCGGCTTCTTCGCCACCGATGTCTTCGCCAAGATGGGCGCCCTCTACGCCGTCGGCTCGCTGCTGGCCTTTATGATGGCGCATGCCTCCATCATCGGGCTCAGAATCAGAAAACCGGAGATGCCGCGCCCCTTCAAGCTCGGCTGGAATATCCACATCAAGGGCCGGGAGATACCCATCAGCGCCGTCATCGGCCTGCTGGCGACATCGGGGATATGGGTCATCATTCTCATCACCGAGGCGTACAGCCGCTGGATCGGGCTCGGCTGGATGGTGCTGGGGCTGATTATCTACTATATATTCCGCCGGCGCCGCCGCAAGCCGGTCGACGAGTGGCAGGTAAGACCCGGAGAACAGAATAAAAAAACCCTGTAAAAGTATTGTGGAATTACAGCGATAGGACTATAATAGCCACTATCGACTGAAAACGGGTTAACGATTCATGGAATATAAAAAGGTACTGGTGCCGGTAGCCGGCAGCGACGCCGATGAGGAGGCTATCAAGCTGGCCTGCCGCCTGGCCAAGAAGGACAAGGGCAAGGTCTGGGCCATATCGGTGGTGGCCATCAAGCGCGCCCTGCCGCTGGATGCCGAAATCCATTCCGAGATTCACGGCGCCGAGGATATCCTCGACCGCGTCGAGACCGTGGCCGAAGAGGAGGACTACGAGGTAGAGACCGATATCCTCCAGGCCAGGGAGGCCGGCCCGGCCATCGTGGACGAGGCGGTGGAGCGGGGGGTAGACCTCATCCTGATGGGATTCAAGTACAAGCGGCACTTCGGGCAGTTCAACCTGGGTAATGTCGTCCCCTACGTGTTGAAAAATTCCCCCTGTCCGGTTATACTCTATCAGCAGTAAAGACTAACGGAGCCGAAGCGGGTTTTTTCTATGAAAATCATTATTATGGGCTGCGGTCGTGTCGGCGCCCGGCTGGCGTCGCTGCTCGACGAGGACGGGCATGAAGTCATCGTCCTGGATAACGATACCTACAGCTTCCGGCGGCTGCCCGCCTCATTCGGGGGCACCGCCCTCTACGGCAACGGCATCGACGAGGAGGCCCTGAAAAAGGCGGGTATCGAGGACGCCGATATGTTCGTGGCGCTGACCCAGGGCGATAACCGCAACGTCATGGCCTGCCAGATTTGCAAGCACATCTTCGAGGTGCCGCGGGTGATGTGCCGCATCTACGACCCCCTGCGCGAGGAAATGTACAGCGCCCTGGGACTGGAGACCCTCAGCCCGACCAAGATATTCGCCCAGCTGCTGCGGGAGAAGGTGGGGGAGAGCCCGGAGAAGAAGGCACCGGGGAAGAAAGGGGGGAAAAAGTAAGGCATGTATATCATCGTCATCGGCGGCGGCCGGCTGGGATATTACCTGCTCAAGGCCCTGCTTAACGAAGGTCACGAGGTACTGGTGCTGGAAAAGGACGCCCGCATCTGCAAGACCATCACCGAGGAGCTGGGGAGCGTCTGCTTCCGCGGCGACGGCTGCGAGGCGGCCACCCTGGCCGAGGTGGGCACCGGCCGGGCCGATATGCTGGTGGCCGTAACCGGCGACGACGAGGACAACCTGGTGGCCTGCCAGGTGGCCAAGCACAAGCATAACGTGCCCCGCACCATCGCCCGCCTGCGCAATCCCCAGAACGCCGCTCTCTTCAAGAAGCTGGGAGTGGATGTCACCATTTCCGCCACCGATATTATCCTGGAGGCCATCGAGCGCGAGGTGCCCACCCACCCGGCCACGGAGCTGCTCTCGCTGGAGGAGAAAGACCTGGTTATCGTAGACGTCAAGATATCGCCGGAGTCCACCACCGTCGGCAAGGCGGTCAAGGAGCTAACGCTTCCCAAGGGGAGCAAGCTGGCCCTGATTATCCCCGCCGAGGGGAGCGCCCGCG
>Ga0315545_1004749_pt1 | contig 11115 bp, 16 predicted proteins | sample SalMarSW160210MG_FD_203096 | JGI IMG/M metagenome (GOLD analysis project Ga0315545, IMG submission 203096) | Salt marsh sediment microbial communities from the Plum Island Ecosystem LTER, Massachusetts, United States - Salt Marsh Sediment SW1602-10 ...
CAACAGCACGACGAGCCGGATGGATTGGTTGTAATATTATTCTTAAAAGCATTCCCCAAACTGGAAAAATATTTTTTGTAAAAAACAAACAAGTTGAGCAAAAAGAAAAGGTGCTTGCTGACTGGAAAAAAACTTTATTTTTGCGGGAAGAAAAAGAGATATTAGCAAGAGGTTGGTTGCTTGATGTTATGCGTTGCGTTGATAGTCTTAATAAAAAAGAGTTCGCGCTTGATGAAGTTTATAGTTTTGAAAAAGAATTAAGTAAATTACATCCAGAGAATAAACACATTAAAGATAAAATACGCCAGCAGTTGCAATTTTTACGAGATAAAGGTTATTTGGATTTTGTATCCCGTGGATATTATCGACTCACATAAAAATATGGCTATAAACCTTTCACCACAAATGGCAAAAATTATTTTACACTTTAATCCTTTTATAAGATTTAAGGTAATGTGTCGTGGATATAGTGAAGATTTAGATAATTTTACCGAGCTTGTATGGAAAGATGATAGGGATTTGGATTTTTTTGATCAAGAAACTTATCCGCAATTTCAGCTTTGGTATGTTTAAAACTTTATAAGAGATTTTGGCAAATCAAATAATACTGGTTTCTCTTCATAAATTTTCCTTAATTTCCGAACAAACGGGTCAATTTGAGACAATTTTAGTTCGAAATTAGGGACATCCATACCGCGTTATTATGAATTTAAAAGAATATCAAAAAAAGTGCAACAGGACAGTGAAAGATTTTGAGAGTGAGAAGGAAAAGATACTTACCTGGGGTTTAGGTATTGCCGGAGAGGCTGGTGATGTTGCTGGCTGTATCAAAAAAACATATATCCACAATAATGATCAGAAAGAGGGAATAAGAGAGAACATGGGAGATGTCTTATGGTATATATCTGTAATATGTAATTTCTTTGACTGGGACATGGAGGATCTTTTTAAAGAAAATATGGAGAAACTGGAGAAAAGATACCCCGATGGATTTAAATATAAAGACGCTCAGAGGCAGGGAACAAGGACAGACTGGAATGAAAAGTAAACAGCCTTATTCAAGGGCTGTTTTGTTTTAAATAATTAAGTGATATAATAAAAGTAGATATTTTAAGAAAAGGTGTGGATAAGTGCTTATTCTTTTTAAATTAATTATGGTAGAATTATAGATAATGTTAGAGAAGATTACTAATTTATTTAGGTTTAGCCCTAAAGAATTTTTAGGTATAGATATTGGATCTTCTTTTGTCCGATTAGTTGAACTTGGGTACAAGGGCAAGGTTTTTAATTTGAATAATTATGGAGAAATAGGCCTAGTTTCTGTTAATAAGCCTTTTAGGGTGGTTAAAGGAAACAGCATTTCTTTTTCTAATAAAGAGATTGCTAAGGGTATTAAGGCTCTTATTGAAGAGGCAGAAATAACGACTAAAGAAGCTGCTTTCTCTATTCCTGATTTTGGCAGTTTTTTTACCAAAATAGAGCTTCCAGTAATGGAGAAAAATGAAGTTCCCCAGGCTGTAAAATATCAAGTAAGACCCTATATTCCTCTTCCTTTGGAAGATGTTACTTTGGACTGGTCTATTATTGAAGGAAAGATTGGAGAAACTGTTCTTAAAGTTTTGGTGGTGGCTATTCCTAATGACGTTGTTGAACAATATCGACAGATTTCTCAAATGACCGACTTGAGATTAAAATTTCTGGAACCAGAAGTATTTTCTTTAGCCAGATCTTCTGTATTCAGTTTAAAAAAGAACAACAAGATAATAGGGTTAATAGATATTGGAGCCAGGAGTACTACTTGCAGTGTTCTTGAGCAGGGAATCTTGAAAATAAGCCACAGCTTTAATATTGCCGGAGACGAGCTGACAAGAATCATATCAAGTTCCTTAAATGTAGATTATAGAGAAGCTGAAGAAATGAAAAGGAAGTACGGACTGCTTCCTAGCGACCAGATAAAAAATTCCAACAATGTCAGAAAGCTTTTGATTCCTTTAGTGGGTTCAATTTCAGAGGAGATTAAAAAAGCTTTTCGCAACTTTTATCTTCAAGAAGGAAAAGAAGTTGGAGAGATTGTTTTGTCCGGAGGGATTTCTTTGCTCCCTGGATTAAAAGAGTTCTTTTCTGTTGAATTAAAAAAACCAGTTAATATTGCTGATCCATTTCTAGAGATTGCTGCTCCAGCAATTCTCTCAGACACCTTAAAAGATATCAGCCCTTATTATGGTGTTGCTGTCGGATTAGCGCTAAAAGGGTTCGAATAATATGGTTATAGAAATTAGTCCTAAGCCAAAGTATAAAAAAGTGCCTCCTCTTTTAATTACAGGAGTTATTATCTGTCTGCTGGCAGCTATTGTTGTTGGGGGTGGCTATCTTTACCTATATCTTAATATAAAGAAGATAGATGAAAGCATTAAAGAAAAAAATCAACAGGCTGTCAAAATAAGCCAGGATGTTTTGAAAAAAGAAGCAGAAATAGCTCCAATCAAGATAAAAATTGAAGAGTTCTCTAGGCTGGTTTCGGCTCACGGAAGCCCTTTGGGTATTTTTAATTTTTTAGAAGAAAACTCTCTTCCAACTATTTGGTTTTCTGGTTTTAGTTTTGATTCTGGACAAAGACTAGTAACGCTTTCTGGCCATGCTGATGAGTTCGCTACTTTGGAGCAACAAATAGCTGTTTTTAAAGAACAGCCTGAAGTTGTCAGTCTAACAGTTTCTAATGTATTAGTAGACGAAGAAGAAGAAATTGATTTTGTTTTTAATTTAATTTTTAATTCATCAATTCTTATTCCTCAATTGGACATTGAAGAATAAGCGCAAAAATATGGATTTTAAAAAATACATCCCTATTATCTTAGTCCTAATATTTATTGGTTTACTGGTAACTGGTTATTTTCTTACTTGGCCTAAGTATCAGGAATTCGGCGCTAAAAACAAAGAATTAAGCAGTAAGGACGAGGAGCTTAAAGAAAGAGAAAAATATCTCTCTGAATTAAACGCCCTTTCTTTAGAGCTGGAGAATTATTCTGAAGAACTTTCCAGAGTTAATTCTGCCCTTCCAACAGAAGCTTCGGTAGCTGCTCTTTTCTACTTTGTTAAAGATATAAATTTAAAGAACATATTGGATTTTCAAACCATTGATATTTCTCAGCTTTACGGCTCTTCGAGAACTAAAGCCTCAAACAAGCCAACGAGTACAAGTTCAGGAGTTATTAGAATGCCTTTTTCTATTTTAGTATCAGGAAGCTACCCTAGATTTAAAGATTTTCTTATTGATCTTTATTTTAGCTCTAGAATAATTAGCGTTAAATCTTTAGAGTTTTCTTCTGGTGGGGAATCAAAGCTTTTGTTTGATTTTGACTTAGATTTAGAGACCCAGAAGTATAATTCAGCAGCAGTAGTCCAAGAATTTCAGCAAGAAACAGGAGGTATGTAAATTAATTAATAATTTAATCATTATTAAAGACAAACTTTGGAAATAATTAAATAAATTTAATCATTATGGCTGTTAATTTTGTTCAACAAAAGAAAAAACAAAAATATTTACTCTATGTTGTAGTAATAGTAATTGTAATTACTATGGTTCTTCTTTGGCTTGGCTATTTTAGAGAATCTGAAGTTTTTCCCATTATTGAAGAAGGTATTCAAACAAGCACTGTTAGTAGAATAACTATAGATTTAGAAGTTCTAAAGAACCCTTTTATAAAAAAGCTAGAACCTTTTGAGGGTATTTCTGATTTTGAGGGCCAGAAAGGTCGGGCTAATCCATTCTTACCTTATTAAAGCTTTAGGAATATAAAATGTCTTTAGTCAAAGAATTAGTTAAAAAAAATCTATTACAGAAATCAAGAGCTACTAGTCTGGAATATGAAGTTAAGTCTTCGGGCAAAAGCGAAGAAGAGATTATTTTAGATAAAAAAATTGTTTCCGAGGATTTCTTATTTGGCTTGAAGAGCGAGAATCTGAAAATACCGATTAAAACAATTTCTCCTGAAGAAGTTCTTTTAAAGGTATTAGAAACAGTTCCTGAAGATTCAGCTAAGTATTATAAGATGATACCTTTGTCTAAAAAGGATAACCATTTAGAAATAGGAATGGTTTATCCCGAAGATCTGAAAGCCAGAGAAGCTTTAGAGTTTTTAGCCCGCCAGAACAAATTTACTTATAATATTTTTCTAATAACCCTTTCTAATTTCAATGGACTTTTAAAGAAATACAAAACACTGAAAAAAGAAGTAACAGTTGCCTTGGAAGAACTGGAAACAGAACTCGAAGAAGAAGAAGGCAAAGCGCCAGCAGCCAAAAGTGAATTTGAAAGAATAGTTGAAGAAGCTCCTATTTCTAAAGTAGTGGCTGTGATATTAAGACATGCTGTTGACGGCAATGCTTCCGATATTCATATTGAGCCTACCAAAGAGAAGATAAGGATTCGTTTTAGATTAGACGGCATTCTTCATTCCAGCTTATTTCTACCTTTAAAAATTCTTCCAGCCGTTGTTGCTAGAGTTAAGATTCTTTCTAATTTAAAAATAGATGAGAGCAGAGTTCCTCAAGACGGCAGGTTTTCTGCTAAAATTGGAAACCGGGGCATTGATTTCAGGATTTCTACTTTCCCTACTAATTTGGGTGAAAAAGTAGTAATCAGAATTCTTGATCCTATTCAAAGAAAGGTTGATTTCAAGGAATTAGGAATAAGCGGTAGAAACCTTAAGGTTATGCAAGAATCATTTAAAAAGAGTTATGGTATGATTTTAGCAACTGGTCCTACTGGCTGCGGTAAAACTACTACTCTTTATGCTGTTTTAGGAGTTTTTAATAAAGAAGAAGTCAATATAGTAACCTTGGAAGATCCAGTAGAATATTTTATTGAAGGAGTTAACCAGTCCCAGGTAAGGCCCGAAATTAATTATACTTTTGCTAATGGTCTCCGTTCTACCTTAAGACAGGATCCCGATATTGTAATGGTTGGTGAAATCAGGGATGAAGAAACAGCTTCTTTGACTGTCCACGCCGCTTTGACCGGCCATATTGTTCTTTCTACTTTGCATACTTCCAATACCGCCGGGGTTATACCAAGATTAATTGATATGGGCATAAAACCCTTCCTGCTCCAGCCTACCTTAAGCTTAATCATGGCCCAAAGACTAATAAGAAAACTTTGTCCTTTTTGTAAAAAGAAGGTAAAAGCAGGAGGAGAAGCTTTAAAAATAATTAATCAAACCTTAGGGTCTATGCCTATAGAAGCTAAGAAAGATATTAAAGCATCCGGGGATATTTATGAGCCGGTTGGCTGTAAAAAATGCAATAAAGTGGGTTATTCCGGCCGAATTGGAATTTTTGAAGTCTTGGAAATGACTGATGAACTAGGCAAGTTAATTCTTAAAAGACCTTCTGAGGGAGATATTCGGAAAGAAGCTGACCGTCAAGGCATGATATCAATGAAGCAGGACGGTATGCTGAAAGTTTTAGAAGGATCTACTTCTTTAGAAGAGATATTAAGAGTAGCAGAGGAAAAATAATTAATAAAACATATGAAAAAAATATTATTAATAGAAGACGACCCCTTTTTAATTGATATTTATGGCACTAAATTAAAGGAAGAAGGCTATGAGGTAGTTGTGGCTGAAGACGGAGAAAAAGGGTTAAAGAGCATTGAAACTGAAGATCCAGATTTAGTGCTTTTGGATATTGTTCTGCCTAATTTCAACGGCTGGGAGATTTTAAGAAAGGTTCAGAAAAAAGGTAGACCCCAAATTATTATTCTTTCCAACTTAGGGGAAAAAGAAGAAGTAGAAAAAGGCCTGAAGCTTGGAGCAGCTAAATATCTGGTAAAAGCCCACTATACTCCTACTGAAGTAGTAGCTGAAATTAAAAAAGCATTAAAATGAAGCAGAGCTTCTTAGTTAATTAAATAAAAAAATTATGAACTACGCCACCCTTTTAAAAGAACTTCTTGATATAACTTTAAACCAGAAAGCTTCTGACTTTCATGTTTCAGTAGGCCACCCTCCTATTTTAAGGATTTCCGGCAGGCTCATATCTTTGGTCAGGAGAAGAAAAATAACCCCAGAAGATGCTCAAAGCTTGGCTTTTGAGCTGATGAGTGAAGAGCAGCAAAAAAAGTTTTTAGCCCAAAAGGAAATTGATTTCTCCTATAACTTTGAGAACAAAGCTAGATTTAGAGTTAATATATTTTTCCAAAACGGCCATATTTCCTGTGCTCTTCGTTTGGTTCCTAATAAAATCTCTACTATTGAGGAATTAAATCTCCCCTCTATTCTTCATGAGTTTATTCGTACTTCCCAGGGATTTATTCTTATCACTGGTCCTTCCAGCCAGGGAAAATCTACTACTATGGCTGCTTTGATTGACGAGATAAATCATACTAGGGCTGTTCATATTATTACAATTGAAGACCCAATAGAATATCTTTTTACAGATGACAGGTCTATTATTGATCAAAGAGAGTTGGATAGGGATACTTTAAGCTTTGCCAGAGCTTTAAAATCCACTTTTCGTCAGGACCCGGATGTAATAATGGTTGGAGAAATGAGAGACCCGGAAACAATTTCTACGGCAATTACCGCAGCAGAAACAGGGCATTTGGTTTTGGCTACTTTGCATACTAATTCAGCTTCCCAGAGTATTCACAGAATTGTTGATAGTTTCCCTGGCACCCAACAAAATCAGATCAGGGCCCAGCTTTCTGGCTCTTTGCTAGGCATCGTTTCCCAGAGATTAGTGCCCAGAATTAAAGGAGGATTAATTCCCGGCTGTGAAATAATGCTTAATACTCCAGCTATAGCCAATTTAATCAGGGAAAACAAGGTTCACGAGATCCCAATGATTATTGAAACTTCAGCAGAAATAGGAATGATTTCCTTAAACAGATATTTAGCTGATTTGGTTAGGGCTAAAGAAGTAAGTTTAGACAGTGCTAAGAATTATTCTTTAAATCCTTCTGAATTAACATCTTTAGTAAGAAGATGATATATTTCTTCAGAATATGAAAATAATTATTTTCTCTGCGATATGAAATTCCATTACCAGGCAAAGACTAAAACAGGAGAAACCCAGACAGGCGTGGTTGAGGCTTCTAACAGGGAAGCGGCTTTTGCTTTGTTAAAGTCCCATGGTCTTTATGTTACTGTTTTAGAAGAAATGTCTCTTCCTTTTTATGCTCGAAAGCTGAAATTTACTGAAAGGGTAAACAAAAAAGATATTGCTATTTTTTCCAGACAATTGGCAATTATGGTTAAGTCAAAAGTGCCTATTGTTGAAACCCTAAGAACTGTTGCTGAGCAGGCAAAGAAGATAAGCTTTAAGGAAAAGATTTTCAAGATTGCCAAAGAAGTTGAAGGAGGGGCTTCTCTTTCCAAGGCTTTTTCTGACTATCCCAAGCTTTTTTCTGCTTTTTACATTAATATGATTAAATCAGGAGAGGCTTCAGGAAAGCTGAATGAGGTCTTTCTTTACTTGGCTGATTATTTGGAAAAAGAAGACGCTTTTCGGGGTAAGATAAGAGGGGCAATGGCTTATCCAATTTTTGTTGTCTTTGTTTTTATCGTGGTAGTAACAATAATAATGGTTTATGTTATCCCCCAGTTGGCAGAGATTTTAGAGGGGTCAGGCGCTGAACTTCCTATGCTTACTCGGATGGTAATAGCTTCTTCAAACTTTCTTAAAGTTTGGTGGTGGCTGACGAGCTTGATTCTGATAGCTTTGGTAGTTGCTTTAATTAAGTTTATAAGAACAGATAAAGGCAAGGATTTTTTTGACAGAAAGTTATTTAAAGTTCCTTTGCTCAATGCTTTTCTTAAGAAACTTTATCTTTCCCGTTTTGCCTTGAATCTTTCTACTTTGATTTCTGGAGGTTTGCCTATAGCCAGGGCTTTGGAAATTACCGGGGAAGTGGTAGGCAATAATATTTACAAAGAGATTATTTTTGAAACTAGGGACGGGGTAAAAAGAGGTGATAAAATAAGCTTGATTTTAGCCAGGTATCCTAGGTTTGTTTCCCCTCTTTTTCAGCAGATGATAATCGCTGGAGAGAAGACAGGTTCAATAGATTCTTCTCTTTTAAATGTAGTAGAGTTTTATGAAAGGGAAGTAGACAGGAGTTTGGATGCTTTTGTCCGGCTTTTAGAGCCGATCTTCATTATTGTTTTAGGAGGAGTGGTGGCTGGATTAATGGGAGCAGTCTTAATGCCTCTTTATTCAGGAGCTTTAATATAGTTTTCCACACTTTGACTTTTTTCTTTATGGTATAATGAATTAATACTAAAAATATAAAGGTCGTAACTAAGTTTAAACTAAAAATACAATGAAAAAAAATAAAGGTTTTACCTTGATAGAATTATTAGTCGTTATCGCCATTATTGGAATTTTAGCAACAATTGTTTTGGTTTCTTTAGGAGAGGCCAGGAACAAGGCCAAGGATGCTGCTATTAAGGCAGAATTATCAGGTTTAAGGGCTTCAGCAGAGATGTTTGCTTCTGACCACAGTAATCTTTATACTGGTTTTGATACCGATCCAGATACTTTAAGGGTAGGCACTGGAATTACTAGTAATGGATCAAATATGATTTGCACTGTTTCTGCTGGCGGTGATGCTTGGGCAGCTTGTGCTCAATTAACAGCAGATACAGCAGATTATTTCTGTGCTGATTCAGCAGGAAATGCAAAAATAGTTGAAGGTGCAACTTGTGCTGCTATTACTGTTTGTCCATAAGGATTTTTTCTACACTATTTAAGAAAGCTACCCTTCATTTTTCTTAAGAGAGGTGAAGGGTTTGCTTTATCCTCCCAAATTTTTCTTTGAAAAACTTGGGAGGGTTTGTTTTTAAAGGATAAATAAGTTATAATATATATATGAAACTCAATAGCAGATATATTTGGGACTATGATGTTAACAAATTGGATTTAAGCAATCCTAAAGTTTTAATTTGGTATTTAGAAAGAAAAATAACCTATGGAGATTGGGGATCTTTAGATAAAAAGAGTTTAAAAAAATATCTGCTAAAATTGAAAATTAATCCCTATATTAAGCATATTTTGAGTAATTTTTTGAAAAAAAATGGATAGATTTTTAACTAATTTTCAGAAAGAAATTCTAAAACAAGTCGGCAAAACAGAATTAAGCAAATCTTTCATTTGGTCTGGCGGTACTGCTTTATCTTATTATTATCTTCAGCACAGAGAATCTTTTGATTTGGATTTTATGTCAGCAGATTTATTTCCAGATGAGTTTATTTTAGGAGAAATAAGGAAATTATCAGAAAATTTAAAAATAAAAAAAATAGAAGAACAAAAAATATATAATCGTCATAATTTCTGGTTGTCTAAAAATAACAAAATTCTTAAATTAGAGTTTGTTTTTTATCCTTTTTCTAGTATTAAAAAAGCTAAAAAATTAGAAGAGTTTAATGTTAGGATTGATTCAATTGAAGATATTTTAACTAATAAAATGCATGCTATCTTTGAGAGATCGGAACCAAAAGATGTTTTTGATTTTTATTGTATTTTAGAAAAAGAAAAGATTAAATTAAAAATAGTTTTTAGTTGGGTTAAGAAAAAGTTTGGAGTAGAAATAGATCCGGTTCTTTTTATAGCTAAGGTTTTAGAAGGAGCCGATAAATTAAATGAAATAAAACCCTTAATTGCGCTAAAAAAGCTTTACAAACCAGATAAAATTAAAGAATATTTTGAACAAGAAGCGCAGAGATATTTAAAAACAAAAATTCACTAAAATGTTTAGTATATTTATTTTTATATTCGGTTTGATTGTCGGGAGTTTTTTAAACTGCGTAATTTATAGGATAGAAATGAGAGATAAGGGTGGAATAACTTCATTTATAAAAGGCCGACCCCGTAAGAAAGCCTTCGGCTTCTTACGGGGTAAATCTTTTTGTCCTCATTGCAAGCATGTTTTATCTTGGCAGGATTTGATTCCTGTTTTTAGTTTTCTAATTTTAAAGGGAAAATGCCGTTATTGTAAAAAAGGAATATCTTTTCAGTATCCTTTGGTTGAATTAGCCACTGCTTTGTTGTTTATCTTAATAACTAATCTAGAATCTTCAGTTTTTAATATTATCTTCCTTTTTATAATCTCTGCTTTTTTAATAATAATATTTGTTTATGATTTAAAGCATTTAATAATTCCTGATAAAATTGTTTATCCGGCAATTGTAATTACTTTTCTATATCAATTAATTAATCTAAATATTCTTAATAATATCTTAACTGGTTTAGCTGGACTTCTTTTCTTTTTGTTCATTGTTATTATTTCTCATGGCAAATGGATGGGAGTAGGAGACGTTAAGCTGGTTTTTCTTATGGGGTTGTTGCTGGGGACGTCGGGGATTTTAGTTGCTTTGTTTTTTTCTTTCTTTTTAGGTGCTATAATAGGAGTAGGACTGATACTAGCAAAAAGAAAGAGCTTGAAGAGCGAAGTCCCCTTTGGCCCCTTCCTTATATTCGGAACATTCATTGCTTTATTCTGGTCTGATAAAATAATCCAATATTATTTTAATTTATTTATTCTTTAAATATGCCTAAGCAAAAGGGATTTACTTTGGTGGAAATGCTGATAATACTAGTTATCATTGTTGTTTTATTAATAATAGCTCTGCCTGGATATAATTCTTCTAGGCAGACACTGGCTTTAGAGCGTTCAGCAGTTCAGCTTGCTCAGGATATAAGATGGGCTCAGGAAATGGCAATGTCAGCCAGAGAATCTTCTGAATGTCCTGGTAAGTATGTTTACGGAGTTTCCCTTGACCAGAACGAGCCGGAAAAATATTTTGTATTTGGCGATTGCGACGAGGACGATGACGGGATTTATCAGCCAGAAGACGACGAATTAATAAGAGAAGAGTTTCTTGAAAAGGACATATCATTTAACATTCCTAATAATATTAATAATATTGATATTGTTTTTATTCCCCCGGACCCAACCGTTGTAATAACACCGGATTCGGAAACAATTTCCATTATTCTTGAAAATGAAAAGGGTGGAAGTAAGACTGTTAAGGTAAACAAGATTGGTTTGATTGAAATTGAATAACCAGTATAATAAATATAATATGGCTAATAATTCTCAAAAAGGAGTTTCTTTAT
>Ga0315545_1004751_pt1 | contig 11112 bp, 9 predicted proteins | sample SalMarSW160210MG_FD_203096 | JGI IMG/M metagenome (GOLD analysis project Ga0315545, IMG submission 203096) | Salt marsh sediment microbial communities from the Plum Island Ecosystem LTER, Massachusetts, United States - Salt Marsh Sediment SW1602-10 ...
GTCAAGTTCATTGTGGGTGAGAAGACAAAAAAAAGTTTCAAAATTCCGGCCCACCTGACATCTATTGAAAGGATTCCTCCATCAGAGGTTAAGAACCGTCGACACTTTGATCTCACCGGTATGGGGCATATGGTGGCCATAAATGGGAAGCAAATGAATATGATGAGGATCGATGAATTTATTCCTCTGGGCACAACGGAGATATGGGAGGTAACAAGCAGGGTCGGAATGATGGGTATGATGGCAAGAATGCGAGGCGGTTCGGATATAATCCACAACTTTCATGCCCATGGTATCCAATTCCAACTGATGGAGAGAAACGGCAAGTCCCCATCGCCAAATGAACTGGGTTGGAAGGATACATTCCATCTTAATGATGGTGAGCGGGTCAAAATCATCACCCGGTTTCAATATCCCGGCCTCTTCATGTACCACTGCCACATTCTTGAACACGAAGACAACGGCATGATGGGCCAGTTCAAGGTCGAGTAATGCGGTACCATATTTTTTAATGGGGATATCCTTCAACATCTAAATATAACGAAAGACGGGACATAAGAGAGTCAATGGGGACAGGCAATTATAAAAAGTAATTGACTGAGAATTCTATAAAGAAAAACGTAGTTTCTGAATGAACTTATGAATGGGGTCAGGCCCTCCAGTCCGCCAGAAGGACGGCGGATAAAAATGACGGCGGGCAAGCATAACTCAATAAGCATTCTTGACTTCCTATTTCAGTTAATTGAATTTTTGTCTCACATTGTTATTCATATTTGTGAGCACTCTATTACTTACCAAAAATATTCATGCTCTAATGGATGAGATAAGGGGGATACTGGGGAATCTAAAAGATGAAGACATCAATTACCGCCTCAATGCTTTATGATTTCATGCAATGCCCGCATCGCGTCACTATGGATTTTTTTGAAGATTTCTCCACAAGGGACCCGATAAACCCATTCGTGCAGCTGTTATGGGAAAAAGGAAACGCTTTTGAACAAGAGGTTATAGAGGAATTACAGGTGCCGTTCGTCAATCTCAGGCCTTTTTCAGATCAGGAAAGGGAGCAAATGACCACGGAGGCAATGTCACGTGGTGATACTCTCATATATGGCGGCCGAATAAGCGCAGACGGTCTCCTTGGTGAGCCCGATCTCCTCAGGCGAAAGCAAGGTAGCTATGTCGCAGGAGACATCAAGAGCGGTGCCGGTGTTGAAGGAGCGAGTGATGATACAGACGGTAAGCCTAAAAAGCATTATGCAGTGCAACTTGCCCTTTATACCGACATACTTGAAAGAATGGGGTTTTCAGGTGGATAGCTGTACCCTCATCCCGCCAATGTGCCCCTTTTGGGGCAATAAATCCTCCAAAGACCTGTCTTTACCTCGCTGCTTTAAGATATTGCCGTCCAACGAATTCCACAAAAGGTTTTCAACCACACCATCATACAGGCATTGTGTGTTTGACACACAATGATAGTTTCCCTATATTCCCTCCCATCAAAAGGGAGTTTTTATCAATTAAACCCACAGCTATTCTTCATCACATACCCAAGGATGACCTGGCCGATTACCTGATTGAAAATGATCCTGCATTCAAATCCAGAATTGAGGAGGCTTATACTGAATATGCCACCAGTGGTAGAATTATCAGCCATGAATTAATCAAGAGATTGGAAAGGAAACGTGAAAAAGAGAAAGCTTAAAATAATATTTAGCCCTTAATGAACCGGTTGTATTCGTACATCTTTGTAAATGCCTTAACCGCCTTTTCAGGCGTCTGGAAAAATACGCTGCTAAAATTTCTGTTTTCAACCCGATTGACGGTTCTGGAATTTGCATCGGTCATGATGCTTACGCCGAATACGGGCTTATCATACTTTTCCATCAATTCCACGATGTGTTCGATATATTTTTTTTCGAATTCGATATATTGTTGTTTGGCGGAATCAATGAAATCATTCGTATAGTTGGAATCATGCCCTCTAACCGAATCGAGAAAACGGTGAGCCATAATACGGTTGCCGATTATGCCGAGATTAATGATTCCGTCGCATCCGTCCCATTTCAACAGTTCCTCGATTACGGTAAACGCCAGTGACATATCCCTTTCGCCTACCAGATCGACGGGGTTTGCGCGACTCCAGTAAGACGGAAGTAATTTGTCTAAACTTTTCAGGAGCACGGGCGATAGTTCCGGCACATCGAGCCCGTATTCCGAACACAAATCAGCGGATATCACTCCCCAACCGCCGCCGAGGGTCATGATCGCGGCGCGATTTCCTTTCGGCAGGGGCAAGGATGAAAAGGCGGCGGCAAGATCCAGCATATCCATAGGCTGTTCAACCTTGACAATGCCTGTTTGCCTGCAAACCGCATTGAAAATCCGCAAATCCGAAGACATTGCTCCTGTGTGACTCGCGGCGGCGCGATTTCCAGCAGTTGTTCGCCCCCCTTTGAGGATAACGATCGGTTTTTTTTTGGAAACGCGTCGGGCGCTTTCAAAAAAACGACGGCCGTTTTTAACACTTTCAATATAGAGCATGACGGTCCCGGTTAGGGTGTCGACTTCAAAGGCATCCAAATAATCTTCTACCGTGGTCATGGCCTCATTGCCCGAACCGCAAAAAGCCCTGACCTGAATGCCCTGTCGTTCGGCAAATGAAAGAAGCTGGACCCCCATATTTCCCGATTGGGAGACAATCGCCGTCGAGCCAGGTTCTGATGTAAAGGTTGCTCCCATGCAGTACAAATTAATATGCGGGTTGCAAATTCCCATTGTGTTGGGCCCCACGATTAGTATTCCCGCCTCTTCAGCCTTTTTAACGAGATTCATCTCCAGTTTTTTTCCTTCCACACCCGTTTCGGAAAAACCTGAAGAGATTAACAACATGTTTTTCACACCTTTTACCTTAAGCTGAGGGATCAGGTCCGGTACGAAGGCTGCTGCAATAGTAACAACTGCCAGATCCACTGGCCCTGAAATTTCAGCCAGAGATTTATATACCTTTTTTTCTGCTATGGTTCCACCCTTGGGGTTTACGGGATATATTTCCCCTTTGTATCCGCCGCTTATCGTATTAATCAAAAGTCGGTGTCCCCATTTGCCCAATTGGCCGGAAGCGCCGATAAAAGCGATGGAGTCTGGGTGAAATAGCGATCCGAGGATTACCGGATTAACAGGCGGCAGGCAATCTTTTGCTTTTAAAACCTCCCCCTTTTTTTGAATGACAACCAACGCATCAACTGCAAGAAGGTTTCCTTCGGGGGTTGCAACAAGCGGATTAATATCAATCTCCGAAATTTCAGGATGTTCGGCAGGGATACGCGAAAGCCCAATCAAGGTACGGACAAGTTGATCACGGTCAACAGGCTTTTCACCTCGAAAATTTCCAAGCAGGGACCTGGTTTTTATTTCATCGATCATCTCGCGGGCATCCGACTCGGTCAGGGGGGCGAGGCGAAAGGCGACATCTGAAAACGCTTCGGTGAAGATACCGCCGACGCCGAACATAACCGCCGGACCGAACAGGTCGTCCTGAAGGAGGCCTGCGACAAACTCCCTTTTGCCTAAAATCTGAGGCGCCACCAGAAGGCCCCGCAATTCTTTTCCGGCCTTTTTGACAGTGGTTTCCGCTGCAATTCGGACGGCATCGGCATCTGCAAGATTAAGTTGCACAAGGCCCCGTTCCGTTTTGTGCGTGAGGGTCGGACCAACCCCCTTGAGCACCACAGGGTAACCGATTTCTTGGGCGATTCTAACTGCTTCTGCAGGGCTGGAGGCCATCTCATCACGGATAACCGGAACGCCATACGCCTTTATCACCAGTTTTGACTCTGTTTCATCCAGCGCGTGGTTGCCCGCTTTTATTGCTTGATCTATTAATAGGTCTATATTCATGTGCGCACCTATTTTAACATTCTTTTTCTTTTTGACTTAAAAATCCACAAAATGTTGAACCTATGCTATCCTGTTCCCGTTTTCTTTTTGATCTTGTAATAATTTCAAATACTAGTCTTTTTATCAAGCATATTCAATTGAGTTGAAAAGAATTATGAATGTGAATGTGAATGGGGTCAGGCAATTATAATAAGTAATTGACTGAGAATCCTATAAATGAAAAAGGGGTCGTTGGTTCTAAATGAACTTATGAATAGGGGCCAGACCCGCCAGGTGGACGGCACAACCCTCCAGAAAGACGACGGACAAGCCCTCCTAGGCGGACAAGTCCGCCAGTCCGCCACAAAGACGGCGGATAAAAAGGACGGCGGGTAAACCAGCCAGAGGATGGTAAACCTTGAGGCGAAATCGGTAAATCTTTCACTCCCTTGCGATCTGTGCATTTTCTCATTATCCTATTGTTCATGAATTATTGAAACATTAGTCACAATATCACCATCGTGTGCTTACCGCTTACAAAATTTCTAGATACCCCTCTTCATCAGGCAAGAAAAAAGCAGTTGATGTTTCGATTAACATACGTATACTTAAATTTATCCAGATTTGAGTATTTGGCACGAAGTTTACACTTCTGGACCCCTGGCATTGACCACAATATGTGGTTGCCACTGTTGAGTTGACACGAACACAATTCTTTACTAGACTCCTTTCTTACAAAGGTACGTTCCAACTTTTTATCCACAATTCGGTTTTTTTGATTCTTTTGGAGGGCATGAGCCATGATGTGCCAAGAGTGTCAATTTGAGAATCCCGAAGGCATGGAATTTTGTGTCGAATGTGGCAATAAGTTAGAAATAAATTGTCCCGAATGCGGCTTCAGCAATTCACCGAGTTTTAAGTTCTGCGGCAAATGTGGCCACAATCTAACCCTTCCCTCAGAACCACCTCCTAAAGACCTCTCCTTTGATGAAAAACTAGACAAGATTCAGCGCTATCTCCCCAAGGGCCTCACAGAGAAGATCCTATCCCAAAGGAATAAAATCGAAGGTGAACGCAAGCAGGTTACGGTGATGTTCTGCGATATGGAGGGCTTCACAAATCTCTCCGAAAAACTTGGCCCTGAAGAAGCTTACTCTATCATGGACCAGGTCTACGAAATACTCATCCACAAGGTTCATGACTATGAAGGCACCGTCAACGAGATGACTGGTGACGGAATTATGGCCCTTTTTGGTGCTCCCATTGCACTTGAGGATGCCCCCCAGCGGGCGATTCGATCAGGTTTAGCGATTCACAGGGAGATGGTCAGGTTCAGTGATAAGATAAGAGCAGAAAGCCTGATACCGCCCCTTAAGATGCGGATCGGCATTCACACTGGCCCAGTGGTCGTGGGAACCCTGGGAAATGATCTCAGAGTAGAGTTCAAGGCAGTGGGAGACACGGTGAATTTGGCCTCCAGGATGGAAGGGCTGGCAGATCCAGGTGCCACCTATGTAACCGATGATACCTTCAAATTGACAGAAGGTCTCTTCCGTTTTGAGGCATTGGGTGATTTTAAAGTCAAAGGCAAAGAGGAAGCTGTCAAGACTTATCGTGTGATCGCCCCCAGTACCAGAAGAACCCGGTTTGATGTCAGTGCCGAGCTGGGCCTTACGTCTTTTGTTGGAAGGGAGCGGGAGCTTGAGCTTTTGCTCGACGGCTTTGAGCGGTCCAGGGCAGGCAGGGGCCAAGCATTTTCTATCATGGCTGAGGCTGGAGTAGGCAAATCCAGGCTTTTGTATGAGTTCAGAAAGGCGATAGCCAACGAGGATGTGACATTTTTGGAGGGGAAGTGCCTATCTTACAGCAGGGCGGTAGCTTACCATCCTGTCATAGATATACTGAAATCAAACTTCGATATCCATGAAGGCGATGGGAATTTAGAGATCAAGGAAAAGGTCAAAAAGGGCCTAAAAATATTGGGGGCCGATGAGGCCTCCACCCTTCCATATCTTCTGGAGCTTCTATCTGTCAAGGACAGCGGTATCGATAAGATACCGATGAGTCCTGAGGCGAGAAAAGATCAAATCATCGAGGCACTAAATCGAATTGTGCTGAAGGGCTCGGAGATACGGCCCCTGATCATGGCCATTGAGGACCTCCATTGGATTGATAAAAGCTCCGAGGAGAGCTTTAAGTCTCTGTTGGAGAGCATACCGGGGGCAAGAGTCTTGTTGCTATTCACCTATCGGCCAGAATTTGTGCACACCTGGGGCGCCAAGTCCTATCACAGCCAGATAACATTAAATCGGCTCTCCAATCGGGAGAGCATCATGATGGTATCTCATCTTTTGGGTTCAGAGGAGCTTGACAGGGATCTCGAAGATTTCATCCTTGAGAAGACAGAAGGGGTCCCTTTTTTCATAGAGGAGCTAATAAAGTCCCTCAAAGACCTCAAGATCATAGCAAGAGAGGGCAAGAGATATCGTATAGCAAAAGATATCAAGGATGTGACCATTCCCTCTACAATCCAAGATGTCATAATGGCTCGGGTTGACTCCCTGGCTGAGGGCGTGAAGGGCCTCCTTCAGACAGTCTCAGCAGTTGGGAGGGAGTTTAGCTATTATTTAATCAAGAGGTTGACGAACATTGCAGAACAGGAATTACTGTCCCGTCTATCGGTTTTAAAGGACTCTGAGCTTCTCTATGAGAGAGGGATCTATCCAGAATCGACCTATATCTTCAAGCATGCGCTCACGCAAGAGGTGGCCTATAACGGCTTACTTCTCAAAAGGAAAAAGGATATTCATGAAGAGATAGGAAAAGCCATAGAATCCCTCAACCCGGATCGGCTCGAAGAATACTATGAACTGCTGGCCTATCACTATGGGCGCAGTGCTAACACAGACAAGGCGGTGGAGTATCTGGAGCTGGCCAACCAGAAGACGATCAGGCTCAATGCCATGGAAGAGGCGAAGGCCTATTTTGATGAGGCCATGGAACTCCTGGATACCCTGCCCGAGACCGAGGAGAACCGACAGCGGCGAATCTCGTTGTTGGTGAACCAGTGGGACGCGTTCTTTCTACTCTTTAAGGCATCTGAGTATTACGACCTTTTGACCCGCTACGAGGCTATGGCGAAGGAGTTAGGGAATCCAGAGCTTCTGGGGGCGTTTTATGCTCGCTTGGGAAACTGTGGGTATTCGTTTGGCCACTTTGATCAGGGCATCGAAAGGTTGACCAAAGCGGCCGAACTCTGTGAGGCTGCGGGGAACGCTGAAGATGCCGGGTATGCATATGCCTGGTTGGGTTGGAACTATTTGTTTAGGGCCCACTATGACCGAGTTCTCGACGTGAAAGAAGAGCTTCTTCGCATGATGGAGCAGCGGTTTAACCCCCGCTGGTATGTGAGGGGATTAGGCGCAGCCTCAAGGGCTTGCATTTGCCTCGGTCGCTGGGACCAGGCAGTGGAAGAAGCCGAAAATGCGCTGAAGGTTGCTGAGGAATCCTCAGACAACAGCTATGTCATCTTTGCGGCCTGGACCCTCTCGATGGCCTACACATGGAGAGGCGACCTGGGTCGGGGTGTTGAATACGGGGAGCTGGCATTGCAGAAAGCTGTAACGCCTGCAGTCAAGGCGTGGGCGCAAAGAGGGCTTGGATGGGCCTTGTGCCGAGCCGGAGAGGCAAAAAAAGGAATTGAGCTTCTGGTTACCGCGTTGGCGGCAGTTCGACCTTCGCACCACATGCCAACCGAGATTCCCACAACGTGCATCCTGGGCGCGGCGTATTGGCTGGCAGGGGAAGACGACAAAGCGAGGCAAACGCTCGAAGAGGGCCTGGAAATCGCAGACCGCTGTGGGGCGAGGTATTATATTGGGTTCGCTCAACGGCTCCTGGGTGAGAGCGTCCTGAAAACCAACCCAATCCAGGCAGCGCCCCACTTCGAGAAAAGCATCGCCATTTTTCGAGAGATCAAGGCCGAGAACGAGTTAGCGCTCGCCTTTGCAGGCTATGGCAGCTACCATAAGCAGAAAGGGCAAATTGCACAGGCTCGTGAGTATCTGACAAAGGCCTTGGCGATCTTCGAACGGCTGGGAACCCTGATCGAACCGGATAAGGTCAGAGAGGAGTTGGCTGAGCTGCCCAAGGGGTGAACGGCCTTGTAGGACTGTAGCCCTAATGAATGGTGTCAGGCAATTATAATAAGTAATTGACTGAGAATCCTGAAAAAGGGGTTGCTGGTTCTAAATGAACTTATGAATAGGGGCCAGGCCCCCAGTCCGCCACAAAACCGGCGGACAAGGATGACGGCGGGCAAGCTTTGAGCTAAAATCGGTAAATTTTATCTGAGGTCAGGATTTGAATCATGGAATTTCCACCTATGCGAATGATGCTTTTAAAAGGTCGTCAACTGGGACGCCCTTAAAATTCTAAGAATCTTTTTCGATTAACCGATAATCGTTCTCGCGCGTAATTACCCTTCTTCACCAGGTATCCAACACCGAGAACAATAATCTGAATATTATACCCATTTCCCACCGGCTATTTACCAAAAATGGCAGTATTGCCAATTTCGATAACTGCCGATTTAAAACGAGGATTCATTACATTGCCCGGCATCTCCCAGGAGAAGAATATCAGAAAGATCAAGCATCCCCCAGAGGAGTGTCTCCAATCATTTAGCCAAAATGCCAGAATCGGCAAATTGGCTAAATACCCATAGGGTGGCCAGGGTCATACCGTCAACTGAAAGCCTAATACATTTTGAGTTTTAAGAATAATCCTCTGCATTCTTGGCGTTCTCTGGTGTGCACAGGGAAAGGGCGCGATAAAATTAATGAGTTTTCACCATATGGTTTTGATTGATCGAATGTTTTGAAGGACTTTGTCTTTTGTGATTATAGGAGTTTTAAGATACTTTCCTGTTGAGGCAACGATTTTATCGTGAAGGTCTGGAATCTCCTTAAGCTCAAACATTTTTTCCAGAATTGGATAGTCAAGAGGAATAATGGCAAAGTTATCACTTGCGCGTATTTTTTTAATCAGGCCTTTGAAATTAAAAGTGACACGTTTTTTATCAAAAATACTGAGCGCTTCAGCAATTACAATGGATGGAATAAAGATCACATTTTCACCCTTTTCGCAATTTTCAAAGATCTCTGAAGCCCTGGAACTAATTTTTGGGCTGTCTGTAAACCACCATAGGAGCGCATGTGTGTCCGCAATAAAGTTCATGATTTTAAAGCTCAACGTTGCTGTAAAGAGATTGTTTGGCGGAGGCAATATCCTTGTCAGTGATATCGATCCCTTTGATAATGCCCTTCAGGGAGATTACTTTCTTGTCTGGTGGAGAAAATTGCTTGAGGATGGACAGCTTTAAATCCAAGACCTCTTTTTCTATGGCCTCGATCTTATTGAGGATTTCAGTTGTGCTTTTTGTGGATAGATTTTTCATTAAGATTATCTCCTTAATTGGAAATTAAAAATGAATTTAACACAGAAGCCCTGTTTTGTCAAAGTTGATTAAATATCAGTAAGGCGTTCGTGCAGAACGTGAATGTGAATGGGGTCAGGCCCTCCAGTCCGCCAGAAGGACGGCGGATAAAAATGACGGCGGGCAGGCCTTGAGGCAAAATCGGTAAATCGAATCAGAGGTCAGGATGTGAATCATGGAATTTCCTTACTGTCTAAGATAAGCATATTCATATTTCAGAAAAATCATCTCATTGAAACAGTAGGATTAATATCTCATATACAGAAACGCCTGATTGTTTATTCGGAATGTATCCAGTAATTATATGAAGGAAGCAAAGAGTGCATACGATTTTTGTGTGGTCAAACCACTCAATTGTATGGTATAACCACTCAATCATGGCGGTTCTGCAAGAAATATTATCATCGAGAGTTCGATCTAAAATCTTTCAACTCCTGTTCGGTCTTTCAGACAGTCAGTTACATGTCCGCGAGATGGAGAGAAGAACAGGCCTTGCCGTTGCTACCGTGCGCCAGGAACTCCAGAAGCTATTACGAATGCAATTGGTTGAGGCACAAAGATCCGGCAACAGGCTCTATTACCGAGCAAATAAGTCTCATCCTCTGTACACCGACATACGAAACATAGTGCTGAAGACCTCCGGCATGGTAGATATTCTCAGAGATGCACTGGATAAGAAAGATGTAAAGATCGCTTTTGTGTTTGGTTCCGTGGCATCAAACCAGGAAGGGGCCACGAGCGACGTAGACCTGATGGTAATCGGGGATGTGGGACTAAGAACACTTTCAGGCTGGTTGTCAGGAATATCAGAGCAGATAGCCAGGGAGATTAATCCCCATGTGATAAATAGAGCCGAGTTCAGGAAGCGAAAACAATCTCGTGACCATTTTATCACACGCGTTTTGGAATCAAAGAAGCTCTTCATCAAGGGAAGCGAGCATGATCTTGAAGCAATGGGCGGATAATGGGTGGCTCAGACCACATAGAACCAGCCCAGAGGAAATTGAGAATTTAATCAGTATTGTAGATCGAGACATCGCAGATGCGCAAGAAGAAGGCATATCTGCGGATTGGAGGTTTGGCATTGCTTACAACGCTGCACTCAAGCTCTGCACCATTCTTCTTTATGCATCAGGATACCGAGCAGAGAGGGCACTTCAACACTTCAGGACAATTCAAGCCATGCCTCTCATTCTCGGAAACGAGCGGAAAGAGGACGCTCAGTATCTTGATTCGTGTCGTATAAAGAGAAATGTGGTTGAATATGATTATGTGGGTGGCGCCACAGAAAATGATGCCAATGAACTCATTGGGTTTGCCACAGATCTAAGAGAAAATGTAATGTTTTGGCTTAAGAAAAACTACCCTCAACTTCTTTCCAATTATATTGAGAGCCTATAAATGGGGTCAGGCCCTCCAAAACCACGGCGGGCAGCCATAATTAAATAAGTATTCTTGGCTTCCCATTTCAGTGAAGGGACTTCTGGGACATTGTTGGCCCCGGTTAAATAAAATCAATGACAATTTAACTGGGCCCCGATAGCGGGATCTACGCTATGCTCCGACCCCGAGGGTCGGGATCTCCGCTTCGTTTCGACACGCTATATTGAATAGCTCTAAACGGTAGTAAAAGAATATAATTGTGAATTTGGGGTCAAACCCGCCAGAAGGAGGGCGGGCAAGCCTAAACTATTAACTACAGACCAAGCGAAAAGGGATTTCAGCAACAGCCCGTT
>Ga0315545_1004754_pt1 | contig 11107 bp, 7 predicted proteins | sample SalMarSW160210MG_FD_203096 | JGI IMG/M metagenome (GOLD analysis project Ga0315545, IMG submission 203096) | Salt marsh sediment microbial communities from the Plum Island Ecosystem LTER, Massachusetts, United States - Salt Marsh Sediment SW1602-10 ...
CCCAATTTGTCGCCCCTTCCATCTCTTTCTCCGTTGGCTTCAAAGCGAAAAGATCCTGCACGTGATAATCATTACGATCAACCGCTGCATAAAGTTTGAAAAATATCTGATCAGTCCTGCTGGCAAAGTAAACGGTCAGATATTTCCCATATCTTTTCTTTACAAGTCGCTTTTCAAACCCATTAGGAAGCCCTGACTCCAACTGGGAGGCGGGTCCAAGGTTTAGCCAATCCTCGGGTAGCCCAAAATCTCTCCCTACGGTCTTTGCTGCTTCTTCCAGCCACCGGGGAAATTCATCAATTTTAAGAACCTTAATTCCCGTCTCTGTTTCTTCTGCCTGTGCTAAGACGTCCACGTCCTTTGTAGTTCGACTAACAAATCCAAGGGCAGCAAGAGCTGAGCCCCCATATACTACGAGATTTATAGAAACTCCGCCGTGGGCCTCGATCTGTCGGTCAAGGGCAGAAAGAATTTCTTTAAGATCTTCTGGCCCGATCATTTATAGTATTTTAAACACTAATGATTAGTGTTTAAAGCACTAAGTTTAAAATCTTCTTCAGTCCTCCAGTTCTCTCAGATATTCCTTAATCCTCCGTTCTATCTCCACAAGTCACCCTCCAGCCTGCGGAACTACCTACTATTCTGGGGACACCATACTTATTTCTTGATATAAACATAGCACCCTGTTAAATCACCCATATGGCAGGAAGAGCAAGAGTCGTTGCCCTGGGCGAGACCACCATATTAGCTAACCGGAGGTAGCAAACCTTCATCCCGGGTGAAGACTATGTAGCTTACAAGAAAGCCAAAAGCACAAATCAGTATGGTGTCCCCGGATTTACCCACTCGTATTTGTCTAAGCGATTTATTTTCCACTACACCGCAAGTCCCCAGAGGTCCTATCCAAAGACTTAAACAAAGAGAATGATAATATCCACTCGGAGTAACATCAGGCTTTATCTTGGGTCTCTTCACGATGCGGTGGCCGGAGTGAGAAAGCCTTCTGGAAGTTTCTTGCCCCAAGGATTTTCCTCTTCAGCCCTTCGTAAGGAGGGAAAGCCCCGCCATATCCAATAACCCTCCTGCCCTTTGCGATCATCTCAAGCTCCTCTGGTGTCCAGTTGGGGGAGACATAGCTATTCTTCGGCCTTGGCTCCAAAGGTTCGTATCTCATAGGGTAAGCAACCACTCCCCAATCCAGCAACTCTCTTATCCTTTCCAGAAAGTCTTCTGGGCTGTCCGAGAAATTGTAAAGGCAATAAACAATGATCTTCCTCCCCCTAAATCCTGCTTTCTTTAGGAGTCTTACGGCTCTCTTTAGGGGTTCCCTGATTCCCTTTGTGTCATAAGCCAGTCTTATGAGGGGAATCCTTATCCTTTTTAATCTAAGAACGGTTTCCTCTGTGAAGAGCCTGGCATCGAGTCCCTGGTTAAAATCGACCTCAAGCTCCAGTTCCTCAACTTCCTCTAAAATATCCATCCAATAAGGAGAAGCGAGAAAATTATTGTCCCAAAATATAACCTTTTTGTGCCCTGGATATATAAGGTTCTTTACAGATTTCTTGGGTTTGAATTCGGGTTCTAAAACGCAGACTGAACAGAACTCGCAGTTCCTGATGCAGCCTCTGGAGGAGAAAAGAATGCTTGCCTTCCAATCAGGCACCAGAGAGTAATCAGGAAGAAGGTTTTCTACCTCACGCATTACCCCCTTATAAATCTCTATTCTGTCTTTAAATGTTTCAAAAAGATGGTCAGGACACAAGGTAGCATAGATACCACCAACGATAACTCTGGCCTTTTTGTATTTGTTGCTGTAGTAGTGGATGACTTCATGAACAGGCTCCCAGGCGTAGGTGAATAGGCTTGTTATATAAACAACATCGGGTTTAAATCCATCTTCGCATAGACCATTTACTAATTTTACTGTATCTCCCTTCCTTTTGTGAAAGGAAACCAACTTTAAAAGCCCAAGGGGTGGATAGGGAGTATGATACTTCTTGGATTTTTTAGGTTCGACTAAAAGGACAAATTTTTTTCTTGACATACGCTGTAATTTTGCTTATATTATGGTTAATCCAAGAGTTTGGAGGTGGATGGCCCGTAAGGGCTAGCGTGAGAAGGTCTCCCGAAACACCGGGAGGCCTTTTCATTTTAGGAACATCCTCCCATACCCTCGAACGCGCCCGTGATATAAGTGTCTATTATATTTCCGCGTAACCACTCGGCAAATCTTCTTGCCAAATATATCTCCTGGATCAGAGATCCGCTTCTCTTCAACCAGAATATCTTGCTCTATCGGATAAGCTAATAAATCTGCCAATTGTAGCCCAGCTATGTTGGCTGATTTGGGCTTCAACTTGATTTCCTTGCTGGTCAGGGCTTGCTGAAAAAACTCAGCTTCCCGCCATAGAGTACCCCCATTATAGATACGGATAAAGGCCTGTTTCAATTGTTTATCCTCGTTGCCACCTCTACTTTCTGCAAGAACATCACCGGCAGCATTCATGAAATTTAAATACCCGGAATAACGTTCCAATAAACTGGCTATGCAATAGTGATAGGGATGAAAGGCAGCTTCTTTATACCGTTCAATATGGCTTTTCTTGTCTATCACTACAGCAATTATGCGAAATTCTGACCTTTCAAGCAAACTCAAGAAATCTTGATTAAAAGATTTCTCCACTTCTGAGTCCAATAGTCGGCCGAACGGTCCCCTGCGATTGATAAGTTCCTTTCGATGCAAAATCAGGGGAAAGTCTGGATCGTAGCTGAAGTGTTTACGTTTCAGGTTCTCCAAACCTTCTTGGAAACTTGGATAATGTTCAAAACTAAAAAAACAGCCAATTAGCCCAAGATAGCGCTTTTCAGGAGCTTTAAGCTGGTGATAGGTATGGTCTCCAGATTCGTCAATATAGAGCCTGAAACGCCTTTTCACAGTCTTATCCTACTTTGATGATTCTTCCAACGAACTTCTGACATCTTTCAACTCTCCCTCCGTTAGCCCCCAAATTTGAGCAGCCAGTCCGTCTATATCTTCTTCAATTCTGCTGATTGTCTCCTGGTCGTCAATTTCAGCCGCTTCGTGCGCCCTCTCAGAGAGTTCGGCAAGGCGGAGGTGGAGTCTGTTGTTAGGGGCGAATTTGGGAATGCGGATGTTTTTCAAAACATGCATGGAACCCATACTTTTGCCCCCAGCTTGCGAATAGGAAGTAGTTGCATATTGAAATAAAGCAGAATTGACCATAGCAGCGATATAATGAGCTTCTTCCTGGCTGTCACAAGCAACTAAAGTTATCGTCTCTTGTGGAATGACAGGCTTGTCCCCTAAAGTGCTTACGACTGCGGCTTCGATTTTAGCAATCCTTGTCCACACCACCTTATACGGGGCAAAAGTGTAGTCGCCGACAGCAAACATTGGATAGAACGGCCCTTGCTTCATTAACTGTCTAACAGCCTGCGATTTACGTTCCCTCAGCATTCCCTCAAATCTCTTCAGATACTGATAGGTCTTGGGATAGCGGGTCTTCATCTGGTTTTCGGGAACGGCGTTAAGTCTCATCCCAGGCAAATGCGTTACCAGAATACATGCTGAAGGTTCTGCCTGCCAGCGTTTTACATCCCTCCCTCTCAAAAGAGGATAGAGCAAATCCGGCTCAATGGCTGCCTGAACACTTTCCACCTTTCTTTTTGCTCTTTCAGTGATGTTAGAAATCACCACAAACCCATCGGGCCTTTTGGCAATAATATCAACCCAATAGACCGCATTGGCTCCACCAGAATTGACTCCCTCCCGGGCCACATATTCTGATTGGCCGATAACTTTCCTCACTGCCCTCAACGCCTTTGGTCTTCCGGTAATCCAAAGAGAGGTAGGATCATTCTCATCCACCGGTTCCGCAACGAATTGTTTCCTTTCAGTCATCTGGAGGACATCGTCAAGGGTGCTATCTAGAGCGATGGATTTCCCTCTGACTGTCTTTATCCAGTATAAGTAAGAGGGCATCGGATATTTCGTTGATCTCCCTTTCTGGAGGATAACTACACTGGTTCTGTTAGATGCTCCTTCAAAAGGCTGAAGTTCCACCATATCGTCAACATGTAATACCTGAATTGGCTTTCCTTCTGGCAACTTAAACTGACGGAATCCCTGCCCTCCACCAGCAGTTTTAAACACAGATTGGGTAATCAAAAATCCCAACCTGCCACCAGTCTTTAGATATTTATCAATAGCAACATAAGTCATTAAGATTGAAATATCATCCTTGCTTTTGCCAAGTATCGCATCAAAGCCTTTGTGAGGGAAAAGATTGTACTTGGTAGCCCAGAGAGGCGCGAGTTCCTTTCTATAATTTTCCGGCAGACTCTCCCAATTCACCCAGGGAGGATTGCCAACTACATAATCAAATTCGCCTGCGAAGATGGGAGCAAAGGCATTTTTGATGATCCTTGCCCAGATGCCGTTGATACCCTGCCTCTGAAGACTAAGGAGCTTCTCGTAAAGTTCACATACGATTTTAATATCCCGCTCATCCTGCGCTGGATTTAACGGTAGTTCCTGGGTGAGCCTTTCTACAAATTGATCTTTATTCAATCCCGTTCGAACAGCTTCCTCTAAAAAATTGGACAAATCACCAATATATTGAGCGTGAACAAGACTTTGAGGAACAGAAAAGGGGCCTACTGCGGTATTGAATTTTAATACCCCTTTTCCAAAAAGGTCTTCGCCTTCCTGGGGAGTCATAATGGAGTCACAGAGATAAATGGGAATGTTGACCTCGCCTTTTCTGTGCTGGAGAAGGTCGCCGAGGGCTAAGAGATAGTTTGTCCTTGCCGAAATAACTGCCAAGGGATTTAAGTCAAAGCCTACAACATTAGAGAGAATTTTCTCCAGAACTTGGTGTTCAGGAAACATCTTTTCTGCGGCATATTCACGAATCGTTTTTATGGCGATAACCAGAAATGTTCCGGAACCACAGGCGGGATCAAGAAGCCGTTTGTTGGGATCACCTTTGAATTTCCCTGCTTCCAACATATTCAGAAGCCTTTCGGCAAGCCAGTCGGGAGTGTAGTATTCACCTAAGTTGTGTCTCAATTCCTTCGGCATAAGCTTTTGGTAAAGCTTTTTAAGGAGGTCACGGGTTGAGTCCGGGTCTACATCCAGGGTAACCAAGGAATAGTTAGCAAGCTTGTTAACAACTTCTTGCACTGCCTGATAGACGGCCTCGCCCCAAATGTCCAGATACCAGCCAAAGAAATCCCCCTCAAGAAAGTTACCAATCCCCAGTTCCTTAAAGATTCCTCCTGCCTCCATTTTCTCCAGGTATGGCTTTAATCGTTCACTTTCAAAGGTTGCAGCTTGCCTTAAGTCTGTACCCAATTTGGGCATCAAATAGTAATGAGCAACCTGAACCGCAAGCAGTTTGATAAAGGTGGCATAGTAAGTGTGAAGGGAGAAGAAGAAATGAAATGGGTTAATCCCTTCTGATGTTATTCCAAACTTTTTTGCGAATGCCTCTATTCGTAGTTTCGATGCCTTCTCGTAATCGCAGACTTCGCTAAATTGTAATCTCCACTGCTCAAAAAGGGTCTTGACCTTAGGACTTTGAGTTTCTGTTAGAGCTTTGTATAGAATGCCTACAACCTTTCGTGAGACAATGGTATTCTCTCCGAAATCGCTAATGAGGTTTTCAGGAGTGAGAGCAAGTTCCGTAGAAAGTGAAGCAAGCAGCTTGAGAAAGTGTTCAGTGGAGGATGGTGCAACCTTTACTGGCTCATCGATACGCCAAGCGCCTTCTCTAAGGCGAAGAAAAATGAAGTATGAGCCATCTAATACTACTCCTGCCAACCGCTCTTGTTTGTGGCGCTCACGTCTGCTTAGACCTGAGATGTAGCCTTTAACCTGACCTAACGCATGCTGGTTAGCATGATATGCATTTTGGGAGCGAAGTGAGTTAGGTCGCTCGTATTCAATCACAAGCCGATTGTAAACAGCATCGGCACGTCCATTGATCAAGGTATACTCTTCACGAACTGGGATAACAAGCCGAATTTTCTCCGCAAATTCCTCGATGAATCGGGAAACTTTGGAGCGAAATTCGGCTTCGTTGTAGGATTCAGAGACTGCCTTAGCAATCTGTTTGCTAAATACAGGTGCGATCTCTCTGATCTCTTTTTCTACATCTAACTCCACCTTAGAACTCCTGTTGTTTGAAAGCAGGCATAGGGAAGATAATTTTCACTGGCTGGCGATATACTGCATGAACCAGAAGCAGTTCTCCTTTGGAAAGCCTTGTGACATTGGATTTAATTTCATTATCCAAAAACCGATAATCTGGTTGCATTATCTCTGCGGAGCCACTTCTACCGATTATCTTTGTAGCACAGTTACCTGTCACTCTTGGATGGACAGCACTCATAAACTGTTGAGCAGAGATGAGAATAACCCCCAAGGAACGTCCTCTTTCAGCAATGTCCAGAACTTGCTGAGTCAGTGGGCACATTTTCACTCCAGTCGGTGCATACTTATTCAATTCATCTACGAAGAATATGACCTTTTCTTGAACGGACTCCTCCCTTTCCTCCGGTGGCTCAGCCTTCAGAGAGTAAACAGTCTTCAAAAGATCCCCGAAGACCAACATCTGCTCATGTTCATACAGATTCGCAATGTCGACAACATAAGTATGCCCACCTTGAATTTTTAAAGTCTCCTCGCTTAAGACCTTTTCATTTCTCGCTCTTGAATCCACAAAGAGCCCAGATTGCATCGTTCTCACCATTCTCCTCAGATGCCTTCTGAATTTTCCTACTGTTGATTGATAATGTTCACGCCATTTTTTGGTCTGATGGGTCTCTCTGTCTACTAATGGTGGGCCGTTAAGCAAATTCTCCCAACTGTTCACATTACGGAAATCCCTCTCTCGTCCAAGGATACCGTGCATAATATCCCCAACCAGAGCTTCTAGAGCTCCGGCGGGATCGGAGATTTCACTGAAGAGGAAATCCAATTTATTCACAGTTCCATCGAGGTCATAGGCATAGAGTTGATAATAGTCAGGGGTGATAAAGCTATTGGGTAGACCAGTTCTTGACGTCTCATTTCCTCTGGGCAAAAAATAATGAACCTTTTCCGAGGGGAAAGGCTCAGGCCTTAATCCCAATTGTTCCCATTTTTCCATCTCCTCTAGTGGTAAAGACCTATCAGGCCTCTTATCTATCTGGAGTAGATCGCCATGTTTTACATTGAGAATTATAACCGCTACCTTATTCCTCTCTTCTTCTGGCAACTTCTGTAGGATTGACTGAATCAGGAAAACTGCATAGGAGGTCTTGGTAGCCAGTCCGCTTATTCCTGTAATATTAATATGGGCAGATTCAGGACCCAAGACATAACGCCGGTCAATATAGGCTACGGCCGCAGTTCCGTTACTCATTTTAATCAAACCCGCCGGGATTCTATCTTCTGGCCTCATAGCATCTATACCAAGAGCAATCTGGATTCCTCCTTCGTCAGCGAATTTCACTACTTTTTCGCTGAACACGGGCATATAGATGTCTTCGTCATTGCTTAACACATTTGCATGGGCTACTGTCGTTCCCTGTCGAGGTGTATTTGGCTCCTCTCTCAGGTCACCAAAATCACTGGAGATGAAGTTAGCCAGATGAGTCGGGGAATCAGTACTGTGCTCCAGGATAGTTACTAAGCCAAAAGTTTTGCTCTTTCCCTCGTGGCTTACCTGGTCTACGGCAACGATATCGAAGGGATTGACTATTACCCCTGGAGTAAGCCAAAAGGCAAACTTGTCTGAGGTATTAGGAGCTCTATCTGTAGCAGATGTTTTGCCAATTTCTTGGATGGGCCTTATCTCATTCATTCTACACCTCCCATTTGTGGTATGGGCCATTTTATACAGCCCATCAAAACTTCCCTTGAGAAAAATCTATTTTTTATTACCTGCTCGGCAATATGTATTGGGTAAAGAGAGCAGTGCCATCTGCGGTCTAACCCATAGGGAGTTACATTTCTCTCGGCAACAAGAGCTCTGGAAATGAGATCGGCAAGTCCTGCTGGAACAGGTGCTCTTTCAGGACAGGGTAGTTCTACCTTTACAACTCCCATCAAAGGGTAATCTAACTCTCTTTGTTCCCTCAATCGTACATACCAGAAGGCCACTATACCGTCGTAAGCGCTGAAAGCAACAGTTCTGTGGGCATGAGGGAGACCGGCAAGGATACTTGTAATATCTTTCCTTTGAGAAGACCTTCGTCCGAATTGAAACATAGGGTCTTTTTTGAAGGATTTGGCAACCCCTACGAGGCAAGAACCCTGTTCGTTTTTCCAAGAATTCCAAATGTCCTCTTCAACAAATCTTACACTTCCATCTAAAATAAGCCAGATATTTTCATTACGAAAAGTATCCGTGGATCTGATAAGTTCTATCTCTAATTTGTGCATCTCAGAGCGGGCCTTTGCACCTGCCTTGTCTCTTGAGTCTTTTTTAGCATCGCTCAAAATATCTGGCAGGGTATAATCAATAATTTCAAAGAAATCTGGTTTGTCAATCCTTCTGATTTGACCCCACAAAGTGTCTGAAATTCCTTGGCTTTGCTTTGGGAGCAAGAGCAAGATTTTCTGCTTGTGAGACTGGACCTTAATTGAACCATCATCGTTTCTTTCAACAACTACTGCGCCAATTTGGGCCAATTCGATGGGGAAAGACCTCCTATATTCAATTCCCGTAGCGAGAAAATAGGTGCGCAGGCTGCCATCTATGAAAAAACGAAAAAGATGTTTTTCTGCCCGTAAAAGAGGGGGAGCAGGGCGGTAAATATTTGTCGGATCGGGCTCAGGAGTTTCAGCAAAGGCAGTAATTTCTCTATCCTCTTTGTTTACAATTGCATCCTCTATCTCCTCTTGATCCGGATGCTGCAAATCCTCTATAGCGCCTCCTGTTGCCGGAAGAATCTTAATATTTTCTCCGAGAAGTTCTAAAACTGGAACGATGGAAATTAAAGGATTAGGCATACTTCGCCCTCCAAGTTAGATAACTGGGTACATTACTACTCGAATTCTTACCATATTGGTTTACAGCTTTATTTTTAGATTTCATTTCCCGCTTTAAGAAATCGTTTACCTGATGTGCTGTAAGGTTAAATGGAAAACAGCTTATGCTCTATTATAGCCTTTTGCCCCTCAGAAGGCAAGGAATTTTGAAGAACCCCTCTTAGCTCAATAGCCTCTGGATACCTTCTCGCCAACTTCCTAATCTCCCTTGGCCTGACAGGTGAATCTATATCTTGCTATCCTCAGATTCTCCCACATCTTGCTTGCCTATCCTCCCGAATTTAGCTCGCTTTAGTCGCTCTGAAAGCGGGTCGGATAAATCCGAACCTACAAAAATCTTCACTGAGAAGTCAGAGGAAAATATCAACCTCCCGCAGGTTGGAAACCTGCGGGAGGTTAGATTCCCCGTTGGAAGAGAGGTCTCCAGACCCTTCAAGAGCTGTCAGCCCCGTTCCGACGGAATTCCTGGCGGAAGAGGTAACTTCTGCAGCACACTTTTGATCGGCATCAGGCTTGCCCGAGGCTCCGCCCAGGGGAGATGCCTCCCACATCCTAACTCGCTTAGATGTAACATTGGTGGACGAGTTTTATTTATCCTGATCATCCTGTCAATCCTGTCTAAAAATGGAAATTCCTATACTTTGAACTTAGCTCCCTTGCGGTCGCTAACTTCTCCATAGGGTCTCACCGACCCTATGGCGCTCCGCAATCCTACGCTCGCTCGGATTGCTCCGCTGTCACCCTTGAAGGGGGCCTACCCCCTTCAAACATCCCCCGACGTTTCGGAATTTCTAAGAAATTCCTATACTTTCAAGTTGAGAAAATAGGGGGACTGAAGTCTGCGGCTACTAGGGGAATTATACAGAGCTTTAGGGAAGGCTTTAATCTCCCCTCTAGCCTGAATTATTCATTCATGCCACAAAGACACCAAGACACAAAGTGTTGATAGAATGGGGATTAAAACAAAAGGTTAGAAGCTGATGCAGAGCGACTCAATTTAAAAATCGAAGTGCTCTAATGACTTATATTCTTAGTGACTTAGCGTCTTCGTGGCGAAAGTTTGTGAATAATCCGGGTCAGCTGGCTTCATAGGGCAAGATCTTAAGATTTGTGTCAAGTTTTGAGGCCAGTCATTGAAAATTGCAAAATGCAAAATGGAGGCCAGATGTTGCCTTAACAGGCGGGTAAACAGAGGTAATTTTAACTTTTGCACTTTGCATTCTTCACCCCGTTAAATAATAAATCCAAGCAAAAATTGGAAGTAAGGAAACAAAATTATTAGAAAAAGGATTCTACCTTTTAAAATAAGCAAATATTTAACGGGGTAAATTTTACAACTCGCAACTTCGCCTAATCTGGGCTGTCCCTACCTCGTGGGTTTGAGGCGAAACTTCGTTAGCCTTCTCTCACATTGATCACAGAAGATAGAGTCCTTCTGGTCGGCATCGGCAAGGGTATTGGAGAAGTGCATCACACATCGCTGATTTGGGCAGTGGCGGAGGCCAAATAGGTGGCCCAGCTCATGGGTAGCCTCCTTGAGGGCCCTCTCCTTAAGGAGGAGTTCATCAGGAGGAAGGCGATAAAAGCCTTGGTTGAGCCTGGCCAAGGAGATGATGGCCACATCACCCCTTAACTCCGCCTCCCCAAAGACGAAATTGAGGCCAGGGGAGTAGAGGTCCACCTGGGCAACCGCCAGCAGAGGTGGTGAAAACTGATCGGACCTCAGCCAATTGAGGATAATCCGGGAATTGTATTGGCTTCTCTGGGGGCTAAATGCCGATTTGGGAAGGGAAAGTGGGGAGGAGATACCGAATTCACACCCCAACCTCTCCTTCAGGGGCTCCTTCAGCCACTCCAATAGCCTGAGGTCGGCTACCCCCAAGGGGAGGAGGGTAATCTTAGGGGACATCATTCATTGAGTCCAAAAACTGCTGGTTGTCCTTTGTCCTCTTCAGCCTCTCCAACAAAAACTCCATCGCCTCCACCGAGTTCATCGAGTTGAGGAACTTCCTTAAAATCCAGACCCTGCTCAACTCCCTTTCCGAC
>Ga0315545_1004755_pt1 | contig 11106 bp, 8 predicted proteins | sample SalMarSW160210MG_FD_203096 | JGI IMG/M metagenome (GOLD analysis project Ga0315545, IMG submission 203096) | Salt marsh sediment microbial communities from the Plum Island Ecosystem LTER, Massachusetts, United States - Salt Marsh Sediment SW1602-10 ...
CGGCGGCATACACCGCCACCGGGGCGATCAGGGCGGCGACGATCAAGACGATGAGGCCGATCCGGAGCCAGTGCCGCGGAATGCGTATGGACACACACGGGTCCATGGTTGTTCCTCCTTCGGGACGGTGCCTCTTCGGGCCAACTCTACGGTGGATGACCTTCGGGTGCCCGCCCTCGGGCGGGTCGACGTGGCGCGGGGTTACCGGCTGAGACCAGGAGAGGGCCGGGGGACCGGGCCCTCTCCTGGTGCGCACTCTGGAGCACGACGCTCTGTGCTGCTACGAGGCCGGCACCGACCCGGTCGCCGTGAACAGGACGGTGAGGCTCGGTCCGTAGAGCTGAGTGTCGCCCCCACCGAGTTGGGAACGTCCACACAGCGTCACCGTGTGTGGTCCGGCATCGACGGGAACCGCGCCGGTGATGGCCGCAGACGCGCGCTTGCCCGTGGGGGCAAAGCCGTAGCCGTATCCGATCGGGTGGATGTGTTCGCTGGTATTCACGCATGCGGTGTCGTCCACCTGGATCCAGAGGAGGGCGGACGCATCGCTCGTGGGGTCATAGAGCGAAGCGGTGGAGTTGATGAGCAGGAAGCCGGAGGTAGCGGCGTCGACCGTTATCTCGGCCCACGTCTGATTGGTCATGTCGAAAGGATCGGGGTTCAAGCCTCCGAGATCGTTCGCCCAGACGGCGCTCTCGTAGTGATCGGCCGATTCGCCGCCGAGGAGGCCGGCGTCGACGACTTGGTTAACGGCCAGCCTGTGAATGAAGGCGGCCATCTGGCCCCTCGTGACGGAGTCGTTGGGACAGAAGTGGTCGTTGGTCGGCGGGTTGCAGCCGGCGGTGACGCCGCTGTCTGCCAGCCATTCGATGTCGGCTTCGAAGATCGAGGTGTCGTCATCGGTGAACGACCCGCCGGCGGCATACACCGCCACCGGGGCGATCAGGGCGGCGACGATCAAGACGATGAGGCCGATCCGGAGCCAGTGCCGCGGAATGCGTATGGACACACACGGGTCCATGGTTGTTCCTCCTTCGAGATGGTGCTGCTCTGGCTCACTCTACGGTGAATCGCCTTCGGATGACCGCCCTCGGGCGGTGTTCTGAGAAGGGGGCGGCTCATGCGATCCTCGCTATGCCCGCAACGCCGGGGTGTCCGGCTGCCCGGCTAGGGTTCTGCGCAACGAGCCGGGAACCACCTGAGTGCGGTGAGCGTCTAAGAAAAGTGCGGATCGCCACACGCCTGACGATCGGTCTGACCGCGGGTGCGGTATTGTTGGCGTTCGCCCCGATCGCCGCCGCCCAAGAGACCGAGGAGGCCGACTCTTCTTCTGTGTCGGGCATCACGATGGAGGTTTCCGCGGGCATCGAGAGCTACGTCGATCCCTACGCCCCGGTGCACTTCTCGATCGCTCTCGCCTCCGATGAGTTGCTGGTCGGCCGGCTCGACGTCACGACCGGCGGCATCACCGTTCCCGCCGCCGTCGAGGTCCCGGCCGGCGGCTCGAAACGATACGACGTCGAGGTGCCGGCTCCGTACGACCGGCGCCAGGCAACGGTGGCGCTGCTGCGGACCTTGGACGGCCAGGACGAGGAATTGATGTCCGAGTCGATCCGGCTGAGGGTCCCCGACGGGGAGGTGCTCGTCGGCATGCTCGACGCAGCCGGTGTGGCGACCGCGGTTCGCAGTGCCACGGCCACCCCCATCGGCGGCGACATCGTGACGATCACGGTTGACGAGACCATGATCGAGCACGGCCTCGAGCCTGCCGCCTACGTCGTCGCAGGATCGGGCGCGGTGAGAGCGCTCGGTGAGCCGGCACGGCGAGCGCTGGAGCAGTGGGTCGGCGGGGGTGGGCGCCTCGTAGGCGAGGCCGACGATCTGTCACTCGTCGGTGAGCCGGCAACCGGCAGCCTCTTCCCGGGCACGGCGGCGCTGGTGGCTCGGCAAGGTGACGGAGAGATCATCGCAGTCGCTGGTATCGACGCGGTTGCCGTCGACGAGTGGACCCGGATCATCCACGACCCGGTTCCGGTGGCCCTGATTCGCGACCAGACGTCGTCAGGATCGCAGCTCGGCCTCGTATCGGCGGCATCGGCCGGCCGAGACGTCGGAGTCCCGGCGCTGTCGTGGCTCCTGCTCGGCATCCTGCTGTTCGTCGTGATGATCGGGCCGGTCAACTTCGTGCTCCTGCGCGGGTTCGGCAAGCCCGAGATGGCCTGGATCACCATCCCGTTCCTGAGTGCGGTGTTCGTAGCCGGCTTTTGGCTCATCGGCCGCAGTAGCGTGGCGGATTTCACTCTCTCGCACGCCTCGCTCATGGTCGATTCCGGCAACGGGACCGTGGGCGAGGCCGGATTGGTGGTGCAGGTGGAATCCGGCGGCGACCGGCGGCTGACCCTCCCGGAGGGATGGTCGGCCGTTCCGGTGCAGAGCTTCGGCGGCTCGGAGGCGGGCGAGATCGAACCTGCCGGGGCCGGTGCCATCAACTTCGACCTCGGAGATCTGGGGGCCGGCACGGCCCAGGCGCTCTGGCAGTCCGAGCCGCTCGCCCTCGAGGCCGACTACCGCATGACGGAGGCCGGGCTCGAGGTGACGGTGCGCAACAACACGCCGTGGACGTTGTGGTCGTGGGGAGTGGTGGTGAGCGGTTCCGGCTACCCATCCCGCGAGGAGCTTCCACCGGGCGGCGAGGGCACGGTGACCGCCCGCGTCTCGACGCGCAACGTCAGCTACGAGCCGGTGATCGCATCGGCGGTGGGTCTATCCGGCGTGCGCTACACGGGTTCAGAGGCGAGCCGAAGGTACGAGGCCTCCTACTCGATGGCCGAGTATTGCGAGAGTCGCGTCGAGGATCTCCGCGGTGCCGATCTGCATCTGTTCGGTTTCACGGAGGATTTCGAGCCGGACCTGATGCTGGATGGACAGATCCAGCCCGCCTCGGGCACGACGTTGCTCGTCAAGCGGGTCGAGCTGCCGGCAGAGACCACTTCCCAGTTCGGGTCGGTCCGGCCGGAGCTGCTCGGCATCACCGGTTCGGCGACCGTCGAGGCGTATTACGAGGACATCTACGTGTACGGAGCCGAAGAGATCTACTTCCGCTACATGGTTCCCGACGGCGTGCCATCGCGTGGGAGAATCTCACCGGCAGGGACATCGATGGCGACGGCGTCGGCGTGGGATTGGGCTGCCGAGGAATTCGTCGACATCGGGTGGGGCGACGAATTCCTCCTCGCCGACTACGTCTCGCCCGGCGGCGAGCTCGTTGTGCGCGGGACCGTCGTCGAGAACAGCTTCTTCGAGGAATCGCTGCAACTCGCACGTTTTGCACTTGTCTGGAGCACGTCGTGATCGTCGAGTTCCGCGCCGTCGACAAGCGCTATGGGAAGGTCCGGGCACTTCAAGGGGCCGATTTCACCGTGCCCCGCGGTGCCACCGTCGGCCTGATCGGGCCCAATGGGGCGGGCAAGACGACGTCGATGCTCATCATGACCTCACTACTCGCGCGAGACGGCGGGGCGGTGCGGGTAGAGGGCATCGATCCTCAGAAGGACCCGCGGGCGGTGCGGCGCCACGTCGGGTACATGCCCGATTTCTTCGGCGTCTACGAGGGATTGCGCACCCGTGAGTACCTCGAGTTCTTCGCGGCCACCCAGAACATCCGCCCCATCGCCCGGCCGGCGGTGGTCGCCGATCTGCTCGCTCTCGTCGACCTCGAGGACAAGGCCGACGCCGACGTCAACACGCTCTCACGCGGCATGAAGCAGCGCCTGTCCCTGGCTCGGGCACTAGTGCACGATCCACAGCTGCTGGTGCTCGACGAGCCGGCGTCGGGGCTCGATCCGCGGGCTCGTGTTCAGCTGCGGCAGCTCATCGCCGAGCTCAATCGAATGGGCCGCACCGTCGTCATCTCGTCGCACATCCTCAGTGAGCTCGAGGGGATCTGCTCGCATCTCGCCGTGGTCGACCACGGCCGCGTGCTGGCCGAGGGAAGAGTCGATGAGATACGCAGCCGGCTGTTCACGGGAGGTCGTGTGACGGTGCGCATCGACGAGGAGAACGCCGTATTGGCCGAGGAAGTGCTACGCAGTCAGAGCGAGGTGAGCGGTGTCACCGTCGAGCGCAATCTGCTGCGTCTCGAGTTCGCCGGCGACGATCTCGCTTCGGCGCGTATTCTCGCCGCTGTCGTCGCGGCGGGGGTTCCCGTTATCGAATGGCGAGTCGAGGCGGCCGGTTTCGAGGAGCTGTTCCTCCATATCACCGGGAATGGAGACGGAGTGGTCGGATCGCCCGAGGTGAAGCAGTGAATCCGGTCGCCCGCCGAGAGCTCCAAGAGCGATTCCGCACGTTGCGGTCTCCGCTGCTGCTCGGCGCCTGGGTGATGGCGGCCGGCGTTCTCACCTTCCTCGCCTACGTCTACGCCAGGAGCACCGCAGAGAGCAGCCTGTCGTCGCTCGGCTACTCCAGTCTCGGCTCGCTGTTCGCGTCCGCCTCGATGGGACGGTTCATCCTCCACTCGGTACTGCTCGGGCTCCTCACCGCGGTGGTGTTCGTCGTGCCTGGACAGGCCGCCGTCACGATCGTCGGCGAGCGGGAACGCCAGACGCTGCCGTTGCTCCAGGTGAGCCAGCTCAGCGCGTGGGGCATCGTCGCCGGCAAGCTGATGTCGTCGTTGGCCTTCATCCTCCTCCTCCTGATCGCCACCGTGCCGCTCTTGGTGATTCCCGTGCTGCTCGGCGGGGTGACCGTCGCAAACGCCCTTTCCGGGATGGGCATGGTCATCGGCACCGCCGTGACGGTCGGCGCCTTGTCGATGTGGATCTCGGCCCGCGCCAAGAGCGTGCAGGGAGCGGTGCTCGGCTCGTACCTGGTGGCGGTGGCGCTGGTCATCGGCACGCTCGCGCTGGTGCTGGCCGAGGTGCTTCTCGTCGGGCCGGATCCGGAGGACCTGGGCCCGACGAGGATCGTGGCGGGAGCGCCCCGCGACGCGGGCCGGGAGCTCTACAGTGCCTGGCTCAACCCCTACCTCGGCCTGGTCGATGCCTCGTCGAACGTCCTCGACTTCCGGCCCGACGTCGTTGACTCACCGTACACGCCCTTCTGGCAAGTGCTAGTGAAACGCCAGGGATATGCTGCGCAGAGCATCAACGACCTCTACAGCGAGTGGGGCGCCGTCGACGTTGTCCCGGGGAGATCTGTGATGATCGAAGGGGAGTTCGGAATGCGGTCCACGGGTCTCACCTCCTCCACTGCGACGAGCCGCTCCGTGGCGCCGATCCGGGGTGCGCTGTGGGTGAGGACGCTGGTATTCGAAGCGGTGCTGACGCTGCTGGCGTTGTTCGCCGCGAGGCGCCACATCAAGGTGCCACGTCGGCGCATGCGCATACTCCGGAGAAAGGACGTCTCCCTTGCCTCCTGAGCCGATTCGCTTGCTGATCTCGGCGGCCCGCCGCCGTATGGTGATGGCGCGCGTGTTGCAGTGGAGCGTGGCCGCCATCGGTGCCGCGGCTGCTGCGGGAGCACTCCTTCTCGGCCTCGCTCGCCGCCAGGTGCTTCCGTGGGCGGAAGAGGCAGTGGTGGTGATCGCTCTGGTCGCCGTCGTCGTCGCCGTGGTGGCGAGTGTGCTCTCTCGTCCCAGCGATTCCGCCGCGGCACTGGCGGTGGACCAGCGGCTCGGCGGCAAGGATCAGCTCAGCACCACGCTCGAGCTCTCCCGCCGCGCGACGCACAACGAGCTCGACGAGCGCCAGATCCGCCGCAGCGCGGCGTGGGCGGAAGGCCGCAGCCTCGAGGGATTCGGGTCGATCCTGCCGAGGGGGAAACTCGTCGCTCTTGCTCTGCTGGCGATCGGCGCGTCCCTGTTGTTGGCCATCCCTCGCTCGCCGGCCGACGCCCGGCAGGAGGAACGGGCGGAGATCGCCGCGATCGTGGACGCCGCTGCCGATGATCTGGAGGCCGCTGCCGCCGAGGCGGAAACCGAAGAGATGGCCGACGAGTTGCGGTGGGCGGCCGAGGAGCTGCGGCGGGCGGAGAGTCTCGACGACGCGATTCGGCAGCTCGGGGAAACCCGCCAGCAGCTCGCCGAGCAGGACGATCCCCAGGCCCTGGCTCTCAAGACGGCGCTCGGAGGCCTGGACGAGCGCCTGCGGCAGGATCCCATCGCCGCAGGCGACGACGCCGTGTCACAGTTGAGCCAGCTCCGTGAGACGGCAGATTCGCTCTCGGCCGAGCAACGAGACGCGGCAGCCGCCACGCTCGAAGAGCTCGCCGGTCAGCTCGACGCGGCAGCTCCCGATCTCGCCGGCGCGCTGGCCGGGGCGGCGGAGGCGGTTTCCAGTGAGGGCGACCCCAGCGCGGCTCTGGACCGGGTGCTCGATGAGCTTGAGGCCGCCGGGGAGCGGGTGGCTTCCGCCGAGGACTTGGCCGACGCCCGCTCCGCGGTCCGCTCTGCCCAAGAGGAGCTCGGCGAGGCGCGCGAGCAACGAGAAGCGGGAGACGGCGAGGGTCAGGGGCAAGGTCAGGGACAGGGACAGGGGCAGGGGCAAGGGCAAGGGCAGGGGCAGGGGCAAGGGCAGGGGCAAGGGCAGGGGCAAGGGCAGGGTGGCGGAGGAGGCGGGTCCGGCACCGGAGCGGACAATCCGAATCCCGTGAGCGGCGGGACGGGGTCCAACAACAACCTCGGCCTGGGCCAGGGCGATGACGACATCGTCCGCGATCCCGAGCGTGGCCAGATCCTCGATCCCGCCGGGTACGAGCAGGGAGAAGAGGAGCGGGTCGACTTCTCGACCAGTGACCCCACAGGAGAAGTGCAGGGGAGGACCACCGGCGACGGGCTACGCAACGTCCCGTTGGTGCCCTACACAGAGCGCATCGCCGAGTACCAATCGCAGGCACTCGATGCGCTCGACAGGATGTCGGTCCCCGGCAGCCTGCAGGACATCGTACGCGACTACTTCACGGAGCTCGGTTCATGACACCAGAGGAATTCGCCGGCCAAGTTGACGCCATCGAACGTGAGATCGCCGAGGTGATCGTCGGCCAGACTGAGCTGGTGCGCGCCGTGATGCTCGGTCTCCTTTGTGAGGGGCACGTGCTCCTCGAGGGGGTGCCCGGTCTCGGCAAGACACTGCTGCTACGCACACTCGGCGAGGCGCTGTCGGTCGCCTTTGGGCGAGTCCAGTTCACGCCGGATCTCATGCCGGCGGACATCGTGGGCACCAATGTGCTCCGGGAAGGCGGGTTCCGTTTCCACGAAGGTCCGGTGTTCGCCAACGTCGTGCTCGCCGATGAGATCAACCGGGCGACTCCGAAGACCCAGTCCGCCCTCCTCGAAGCCATGCAGGAACGGCGGGTCACCTTGGGCGGCACCTCCCACGATCTGCCGCGACCGTTCTTTGTGATGGCCACTCAGAATCCCCTCGAGATGGAAGGCACCTATCCGCTGCCGGAGGCCCAGCTCGACCGGTTCCTGTTCAAGGTCATGGTGCCGTTCCCGTCGACCGATGACATGGTGGAGATCCTCCAGCGGACCACCGGCGAGGCGACTCCGGTGGTCTCATCGCTGGCCGGAGTGGATGAGCTCCTCGCCATGGTGGAGATGGTGCGGCGCGTCCCGGCCGCCACTCACTTGCTGCGCCACGCGGCGACCCTGGTGGCGGCGACCCACCCGGAGCGGGAGGGAGCCCTCGACGGTGTGCGCCAGTACGTGCGATACGGAGCGAGCCCGCGCGGTGCCCAGGCGATGGTGCTGGGAGGCAAGGCGCTGGCTCTCGTGGAGGGCCGCCTCAACCTCTCGGGTGACGACGTACGAACGGTGGCGGCTCTGGCCCTCAGGCACCGTCTCGTGCTCGGTTACGAAGCAGTGGCGGACGGGGTCACCTCCGACGACGTGATCGAAGAGATACTCGCTGCTCACCCCGCGCCGCTGCCCGAGGACTGATGCTCCTCGACGCCGAGCTGCGGGGCCGCCTCGAACGTCTGGCTCTCATCGGCACCCGCCGGGTGCGGGGGGTGTGGAGCGGCCGCCACCGCTCGGTACGTCTCGGAGAGAGCCTCGATTTCGCCGACTACCGGGAGTATCACCCCGGGGACGATTTCCGGCGCATCGACTACAACCTGTGGGCTCGGCTCGGTGTGGTCCTGGTGAGGCTGTTCGAAGCCGAGGACGAGATGCCGCTGCGGGTCGTCATCGATACGTCGGCCTCGATGGGTTTTGGGGAGAAATTCGAAACGGCGCGGCGTCTCGCTGCCATGATCGCCTACCTCGGCCTGGCGTCGGGCGAACGCGTGCGGCTCGTCACCGTGCCTGCCCCGGGACGTCCGGCGTTACAGGGGCCGTGGGCGCGACACATCGGAGCCTGGCGGCGCCTCGAGTCGTGGCTCGAGGGTCTCGAGCCCGAGGGCGGCACCGACTTGCCCGCGGCGGCCCGCATGATGGCAGCGCCCGGTGCCCACCGCGGCCCGGTGGTGCTCGTCAGCGATCTGCTCGCTCCCGGGTGGGAGCAGGCGGTCGACCTGCTCGGTACCGTCGGGGGAGGCGTGGTTGTCCACGTGTTGAGCCCGGCCGAGCTGGATCCCGATTTCACAGGTGATCTGACGCTGCGCGACGCCGAGACCAAGGCGGAGGTCCCGGTGTCGGTGAGCGACGCCGCCGTGGCTCGCTACCGGCAGCGCATGGATGCGTTCCAGGCAGATGCCGCCCGCCGGGCTCGGCGGGTGCGCATGGAGTACATCAGGGTTCTCGCCCGGCCCGAGGCACTGGAGGGAGCCCTTCGCGAGCTGGTGGCAGCGGGGGTGGTGCGGTGAGCCTGCTCGCCCCGGCGGCTCTCGGGCTCCTCGCGTTGTCGATTCCCCTCGTGGTCCTCTACATGCTGCGATCCCGCCGGCAACGGCTGGTGGTGTCGAGCGTGCGGCTGTGGGAAGGCGAGGAGGAGTACGTCTCCGCAGCGCTCCCGTGGCAGCGGCTCAAGATCACCGCTGCCCTGCTCCTTCAGCTCCTGACGCTGGCCGCGTTCGCTCTGCTGCTGGCGCGGCCCTTCTATCAGGAGGCGACGCCGCTCGGCCCTCACACCGTTGTCGTCATCGACACCTCCGGCTCGATGGCCCTGGCCGGGAGACTCGAGGCCGCCAAGTCCGAGGCTCGCTCGCTGGTCGTCGATGTCTCCGAGGCACAGCTCGTTTCCCTCATCGAAGCCGGTCCGCGTGCCCGGGTGCTGGCTGCCTTCGCCCGCGATCCGAATGAGCTGCGTTCCCAGATCGACGCCCTCGTAGTCAGCGGCGGCGTCGAGGATCTCGACGGGGCGCTGCGCTTGGCGCGGGGGCTGGCGACCCCCGATCGTGCCACGTCGATCTTGCTGCTCACCGACGGCGGCATCGAAGGCATGGTGGCCGAGCCAATCGGGAACGCTCGACATCTGCTGTTCGATGACGTCGAAGACAACGTGGCGATCACGGCCTTCGGGGCCGGAGCCCCCGGTGAAGGCGTTGCCCGGCTCTTCCTCGAAGTCACCAGCTTCTCTGCCTCGTCGACGACTGCTGAGGTGGAGACGCGGGTCGACGGCCTCCAGGTGGGCACGACGTCCATCAGGCTTGAACCGGGTCAGCGTGCCCAGAGATACGTGCCGGTCGACGCCGGACCCGGCCAGGTGGTCGAAGCTGAGATCCTCGCCAATTCCGACGGCAATCCCCTCGATGACGAGGCGGCGGCCGTGCTCGGGGCGAACACCTACCTCACGATTGCGGTGATGGGTGAGGGATCTCCGTTTCTCGACGCGCTCGTGGCCTCGCTCTCGGGATTCGGCCCCGCGGCGGGGACCTCGCCGGATTTGGTCATTCGCGACGGCGGCTCGGCCGCCGAGGTCGATCGTCCCACCTGGCTCATCGCCCCCGTGGAGCCGCCGCCGGGCGTCACGATCACCGGGCGCCTGGAGAACCCGGTGGTGACCTACCAACGTTCCGGGGAGCCCTTGCTCGACGGCCTCGACCTCTCCGAGCTGATGATCGCTGAGGCCGACATCGTGCAAGCGCGGGGGTGGCTGCCGCTGGTACAGGCAGGAGACGTTCCCCTGGTGCTACTCGGCGAGGTCGCCGGTCATCGAGTGGTGTACTTCACATTCGACCTCGTTCGCTCCAATCTCCCTCTCCAGGTGTCGTTCCCGATCTTGGGAGCGAGGATCATCGAGTGGCTCGGTGGGGGGCAGGTGAGCACCGCGGCAACGGCGATCGCGGGAGCGCCGATCCCGCTCGCGCCGCCAGCCGGATCGCGGACTCAGATCACGATGCCCGATGGTGGGAAGCGAGAGCTGGACGGCAACGTGATCGAGTTCCTCGACACCGGCCAGCCGGGCATCTACACCGTTGCCTACGTTGCCGAGGACGGTGCTACAACGGGTGGATTCGTGGCAGCCAGGCAGTTCGCCGCCGCCGAGGCAGCAGGATCGAGCCGTCGCATCGCCACGGTCTCCGATGAGGTCGGTGAGCTGGAGGAGACAACTCTGCTCAGGGAATGGGCGCCCCTGATCCTCGCCCTGATCCTGGGATTGGTCCTGATCGAGTGGTGGGTGGCGTTCGGTCGCCCGCTGCCGCGATTCAGAAAGGCCGAAGCATGAGGCTCGTCGCGCCCTGGTGGCTGCTGGCGATGATTCCGGCGATCGCCCTGGTGGTGGTCGTCGCCCGGGGTGGTCGTATGACGGTGCCACCACGCCAGCACCGATTGGCGGTGATCGTGCGCTCGATCGGGATCGGCCTGCTGGTCCTGGCGCTGGCGCAGCCGCTGTTGGTGCGCACGTCGCGGGCGCGGTCAGTGGTCTTCCTGCTCGATCGGTCGGCGTCGATCACCGACGAGGCGAGAGTGGTCCAGGAATCCTACGTGCGGGAGGCTGCCGGCGCCGCCGGCCCCACGGATCGCACCGCGGTGGCCGTGTTCGGGCGAGACGTCCGGCTCGACGAAGCCCTCTCTTCGGTGACCGACTTCGTCACAGTTCGCACCGTGGTCGATCAGAGCGCCACCGATCTGGCGTCGGCGCTGCGGGCGTCTGCCGCGGTGATGCCCACCGAGGGTTCGCGTCGCATCGTCGTGCTCACCGATGCCGTCGAGACGATCGGCGA
>Ga0315545_1004756_pt1 | contig 11105 bp, 6 predicted proteins | sample SalMarSW160210MG_FD_203096 | JGI IMG/M metagenome (GOLD analysis project Ga0315545, IMG submission 203096) | Salt marsh sediment microbial communities from the Plum Island Ecosystem LTER, Massachusetts, United States - Salt Marsh Sediment SW1602-10 ...
CAAAATCATAATTGCTGATTTTTTTGTTCGTTGCCCATTCTGGTGTAATCATTTGACAGCCAAGTACAGCCAGTAGGTGCAAGTTTCTTTCCCCTGACCACTTCACAAGAGAATCTTCGTCACTCCAGTCCCAGGATTCTGGACCTTTTGGTTGGATATTTCCCCATTCAAATTTTCCCATTGCTCGCCACCACCGAACGTTAGCTTCTGCAGCATAATCCATTGTTTTTACATATTTCTGCTTGTATTCTGAGACATCAATAATATTGCTTTCGGTAAAAGAATAACAAACTGTATGGTTGAATCCAAAAGGTAGAGAGTTATCGATTCCAAAAAGAAAAAAGAAAGCAAAAAAACAAGATAATACTATAATTTTTCTTATAGTGATAATTATTCTTGATTTCCTTTCATCTGCATATTTTCTAAACATATTTAATTTTTTTTAATTAGAAGATATGGTGGACACTTGGAGTCCCTTGTATCTATAGCTGTTTGGTCGTTTTTAAATATGAACAGAGTACGATATCTTGTTACTTTTATCATCAGGTAAAATTATAAACAAAATTAAGATATTAGCAAGAGAGTTTTTTGGAATTTATAGGGAAGTTTAGGTTCATTATGGTAAAGTTGAGAAGTTTAAATGGTTTGAAAGATTAGCCCATAAAAAGATTTTTATTCTTAGAAAATTATTTTTTTACATATTCTTTTAACGGATAGTGTTGACAAAGAATAGTATTTTTCTATATTTAAGAGTCCTGAGAAGTAATTTTTGTATGAGATAAAAATAAGGTAAAGAAAATTAGAATGAAAGAAATTCAATATATATTAGTAATAAAAGGAAATAAATAATGAAAATAAGCATATTTGGGTTAGGGTATGTTGGTTGTGTTGGTGTGGGGTGTCTCTCGAAATTGGGACATGATGTAATTGGTGTAGATATAAATAGCGATAAGGTAAACCTTATAAATCAGGGTAAATCTCCCGTTATAGAAAAAGGATTGAGTGAACTTATAGAGGAAGGTTTAAATAAAAAATTAATTTCGGCTACTTTAAAATACGAAGATGCGGTTCTTAATTCCGATATTTCATTTATAACAGTTGGAACGCCGAACGATATTAACGGTCATCTGGATATATCTCATATATTTGCAGTAGCCAAACAGATAGCAGAGGTATTAAAAAAGAAAGAGTCTTTCCATGTAATCGTTATAAGAAGCACTGTAAATCCAGGTACTAATGCTGAGATTGGGAAACTTGTTGAGAAGTTATCTGGTCGTGTAAAGAATAAGGATTTTGCCGTTGCCTCAAATCCTGAGTTTCTAAGAGAAGGAGTTGCTTTAGAAGATTTTTTTAATCCGCCTTATACATTAATCTCCTCCGAAAGTAAAAAAGCGCTTAAGATATTACATGAACTTTATAAAGATGTTAATGGTGGAATTGTTGAAATAGACGTTCCGGTCGCTGAGATAATAAAATTCGTTAACAATTCATTTCATGCTTTGAAGGTTTCTTTTGCTAATGAAGTAGGTAGAATATGTAAAAAGCTTAATATCGATAGTACCAAAGTAATGGACATTTTCTGTATGGATAAAAAACTTAATATATCGCCTTACTATTTCAAACCAGGTTTCTCTTATGGTGGTTCGTGTCTTCCCAAAGATTTAAAAGCATTAAATCTACTTGCACATGATAAATATACTCAAGTACCGGTACTTTCTTCAATTGATAAAAGCAATGAAATTCATATGGACCAGGCATTTGATATTATAGTTTCAAAGAAAAAGAAAAAAATAGGCTTTTTAGGATTGAGTTTTAAGCAGGGTACTGATGATATTAGATACAGTCCTTCATTAAAACTTATTGAAAGATTAATTGGAAAAGGGTACGATGTGAAGGCTTACGATAAATATATTAACCTTACTCAGCTAATGGGAAAAAATAAAGAGATGTTATACGAAAAAATACCGCACATTGTGGATATTCTGGTTGATGTTATAGATACAATGGTAGAGGGTTCCGAATTGATTGTAGTATCATATTATGATAAAGTTTTTAATGAATATATTACTAATAACCGAAATTCTATTAAAGAAAAATATATTGTCGATTTGATTAACATAGGAAATGAGTTTAAGAATTGGAAAAATTATGAAGGCATTTGTTGGTAAGAAAGTATTGGTGCCTCGAAAGAAACACTTAATATTAGATTTAAAAAAATTTAATTATGGGATTGTTTATGATTAGGTTTGATTTTTGAAAAATTGGTTACCTTTATGAAAATATAGTATTATGAAAAATAATGTAAGCATATGTCTGGAGTTAATAAAAAAGTGTTGTAAGGGAAAAGGAATAGAGGATATTTTGGTTGTGGGTTGTGGAGATGGTAAAGAAGCATTAGGGATTAAGAATTTAACAGGGGCGAAAGTTATAGGAGTAGATATTAATCATAACTTTAATGAAGAGGTAAAGAAAGAAGTAAAATTAATTGAAGGAAATGCGACTGCTCTGGAATTTCGGGATGAAAGTTTTGGTCTTATATATAGTTATCATGTTTTAGAACATATTCAAGAATATGAAAAAGCATTATTAGAGATTAAAAGGGTTTTAAAAAGAAATGGTTGTTTTTTTGTCGGTGTTCCTAATAAAAATAGAGTTTTTGGTTATATCAGTTCACCTATCTCTTTCAATAAAAAATTACTCTGGAATTTTAATGATTGGAAGGCAAGATTGTACGGAAATTTCAGTAATCAAAAGGGCGCACATGCGGGATTTTATGAAGGTGAGTTATTTCTTAACTTGTCGCAGTTGTTTTCAGTAGTGTTCCCGATGAGAGATGAGTATTATTTTGAGAAGTATGCTAATAAGAGAAGTTTTATAAAGTTTATTAAGTGTTTATTACTTGAAGATTTCTTTTTTCCTTCAAATTACTTCCTTTGTATAAAAAAATAGTTTTTTTAAATAAGGAATGTGCTAGAAATGCAAATGAATAAAAAAATACACTGGTATATTAATAGAGCTAAGGCGATGTCCTTTCCTGAGCTTTTATGGAGATTGAATAACAAGATTTATGCAAAGAAACAGAAATTGTTTCTTTTTTTGTTTGGTTCCCCGTTGGATAGAAAACGATGGCAAAGTATAGAAAAAGAAATTTTTTCTCGTAAAGAAAATTTCTTGGAAAATCTTAAAAATTTATTTCTTAAGAATAATAAAAACGATATTAAGGAATTGTTTCGGAAAATATTTCCTGAAGGCGAAAAAAATATAATAGAAAAAGCAGAAGCAATTTTACGGCATGAATTCAGTTTTTCGGATTGTAGTAATGTTTCTTTAGGCAAGAAAATAAATTGGCATTTAGATTGTAAAACAGGTAAAGAATGGCCTAAAAAATTTTGGTATGATATTAACCCAAAAAGTTCAGAAATGGGAGATATAAAATATGTTTGGGAGTTAAATCGACACCAGCATCTTCCCCTTTTAGGTATAGCTTATTTACTTACAGGAAAAGAGAAATATGCGGAAGAAGTATTTTCCCAATTAAAAGATTGGATGGAAGAAAATCCGCCTTATTATGGAGTGAATTGGACCAGTCCCTTAGAGGCTTCTATAAGAATTGTTTTCTGGATTATCACTTTAAGTTTCATTGGGAATTATCGGTATTTAGAAAAAGAAATATTGTTGGATATAATAAAATATATTTTCCTCCAGGCTGAATTTGTTTATCGTTACCGTTCTAAATATTCATCTGCGAACAATCACCTAATCGGTGAAGCAGCAGGATTGTTCATTAGTGGTATTTTTCTTAAGCATTTTAAAACAGCTACAAGATGGATAAAAAGTGGCTATAAGATATTAATAGAAGAAATAGAAAAACAAACTTATAATGACGGAGTAAACAAGGAACAGACTATATCATATCAAAGTTTTGTACTTGATTTTTTCCTTCTATCTGGGCTTTTAGGAAAAAAGATCGGAATAGAATTTTCTAATGAGTATTGGCATAATATTGAGAAAATGATAGACTTTTTATTCTCAGTTATAGATTGTAATGGGAATGTTCCCAATATTGGAGATTCGGGTGTTGGATATGTTATTAGATTAAATGGGAGCAAAAGTTTTAATAATTATAGATCTCTTCTCGCTACCGGAGCTGTTCTGTTTAGTCGAGATGATTTCAAATACAAAGCGCAAAATTTTGATGAAAAGTCTTTTTGGCTTTTGGGGCAAGAGAGTAAAAAGAAATTTGATGATTTGTCTGTTAAAAGTAAAGACATTAAATTTCTTCCTCAATCGCAGGCCTTTCCGGAGGGCGGTTATTATGTGTTGCGATCAGAGCAAGATAAGGGTGAAATATTAATGCTTTTTGATTGCGGTCCTTTAGGATACCTTTCAATCGCAGCCCATGGTCATGCTGACGCGTTAAGTTTTATCCTTAATGTAGGCGGAAATCCTATTTTTATCGATTCCGGTATATACGCATACCATTCTAAAAAAGAGTGGAGAGATTATTTTAGGGGGACATCGGCGCATAATACTATTAGAATAGATAGGGAGAATCAATCCGTTATCGGAGGTCCATTCTTATGGGATAGAAAAGCCGAAGCTTATGTTGAAAATTATTCATTCACAGATAATTACGATATTGTAAAAGGTTATCATAATGGTTATATTAGATTTAAAGATCCTGTTGTTCATAAAAGAGAAATATTTTTCGATAAATTTAAAAATGTTTTTGTAATTGAGGATTTTTTAAAAGCTAAGGATAAGCATTTTCTTGAACAATTTTTTCATTTAGATGAGGCATGTAAAGTAGGAAAATTGGCAAAAAATTGTTTGGAAATAAAAAGTAAAAGCTATTATTGTTACTTGCTAAATGATAGTATTGATTTGGAGTTTGATTTATTAAAAGGCAGTTCAGATCCTATACTGGGATGGCAATCTAAAAAATTTGGGGTTAAGCATCCAACATGGTCTGTAAGATTAGAAAAGAATTTTGAGGGGAAAATTAAGTTGTTTACTTTTATTTTCGTTAGCGCAGAGAGAAAAAAATTAGAAGATATTCTTAAGAGTAAAGAGGAAGTTCTAAATACGAGGGTTAATGTATAATAATCATAAAAATTAAGTTGTTCAAAAAAGCCTTTAGTATAATCAAAAACTTATAGCAATTTAATGCTTTGGCTTGACATTATATTTAAAATTGTTATTATCAACACTGAAATGCGGGAATTATATAAATTAATATCAGATAAAAATAAAGTAGGAATCTTCTGGATTTTTTTGAATTAGAGATATGTATTGGAATCAATTATTGCTATATTTTCTATAAAGAGAAAATTTTGTGAGATTTAGTTGAGTAGAACAAAAAATAAAAAGAAAATATTGATTATTGTGGAAAATTTACCCGTTCCTCTTGATCGAAGAGTTTGGCAGGAAGCAACTTCTTTAATTAAGAAAGGGTATATTGTTTCCATTATTTGCCCTAAAGGTAAGGGATATGAGAAAAGATATGAAGTGATCGATGGTATTAATATTTACCGGCATTACCTACCGTTAGAAATAAAGTCTGCTTTGGGTTTTTGTTTTGAGTATTCGATGGCTCTTTTTTTGGAATTTTTTTTATCATTAAAAATTTTTTTTCGTCACGGTTTTGATACCATCCATGCTTGTAATCCTCCTGACTTGATTTGTCTCGTAGGGCTATTTTTCAAAGTGTTTTTTGGGAAGAAATTTGTTTTTGATCATCACGATATAAACCCTGAGCTGTATTTAGCTAAAGGGAAAAGAAAAGATCTTTTTTATATACTTTTAGTTTTTTTTGAAAAATTAACCTATAGGCTCGCAGATATTTCCATCGCGCCTAATGTTTCCTATAAGAAAATTGCCGTTGAGCGGGGAAAAATGGATTCAGAGAAAGTGTTTATTGTTAGAAGTGCACCTAAATTAGAAAAATTCAAGTCTATTTTACCAAATAATTCGTTAAAAAACAATAAAAAATATTTAATAGGTTATGTGGGAGTTATGGGAAAACAAGATGGTGTGGATTATTTACTTCGTTCTATTCAGTATATAGTACATACGAAAAGAAGAAAAGATATTGGTTTTGTCCTTATAGGGAGAGGATCGGAGTGGGAAAGCCTTAAAGAATATTGTTCTAATTTGAAATTAGAAGATTTTGTTAATTTTACCGGAAGATTATTAGATGAAGATATGATAGAATATCTTGCGACCTGTGATGTGTGTGTTAATCCGGATACTGTAAATGAATTCAATAGTAAATCTACTATGAATAAGATTTTGGAATACATGTCATTAGATAAACCAATTGTCCAATTTGATATGATTGAAGGCAGGTATTCGGCTCGGGAAGCTTCTCTTTATGCTAAAGCAAATGATGAAGTAGATTTTGCCGAGAAAATTTTGGAACTATTGAGTGATGCTAAAAAGAGAAAAAAAATGGGGATTTATGGGAGGAAAAGAATAGAAGAAAAACTACAATGGAAATTTTCAGAACAAGAATTGTTTAAAGCTTATAAAAAATTATTTGCTATTCACTTTTAATTTTTGACAAAATTTAGTTTTTAAGTGTTTTCCTGAAATATAGTTATTGTTTTTTGTGTTCTTAATTTAGTTTATTCCTTGTTTTATTCAGTTCTTAGTGACAATAGAACAAATAATGGAACTATATAGAGGTTTATTCGTCTATTATTAAAATAATAATAAAAGGGAGGTTAATATAATTTGGAAAAAACAGCAGTTTCTGCTTTTGTTTTTTGATATACTGTTTTCTATTTTTTCTGTTATTTTAGTATATCAAATTTTTCCGGAAGAAGTAATCGGATTTATAATAAATCTGCCTTTGGAAATATTTGTTTTCACCTTTATTGTTATTGCTTTATTTGCTTACCTCGATTTATATAACTATCTGGTTTTTTTGAACCGTTTCAGGTATATCTACAGAACTACTAAGGGAATTGTGTATGTGTTTATTTTTTATTTGATTTGGTTATTGATTTCGTCTTCGATGCATACACAGGATGTTTTTTCCGTTTTTATGCTTTTATTTGTGTTCTCCTTTTTCGTGTACTTCTCGAGAATTATTCTTCTGCCGATTTGCGCTTTATTGTTACCTAAAAGAGAAATTGTAATCTTTGCCCCTGAAGGTAATTGTGTGGGTATCGAAGATTGGTTGAAATATCACACTATTTCAGGTATTAAGATAGTAGGTATCTTTGAGAAAAAAAAAGAAATTGAAGAATATGTAGAGAAGGGTTTTCCTATTGTGCTTTCTACATTTACTGAGGATTGGCAGAAATTGATCGATTATATATATTATTTTAAGAGGAAAACCCCTGTAATTTTATTCGCGCCACTTTTATTAGGTATAGATGAGGTTGATTATTGGGCTTATCTTGAAGGAATACCTATTATTTATTTTAGGTGGAGTGGTAGCTCTAAAATTTATCTTTTTGTAAAAAAGATAATAGATTTTATCGGTTCTATTTTTGCCATTTTAATTTTTTCGCCTTTTATGATTATTGCCGCGATAGGTATTAAGTGGACTTCTAAAGGTCCGATATTATTCATACAAAAAAGAATAAAAAAAGGCGGAAAAGCATTTGATATGTTAAAGTTTCGCTCTATGATTGTCTCATCTGACGAAGAGCCGCATAAAGAATTCGTAAAAAAATGCATAAATGGTGAAAAAGGGCTTAATTTTAAATTGATAAATGATTCGAGAGTAACTTCATGGGGAAAGATATTAAGAAAAACAAGTATTGACGAGTTCCCTCAATGTTTCAATGTCCTTAAAGGAGAACTTTCCCTGGTTGGTCCGAGGCCCCCCATGGAATATGAGGTAAAACAATATTCCGAGTGGCATAAGAAAAGACTTTCAGTGAAACAGGGGGTTACCGGCGTTTGGCAGATTTTCGGAAGAGCAAGATTGTCTTTCGCGAAATCTTGTTTTCTTGACATATATTACGCGGAGAATAGAAATCTTTGTCTCGATGCGCATCTGTTAAGTCAGACACCGCATACGATTTTTTTCGGTAAAGGGGCATATTAGTCGATTTGGGGTTTTTATGAACATCAAATTAATCCTGTATGTGTCTTTTTGTATTACCCTTGACTTTATACTAAAACACATTATTGTTGGGGCGTTATGTTTGGATTAATTCTTTTATTTGCTTTCCCTTACGGAGAAGTAATTGTAGAGGTAGATGTAATAGGAATTGAGGAAGTTGACACTTCCCTTGTCGTACGTTCTTCCGGCTTTAAGGTGGGGGAAATATTAACCAAGGAACAAGGAATAAAAGCGGTTAAAAGTCTTTATATGACCGGTATTTTTTCTGATGTGGAACTCAATGCCAGGCGCAAAGGGGGAGGGGTAAGAGTCGTAATTGAGGTAATCGAAAATTCACGACTAAAATCCCTGGAGTTTGAGGGTAATAGTAAATTGAGCGATGGAGATATTTCCTCTTTAGTTGATTTGTCGCCGCCTGCTATGCTTTCCGATTACCGGTTGCACAGGATTAAAGAAAAAATATATGATTTATACCAGGAAAAAGGTTTTTCGGGAACAGAAATTTCCATTTCTAAGGAGGAAGAAGAAGACGGAGTGAATGTGGTTTTTAAAATTAATGAGGGTTCGCAGTATAAGGTACATAAAATTAATTTTATTAATAATAAAGGACTTTCGGATCATACTCTTTCCACGGTTCTTAAAAATAAAACTAAACCCTGGTATCTTTTCTGGAGGGATAATGGCTTGAAATTAGATTCATTGCAATCTGATATACCAAAGATAGAAGCGTTGTATAGAGAACACGGATATTTGAGCGCGGAAGTGGATTCTTTTTACGTGAATTATCAGGATAATAAGGCCATTATAAATTATGTGGTAAATGAAGGAAGGCTTTATTATTTTGGAGAGACTCATCTCGAGGGGACCGAAGACCTTGGTTTTATCTCAAGTAAATTAAAGTGGAAGAAAGGTGAGTTGTTCGATGAAAGTAAAATACAAAAAACAATGGAAGACCTTTCTATGTTTTACTCCGAGTTTGGATATTTGAGTCCGACAATTTTGCCTGAGTATAATATCGTGGAAGATTCGTTAGTGGAAATCAATTTATATGTAGATAAAGGAAGTCCTGTTTATGTGAGGTTCGTTAATATAAAAGGTAACGAGAAGACATATGATAAAGTGATAAGGCGAAATACAGTGGTTTACCCAGGAAAACTTTTCCAAAGAGACAGAGTAATGCATAGTTACAGAAACATATTTAGGCTTGGCTATTTTGCCGATATGAAGATAGACATGGAATTTCCTTCTCCCGATTCTATAGATTTGATTCTCGAAGTTACAGAACAATCTTCGTCACAAATTGGTGCGTCTATAGCTTTTTCCGGAAGTTATGGTCTTACCGGTGGATTTAATTTGTCTATGCCCAATGTATTTGGTACCGGTCAAACTATTAGTTGTTCTTTCGAAAAAACTATTGCTTCTACTTCTACAAATAGGTCGTTGCAAAATATGTCTATATCCTGGCAGCAGCCATGGCTTTTTGATACCCCGACTTCTACCGGTTTTAGTTTGTACAATACTTACTGGGAAAGAGCGGATTATCCCGATTATTATATGGTAAAACAGGTAGGCGGTTCGGTTTCCGCGGGTAGAATTCTTAATAGGGAGAGGAATCTTAGCGCGTCATTTACCTATAGATTGGAAAAAGAAAGAGTGGAAGCTTCGGGTCAATACGCGGATTATGATGCCGGTGTTAACTGGGAGAGTTCATTGTATGGGAGCCTGGTTTATGATTCCAGGGATTCTAAGATAGCTCCGAGCGTAGGCAGCTATTATTCTTTGGGTACTAAGTACGCCGGCGGTATTTTAGGCGGAACCAAGAGGTATCATAAAATAACCTTTGAAACCAGGAAGGTTCATCCTGTTTTTACAGAAGAAATGGTTATTATGAACAGGACAAAAATAGGTTACGCTTATGCCCCTTCGGGAAGGAGAGTTCCTTTACTGGAGAGATTTTTGCTTGGTGGTGTGGGATCCTGGGGTCTCAGGGGCTATGATGATGAAGATATTGTTCCGGATCCTAGTAGTAGGTATGTTGGAGGTAATTTCGCGTTTCTTAATAATCTTGAGTTAAGATTAAATTTTGCTAATAAGGGATACGGGATGATATTTCTTGATGCCGGTAACTGTTTTTCAGATTTACAGGAAACCAATATGATGGATCTTTATTACGGTGTAGGAGTTGGATTTAGATTTGAAATACCGATGATGGGTGTTTTTGGTATCGATATGGGATATAACTTAAATGAATTTGAAGGAGAAAGACGATGGAAACCTCATTTTCAAATTGGTTCGACATTTTGAGAAAGAATATTTTATTAACCGTATTTGTGTTAACGCTAATTATTGTGGTTTTTGTTGGCTGTGAACCCAATAAAGAATATGTTGTGGATCCTTTACCTGTGTATGATAAAATTGTACGGATTGATTCGGGTTATACCAGAGTGAGCGTTATTTCTACCGGGAGTTCGGATTCACTGTTTTGTGGAAAAAAAGATATTTTTGATTCTTATTCGATAATGAAATTCGATACTGTTCCTGAAAGTTTCAATAGCCTTTCCCTTCGTTTTGTATCGGATACCTGTACTTGCGAGTTGACTCTATACAAGTTAAAAAAAGAATGGTATGAAGATTCCGTGTATTTGTGGAGTGATATTGGTTCCCTTATCGATACATTGAATCCTATAAGAGTTGCCGCAATGTACCCTGTACCCGTCGATTCTCCTGATACTGATACAAATTCATTAATACTTTTAGGGGATTCATTGTCTCTGGATGGATCAACAATCAAGGCACTTTTGGATTACGGTTTAGCCGTTCATTCTGATCGTTTTTATTCTTTTGCGGCAGAAAAAACAAAGTTAAAGGTAGAAACGAAAGATACCTTGATGGATTCTGTCGTTAACTGTGCTGAGGATGCTTATATTGTTAAGAACCCGTTTCAAGACACTATTTTTACCGATTCTCTTTTAGTTGGGAGAGGCTTGAGTATTAGAACCAATCTTTTTATTCCACGGGATTCATT
>Ga0315545_1004761_pt1 | contig 11097 bp, 7 predicted proteins | sample SalMarSW160210MG_FD_203096 | JGI IMG/M metagenome (GOLD analysis project Ga0315545, IMG submission 203096) | Salt marsh sediment microbial communities from the Plum Island Ecosystem LTER, Massachusetts, United States - Salt Marsh Sediment SW1602-10 ...
CTCCCCATCGATCGAACTCACCCACAAACTGCAGGAGAAAGGAGTCCTCGCGAAGACGCATCACAGAAAGATATACAACGCCCTTGTCGCCCATGACCTCGAAGGCGCCATCGAATCGGTCAAGGAATCGATCGGTGTGTGGAGAAACTACATTCCTGGCGGCCAGCCGGGAGCAAAGATGCAGGCAAAGCGAGCCTCCGGAGACGGTTCTGAGCGGGACAGTGCGCCCTGACGATTAACCGCGGCCGGTTCGGTGTGAAAGGGCGGCCTGCCAAACGGCGACCTCACAGCCTCTTGCACTATGACGAGCCATTTACGATGACCGTTAGATAAATTCCTACAGTGAGATAGAGAATATCGTAAAACAATTTTACCCCACAAAAGGGGTGGGAACGGCTCTGTGACAGCGTATTCCACCCGTTTATGGCGATATTGACTCCATTCGTTTAAATCTTTGTATAGGAATAAAAAAGGATGCCTCCCCATTGTTTTCCGTTTAGTATGACGTTTAGGAGAAAACAACAGATGAGGAGGTTACCCCTTGGCGATTCTAGCTCAGGAAAGGCTTTTCTAGTTATTCCGTCACAGCGTAAATGCATCATTCGTCAATTATTTCTTGACAAATGCAGTAAGAGCTATACACTTGTTCAACACTTAGTGCATTAAGGTACTAATACACATGGATACACTCTCAGATCTCTACAAACCGAAGTACGAATGATAGGTTATTATAATTCGAGGTTCGCCACCGCACGAAAAAAAACCATTAAACGCCCCCAATCTGCCTGGGAAATATTTATGGTTATTTTTCCTACCGAGAACCAAAGGTTTCTTAAAAATATGCTACCAGTAATAGAACATTCTGTCAAGAATAAAGAAAATATGAAGTTCCCAGGGCATTGCTGAAAATATAGACGGGCATATCTCACCCTTGGTATTTATTCTCTCATTGATGTATATGCAAATAAGTATCAGGAGACCTTGATTTCAACTTTATCAAACGGTGGGGCATTGTTTCTTTTGAGGCATTCCAGTATTTTGTTTACTTCATAAGGGTCAGTGATTATTGCAATGACTCTCATTTCATGGCCGCATTTTTTACAGATAAAAGGGTCGACCTCGTACACCTTTTGAATAAGCCGCGCCCAACTCTGCCGTGAGATCTTGTTTGATACAGTCTCCATCTCAGAATCGGAGGCATGCTCAGGTTTATTTTCGGCTGCGGCATTGTACCCAAACTTTGCAAGGCTTCCGTCTTTTGAGGTTTTACCCTTTGTTCTGCTGGAATATAGGCCATAATACCGGATAAGGTGCTTGTGCTTCGGTGGGATATGCATTGTAAGTTCTGCAATAAAATCAGCTGCCTTGAAGAGTTTTATATTTTCTTTCCAGTAGTCATTGTACTTTGTGTGGTAGAGTATGCCCCCTTTTTCCTTTATATACATGATTTTCTTCAGGGAAACTGGATGTCTTATAATATATTGGCTGAGATTTACCCTTGCTTTTTGGCTTGCAGCGGGTATCCCCACTGAGTTATCCACTGAAAACCCAGAGTGTTTCCAGCCCAGAAGCTTTTGGGCAAAGCTTTTTTGCAACAGGTCTTTTTCAACAAAGAGCTTTATCACCCTCTTTCTGAACACCTCTGTAAGCTGTGAGGTGTCCTTTATGGGGATGTGGTAGAAAGAGCCTTTTTCATCGATACCTCCTTCCAGAATGATGCAGTGCCAGTGTGGATTATGCCTCATCATGTCTCCCTAGGTTTGATAAGACACCACAGCCCTACTTGTCACTGCTGTGTGGGCTGCTTCATTGTAATAATCGGTTATGATGGACAATATGATCTTTGAAACATCGGCAAAGAGGTTTCTGTCATTCCTGAAATATATTCTCAATAGCTTGGGAATGGTGAATACAAATTGTCTGTGGGGAAGCTTCAACAACACGTTTTCAGAAAGGTGTTCTGCAAAGAGCTGGAGCCTCTTCTGGTTACAGCTTGGACAAAGATACCAGCTTTTGCACGAAAAGGGACGAAAATATTCATGATCACATTCAGGGTTGGTGCATTTTATCCTTGCTATCCCTTTTGAATAATCTCCACATTCAATGAACTTTTCTACTGCCTGCTTGATACGTATTATTCTGTATTTGCCATATTGCTTTGCATAATGATCGTCGTACTGTTTTTCAAAATCTGAAAAATGATCCTGGAATATTTTCTGGATAACATTTTTCTCTCTGGGGACGTACTCTGGCAAAAGATTCTCCTCGAACCCTTTGCCTTATATAAACCAAGAAAATAAGGGAATTATTTCTTTTGGTTTGAAAGTGTGTAGAAGAAGAGGTTGAAAAATAATAGAAAGTGGCCAGTTATGTTGCTAAAGGTGACTGGCGTGGCCAAAAATCGTTAAATCACGTATTCAGGTTTTGAGAAGCAAGAGAATATCCGTGTCTGAACTGTATGATCCTCGTAATAATCCATCAAATTATACTCGATAAAGAGTGAAAAACCCATTTTGGATTTTTCTTCCTTTCGGTCTAATGAGGGGGATAAAAACCCGAACGGTGGCCGGAATGTGATAGTCACCTTTTTATTTTTAAAAATATAGCGGAAGTGAGGAGGAGATCGATGGAGAGTTTTACGCTACAGATTCCGACAAAGATTATTTTCGGGGAGGATACCATACCCCGGATCGGTGAAGAGGTCAGAGAATACGGGAAGAAGGTCCTGCTGGTTTACGGTAAGGGCAGTATTAAACGCATAGGCGTTTACGATACGGTCATGGCATCCCTGCAGAATGCCGGACTCGAAATTATCGAGCATGGGGGAGTAAAACCGAACCCCGTTCTCTCTCATCTGAGGGAGGGAATCGCACTGGCGAAAAAGGAGAAGGTGGATGTCGTGCTCGGTGTGGGCGGCGGCAGTGCGATAGACGAGTCAAAGGCCATAGCCGCGGGTGCTGTGATGGACGATGATGTGTGGAAATTCTACACGGGAGAGCTTCCTATAGAAAACACGCTGCTAGAAAACACGCTGCCGGTTCTGTCCGTACTCACCGTACCTGCCACAGGCACGGAGATGAACGGGGGGACCGTTGTTACGAACGATGAGACGAATCAGAAGTATGGTTTTCTCGACTCCCATCTGTGTCCCAAGGCATCCATTCTGGATCCCACCGTCACCTATTCAGTGCCTCTCCAGTATACGGCCTACGCCGCGGTCGACTGCTTTTCTCATATGACTGAGGGCTATTTCACGCATGATGACGAGTGGGCCCCGATTCAGGACCGGTTCGTGGAGGCGCTCGCCAGGACGGTGATGGACGCAACCGAACGTATCATGAAGGACCCGAACGACTATCAGGGCCGGGCGACCCTGATGTGGTCCACCTCCCTGGCATGGAACGGCCTCTTGACGGTCGGAGTACGGGGCTGCAAAATACCCGCTCACCTGCTCGAGCATCCGCTGAGCGGCCTGTACGACATAGCGCACGGTGCCGGGCTTTCCATAGTCATTCCCGCATGGATGACATGGTCGAACCGAAGGGGCAATAAAAAGATTGCCCAGTTTGCCGAGAACGTGTTCGGTATACACAGGGATGATCCTGTGCAGACGGGTGAAAAGGGTATAGCGGCGCTCAAGGCCTGGTTCGAGAAAATTAAGAGCCCCACCTCCCTGTCCGCCGCTGACATACCGGAATCCGATATCGAAAAAATTGCGGATTTCACCCTTGAGCTTGCCGGCGTGTGGGACCTGCCGGAGTACACGAAGGATATTATCATAGAGATCTACAAGCTGTGTGCGGTATAAGCATTATCGTGTAAAGCTGCGGGCTGCCCGCTTCGATGCGAATGGTGCTGCAACCCGGAGTCATTCGAGCTGCAGTCACATCTGACGTTCAATGCCGAAAAGTGCCTCGGTTGCGGACGGTGTATCGAGGCCTGTCCTCATGGCGCGAGGAGCGCGGACGGATTTGACGAGAGCAGGTGCAGGCTGTGCGGAAAGTGTGTGGAGGTTTGCCCCTCCGGAGCACTCGAGATGATCGGCAGACTGATGACGATCGAGGAAATACTCGAGGAAGTCGAGAAGGACCGGCTTTTCTACGAATCTTCGGGAGGGGGAGTGACGCTTTCGGGCGGAGAGATACTGGCACAGTGGCGGTTTGCCGTAAACCTCATGGAGGCGCTTAGGGCAAAGTATCTGCACATCGCGATCGAAACCACCGGGTACGCTCCGTGGGAGCGTGTGGAAAAGGTCGTCGCCATGTGCGACCTCGTTCTTTATGACCTCAAACACATGGATCCGTCATTGCATAAGCAGTATACGGGCGTTTCAAACGACCTGATACTCCAAAACGCCCTCGCTATTGCTGCAAAGAATAAGGATCTCATTTTCAGGCTTCCGCTCATCGGTGGAATAAACGACGATGAAACAAATGTCCTGGCATCCGCGCAGTTTGCGAAGGAGGCGGGTGTAAGGGAGCTGCACCTTCTTCCCTACCATCGCCTCGGAGAGTCGAAGTATAACAAGATCGGAAGGGATTTTTCCTGTGAAGCGTATACGCCGGACGAGGAATACGTTGCCGGACTGAAGCGGAAACTCGAGGCGGACGGCTTCACCGTCAAGGTCGGCGGTTGAACGGGGAGCGTCATATTGACGTTGTTCGGCGGAGTGGCTCGCATTATAGTATGTTTAATGTCGAATTTCCGGAAATCCGGATAAGATTGATAGATGCTGAACAACATTTACGCAGGCAACAGGAAAGAAAAGCAGGAGGGTAGGATGGCTTCTGTTCTCGCTGATTACAAGCGTGGTACCAGCGAGGTATCCCTTGATATCGATCACGTGCTCAAGCCCGGTATGGATACCTATGAGAGGGGCCAGCGGCTGAGAAAGCGCGTTATCTCTGTCGATCCGCAGGTGTGCATAGAGCGTGCACGCCTTGTAACCGACGCATACAGGGAAAACGAGGGGAAGCATGTTCTCGTTCAGCGCGCCGAGGCCTTTGACAGGACCATGAAGGGGATAAGCGTATATATTCTGAGTGACGAGCTCGTTGTGGGTCACATGGCGAGCACCCAGCGAAGCTCGCCGCTCTTTCCGGAATTCGCCGTTGAGTGGGTCAATGAGGAGCTTGAAACATTCGAAACGAGACCGCAGGACCGGTTCATCGTACCCGAAGAGGTGAAGCGTGAGTTCAGGGAGTATATCTATCCCTACTGGAAGGGGAAGACCCTCCACGACCGGCTCATGTCCTATATAACCGAGGAGATCCGACTGCAGCGTTTTGTCGCGACTGTTTTCAGCGTCGGCCTGCACGAGGACGGCGGCCTCGGACATGTCGCTCTCGACTACGAAAAGGTCCTGCTCCAGGGACTGGGGGGCATCAAGGAGGAGATCTCCGGGTACATGGAGGGACTCAGTATCTGGAACCCCGAGGATTATAAAAAGAGGCTCTTTTACGAGGCGTGTATCCGCATGTGTGATTCCGTTATACACTTCGCGCACCGGCATGCCCAAACGGCCCGCGGACTGGCCTCCGATGAGCAGGATGCAAAGAGACGGGAGGAGCTCCTTCATATTGCGGATATCTGTGAACGGGTTCCCGAGCATCCCGCTTCCACCTTCCACGAGGCGCTCCAGTCCTTCTGGTTCGTCCAGATCGTTCCCCAGATATACGACAACGGCGTATCCATCTCGCCGGGACGCTTCGATCAGTACATGTACCCGTTTTACTCCCGGGATATCGGGTCGGGCAGGCTCGCGAAGGAAGAGGCGCAGGAGCTGCTCGAAGCGGTGTGGGTCAAGTTTACCGAGCCCATCAAGCTCTACCGCGCGGCTCTTGCCGCTTTTCACGCCGGTTATCCGATGGGGCAGAACCTCTGCGTCAGCGGAGTGGGGCCTGACGGTCTGGATGCAACGAACGATTTGAGCTATCGCTGCCTGGAAGCACATTCCCACATGCTCCTCATGCAGCCGAACTTCTCAGCCCGGGTTCATCAGAACACGCCGAACGATTTTCTGATCAAGACCTGCGAGGCGATCCGGCTCGGCAACGGTATACCCCAGGTGACGAACGACGATGTTTTCGTCACGGCCCTGACAAACATAGGGGTGCCGTTCGAGGAAGCGCGCGGATATGTACCCGTGGGCTGCGTGGAAGCCGCTCCGGTCAATGCGTGGGGCAGGTGCAACGGCGGTTATACGAATCTCACAAAGATCGTGGAGCTCGCCCTGTCGGACGGAAAGTGCAGGACGAGCGGAAAGCAGGTAGGCGTCAGAACGGGCGATCCCCGTAAATTCGAATCGTTCGAGGATGTAATCGAGGCTTATAAAAAACAGATGGCCTATTCGATCAAGACGCTCGCCACATGGGACAACCTCATCGATATGACCCATGCGCAGCTCATGCCGACCCCCTTCACCTCCATTTTCGTCGGCGACTGCATCGAGAAGGGCAGGGACGTGACCGAGGGAGGAGCGCGCTACAACTGGACGGGACCGCTCGGAGTGGGTATCGCCAATGCGGGCGATTCGCTCTACGCAGTGGGGAAAATGGTCTACGAAGACGGAGTGCTCGAGATGAAAGACCTCATCGACGCCCTTGATAACGACTTCGACGGGAAGGAAGATCTTCGCCAGATACTGCTCAACAAGGTACCGAAATACGGCACCGACAACCCCGAGGTTGACCGCATGGTCAAGCTCGCAACCGATATATTCTTTGATGCACTGCGGAACTTCGAAACCCACAGGGGAGGACCGTTCGTCGGTTCCCTCCTGCCCGTTGCTTCCTATGTCGCCTTCGGTATGACGACCGGAGCGACTCCGGATGGTAGTCATGCAGAGGAACGTCTTGCTGACGGCATATCGCCGACTGCGGGCATGGACAGGAACGGGCCCACCGCTGTTTTCAAGTCTGTGTGTACGATCGACCACAGAAGATGCCCGAACGGCGTCATATTCAATCAGAAGATCAATCCCGGCACCATCAGGACGCCTGAAGGCCTCATGAAGTTTTCCCAGCTCATCAGATCGTATATCAGTCTCGGGGGCAGCCACATCCAGTTCAACATAGTATCCGCCGATGTACTGAAGGACGCGCAGAAGAACCCGGAGAAGCACAGGGGACTCGTGGTTCGAGTCGCCGGCTACAGCGCGTTCTTCCACGAGATACACAGGGATGTGCAGGACTCGATCATAGCACGCACCGAGCAGACGCTCTAACCGCCATTCATTGAGCCATTTGCGATGACCGTAAGATAAATTCCTACAATGCGATAGAGAATACCGTAAAATAATTTTACCCCACAAAAGGGGTGGGAACGGCTCTGTGACAGCGTATTCCACCCGTTTATGGCGATATTGACCCCATTCATGTAAATCTTTGTATAGGAATAAAAAAGGATGACTCCCCATTGTTTTCCGTCTAGCATGACGTTTAGGAGAAAACAACAGATGAGGAGGACACCCCATGACGATTATTGCACAGAAAAGGCTTTTCGGGTGGAAAGAAATAGAGGAATTAAGAGGGGATTGTACGCTTCAACACCTCTCATTCCGTCACAGCGCAAATGCATTTTTTTGTAAAAAAACTTGACAGAATAGGGTAAAAATGTAAAATGACAAACATCATACATTAAATGTTTAATGTTTTGTGCAAACTCATAGGAGGTAATGGAACATGATCGTCGATACACATGTACATATGGGGTGGGATTACACCTTCGACGAAGATTTCACGAAAGAAGAACTGATAGAAAAAATGGGGTCCTCCAATGTAGACGTGCAGGTTGTTCAACCTGCAACTTGCCATGACATCGATTCGGTGAGAGGCCAGCACGATGCAATTGCGACGCTTGCACGAGAGTATCCCGGACATTTTTTCGGCATGGCGAATCCGAGTCCCCACCTTACCGGAACGTTGTACGAGGATGAGATCGCCCGCTGTATCGAAGAGCTTGGTTTCGTGGGTATCAAAATCAACACGATCGCCTGCGGAGTGAATCCGAATTCGAAAGCAGGAAGGAAAGGATTCGACGCGGCCCGGAAATACGGTGTTCCCATCATGGTGCACACGGGAGCGGGAATTCCTTTCGCGTCACCCGTGAATCTCATAGCACTGGCGAAGGTATACACCGGAGTGAAGATAATACTGGCCCATAGCGGCGAAAATGTATTTGCAAATGAGGCCGAGGTCGCTTTTGATGCGTGTTCGAACATATACGGAGAGACGTCTTGGACACCGGGTTTCATCGTCAGGGACTGGATGAGAAAGTACGGTCAACGATTTATGATAGGGTCCGATCATGCTGACAACGCGGCGACGGAAATAAAGAAATATGAAACACTCGGTCTTTCGTCTGATGAAAAGAACGCGATTTACTCCGCCACGGCGCTGGATGTTTTCAAGCTCAAAGATAAAGCGGTGAAGATTAGTTAAGAGGCGCAGGACACAAGCGTTATTAAATTAAGGAGGACGAGATGGACGTAAAAGGGTTGAACGGTGAGTTGAATGAGTTAAGGGAGAAATTTCTAACCGGTAAGATCAGCAGAAGGGATTTTTTAAGTAAACTTGGACGGGTCGGTCTTGCGGCACCTGTGGCGTTTTATGTGGCTAAGATGAGCGGAGTTTTCGGCGTCCAAGATGCATTCGCGGCAAGTGGCAAAGAAGAAGAGGTCCAAAAAGTTGCGACACCGAAGGAAGCTTCCGATATCATTGAAGAGGCGGTGAGCCTGCAAATGCTCGAGCCCATCGAGCTTCAGGACAACAGCAAATTCAAGACAAAACCGCCCTGGCGAGTCGGGTTCGCGAATCCCGGGATAATGAACGCGTGGCGCGTGTGTTTTCAGGCCTGCATCGAGTATCAGGCTTCGCTCACTCCCGAGATAGGGGAGTTCATTCAGACCGACGCGGGGCAGAAGGCGGAAAAACAGATAAACGACATAGAAGACCTCATGGGGAAGGATCTGGACGCGCTGATGTGTAATCCACAGACGAGCGAAGCGTTGATTCCCATCATGGAGAAGGTGTACGACAGGGGAATTCCGAGCGTCACCCTCGATCGCTGGGTGGATACGGATAAGGTCACCTGCAGAACCTCTTCCGAACATCAGGACAAGGTTGGCGTCGCCGTTGCGGATTATTTCGGCAAAACGCTGAACGGTAAAGGCAAAGTTGTGTGGATAAAAGCCATCGAGGGCGTTCCCGAACACGACAGAAGAAACGATTCGTTCGTGAAAACACTTGAGACGAAGTACCCGGAAATGGAGATCATCACGAAAGTGGTCGTGGGAACCATGCAGGCCGCCGCTCAAAAGAAGGCGCTTTCCGACATCGTTACGAAGTATCCCAAATTCGACGCATTGTTCAGTGATATTTCCTTCAATGCCCCGACCTATCTGGACGTATTCCTTGAAAGGGGCATGAAAGTCCCCGTCATGAACGGAGAGGATATCAACGGCTGGTTGAGGCTTTGGAAGAAGCACAATGTGAGAAGCATCGCGGGTAGCTTCCCCGTGTACTGCGGCAGAACCGGTGTGAAAGCGGTGGAACTCATACTCAAAGGGGAGCCGACCCCTAAGGTGTGGTGGATTCCGGTTCTGGTCATCACTGAGGAAATGCGGGACCAGTACTTCAGGCCGAATTTTCCGGACGGCTACTTCGCGACGACGGAAGTCCCGGAAAAATATCTCGTTGAGCAATACAAGCTGCTCGATAAATTGGCCTGAACGACCTTCGTTTCATAGATTGCGATGCGGGGGCCTTGGAGGATTGACTGCATGGGTGAAGAGATCCTCTCCATGAAAGGAGTCAACAAGAGTTTTCCGGGGGTTCAAGCGCTGAAAGAGGTCGATTTCTCCTGTAGACAAGGCGAGGTACACGCGCTTGTCGGGCATAATGGCGCGGGAAAGTCGACCCTGATAAAGGTGCTCGGCGGGGTGTACAAGGCGGACAGCGGCGAGATATACCTGCACGGGAATCGGTTCAAGCCCGATTGCCCGCTCGACGGGACATTGGCGGGTATCAGCATCATCTATCAGGAATTCAACCTGGTTCCCGATCTCACCGTCGCGAAAAACATGTTCATCGCTCGTGAACCGAGAACGAAGCTGGGGTTTCTCGATCAGAAGTCGATGATAAGAAAATCACGGCAACTGCTCGAACGGCTCTCAGTTGAGAACGTGACTCCCGTTGACTACATACGCGATCTCTCGGTCAATCAGATGCAGTTGGTCGAAATCGCCAAGGCCCTCTCCGTGAAGGCGGACATCATCGTGATGGATGAGCCCACCGCGGCTCTTCCGATTTCCGACGTGCAAAAACTGTTCGATACGATCCGCAAGCTCAAAGCTGAAGGTGTCACGATCATCTACATATCTCACAGGATGGAGGACATTTTCGAGGTTGCGGACCGGGTCACATTGATGAAAGACGGTAGAATGATCGCAACCCTCGAAGTGGAGGGGTTGGATCACAACACCCTTATCGAGAAGATGACGGGAAGATCAATTACGGATTTCTTTCCTCCCCGTAAGCCTTACAAAGAAAATAACAAGACCGTGTTCGAAGTTACCGGATTAAAGAGCGCGGTAATGAAGGCGACTGTGTCCTTCGATATTCGTGAAAACGAAATATTCGGTATCACCGGGCTCGAGGGGTGCGGATCGACCGAGCTTGCCAGGGCGCTCTTCGGCGTGGACAGAATCGAGTTGGGAGAGGTCGAATTCAAGGAAGAGGGAATCAAAATATCCACGCCTCGAGAGGGGTTGTTCCAGGGTTTCGGTTATCTCACGAAGGACAGGCGCAAAGAAGGCCTCCTTCTCGGGGCGTCGTTGCGGGAGAACATCGCCATACCTTCAAGGGTTAAAAAGCACAGGGGGTTCTTTCTGGACCTTAAGAAAGAGCTCGCTCAGGTGGAGAGAATCGCCGGGGAGATGAACATCAGGGCCGGAAACCTCAATGTCGAATCCAAAGACCTCTCCGGTGGGAACCAGCAGAAGGTGATCATATCAAAATGGCTGCTTACCGAATGCAAGGTCCTCATCGTGGACGAGCCGACCCGGGGAATTGACGTCGATTCTAAAGTGGAAATCTA
>Ga0315545_1004762_pt1 | contig 11094 bp, 13 predicted proteins | sample SalMarSW160210MG_FD_203096 | JGI IMG/M metagenome (GOLD analysis project Ga0315545, IMG submission 203096) | Salt marsh sediment microbial communities from the Plum Island Ecosystem LTER, Massachusetts, United States - Salt Marsh Sediment SW1602-10 ...
GCAGAACAATGACAAGGTAGCACGCGAACGAGTTGGCCTGGTTGAAGAATGAATGCGCCCTGACGTGCCATCCCGTCGTTAGGCAGAAGAGCGAATCGACTCGCGAATGCGGTTCGAGCTCAAACGCGGCGGCCGGCAGACCCAGGATCGATTGTAAGATACCATAAACCGACGCCGGGACACTTGCCGCGACGAGCCATCCCGATAGCCTTCGGACGTCACGTGCGCCTCGCATCGACGATGCCACTGCCGCGAAGATCGCAAAGAACGAGAGCCAACGGAGGACCTCCTTGACCGCATCCGGAAACGATACCGAAAGCGCTGCTGAGATGCACATTGACAGACAGAACGGCAAGAAAAGCAGGCAAACCTTCAGAATGCGTTTGTAGGACGTTTTCCTACCAATCAATCGAGCCAGCAATCCTAAGGAGATCGCAACGATTAGGAGCTCGCTGCTGGTTGCAGTTACTCCGAGCTGGTAGTAATTCTCAAAAGGGAAGAAGAAAACAGCTATAGCGATTGCCGCCGCGGGGCTTCTGGCCGAAAGCAACGCGAGCATAAGAAGGCACGCGAGAAAGACAGCGGCAATCAAGAGAGCCATCCCTGTTCCAAAGCTGTTGACTTTGAACGAGCAATTGACGTTATTGTGCAGTGTAAGTATGTGTCAGCAGAAGATAACCTGGCGTCGAATCTAACATTGGTGCCCGATGCTGGCAAGTTGAGCGCCTTGACATAGCGTTTCCATTGTGTAATTGTCTAATGGGGTATTGGCTGATTCCGAGAACTACGCTAGCAGCTTCATGCTAACTGGTAGGGGTGGCTTGGTAGAGTGGCAGAAGTGGCTGAGATGTTTGGGGACGCTAGATTCGTCGTCCTTGTGGTGGCAGTCTGTGTGGGCATATTCGCCCTGGTCTTTCTGCTGAAGCTCCGCCCCCGCGAGATAAGGGTCTTCATAACTATCTTCGCCATTGGGATGGTGGCCATCGCCGGGATGTATGTTCTGACGTTCTTTGAACCGAATCTATCCGTGTTCTACGCGTATGCGGTCTTGGCGACTGCCACAGGCATCCTCCTGTTCATCTACTATCGGTATTTCGCCAGCTGAATCCCACCGCTTCACAACTGCTCCGCGCATCCGTAGAGCCCTCCCGGACGTTCATCCCATAGACCATAACTGCCAACTCGCCTCCGAGCAAGGGGCTTGGCCCTGACTTGTAGGGGCTCTCCCGTAAGTCGGATTCTGGAGATGTAGGGGCGCGGTCTTTGACCCGCCCGTTCTAATTGACTGCTAAGCTCTCGACGCCGGATTCTGTTCAATCCATAAAGCGGGCGGGTCTGAGACCAGGCCCCTACAGCCCAATTCCGACGATTATGTCGCGAATGAAGACGATGCTCGTTGATTTTGAAAATCTGCCGAATCTGACGTATTATTACTCTGCGAATCGACAGCGAAATCCCCAGCAATGCACTTATTGGACAGCCTCTGGCGGTGCGGCACAAAACAGGGCGCAGCACGCCTCGCTCAATTGGGCAGAGTCTCTTCGGTATTGCAGAGCGGCGGCGTCAGGGTTATTGTTCTTGAGTAGATCAGAGCCACAAATCTGTTGGGAAGGAAGCACGATGGCGACGGGACGGCCGGCCGTCAAGGCTCCGGAGCTTGATCTGAAGCATCTTGAGCGGATGTATGGCTTTCGCAATAGACAGGATGTCATAGGCTTCATTCGTGAGCGCCCGCATCTTGTTCCCTTGCTCTTAGAGGCAAAGACAAGAATCGAGAAGCATTTTGGCAAGGGCGTGCCAGTTGTGCTCGAGGTCTCGGTCGATCCCGAGGCTGACCGCGAGGATAGTGAGCTGTTCGCCTGTATCCAGACACCTCTGTCGGTGGACGAGGCGCATGAACGAATGGAACACTTGGACAAAGATTGCGCTTTGAGCGCGTTCGTGGAGTCAGCCGGAGACTTCTGTGTGGACATGGAATTCGTATGAATTTCGATTGGTCCACCTATTTGGCAGTAGCGCGGCATTTGTCGAGCGCGCCGTTTGCCACCGAACACCAAGAAGCAGCCCTTCGCTCCTCAATCAGTCGGGCTTACTACGCCGCATTTTGCACGAGCAGCGTCTCATCGTTCTCCAGTTCCCTCAACGTCGCGACGATGTTGTGGAACGCCTCCCAGTTCCGGGCCGCCTTCCCGGTTCCGCCGTAGACGATTAAGCTCCTGCGGCTTCTCGGCAACGTCCTCGCTGACGTTGTGCATCAGCATCCGCATCGCCGCCTCTTGCAGCCCTTGCACGAGATCTCCGTGCCCGTCGGGCGCTCAATCGGCATGTATCGCGTCACGGCTTATCCTCCAGGTTTGACTCAAATCGCTCTCTTCTGGGTGATGTATTCTGCACTTGAAGCATTGCCGCGTCAAATGAACTTGAGCTTGTCTGAGTTGTTTCCGATATAAGTGGTTAGGCAAGCTACTATTAATGAATGCTTTACTTCTACAATGCACTTGGTATTCTGCTTTTTTCGGTGAGGAAGCGGGAGATTCGGGCGAGACAGCGGATCAAGACGCTTGCTTTGGGCAAGGATCATGGTTAGGAAATACAGCAATCCGCCTCTTGAAGAGGTCTTTTGCGAGTTTCGGTTCAAGCCGTCCGACCAGTGGGACTTAGCTGTCCCTGGTCTGATATATCGGGAGTTGGGGCCCGACAAGTACCCCAACAGGGAGCAGGTCAGGCTACCGGTAAGTGCAAGGGTGTCAGCCGGGCCTGAGGTCGTTAGCTACGAAGCCAGACTTGTAGATCGAGTGAAGTTTTTGACCCAAGACCGAAGGACGATCGTTCAGCTAGGCTCCGACTTGCTGAGTGTGCACAGGCTCAAACCATATGAGTCCTGGGAGTGCTTCAAACCGATAATCAAGGAGGCTTTCGACGCGTATCTGAAACCGCTCATGCCCGAAGGGCTTATTGGTCTAAGACTGCGATACATCGACCGATTCGAGATACAGGGCGGCATTCAGAATCTAAGGCGGTATCTCAATTTCGGGCTCTTCGCCGGCGAAGAGCTTTGTAAGTCTGAACAATTCAGCGCATTCATTGTGGGGGTCCAAAGTTCTCACGAAGAAGATAGAGACATTTTGAGAATGGAGTTGGTTACGACCAGTTCAGACAAGGGGGAATCTCTTGGGCTTGGGCTGGACACTCAATACATTTTGAATCGACCGCATGAAGTCGGCTTGCACATACACAAGATAATGCAGTGGTTGGACGTTGCTCACGACAATGTGAACCGTGCGTTCGAGGCCTGTCTGACGGATGAGCTGCGGGACGCTTTTGGCGAGGTGAAGGAATAGATGCAGCAGTGCGGAACCTATGCAGAGAACCGTTTCCGGTTTCCGTCAGAAGACATGGAGAATCGCGGCTTTTCTATTGAACCCTGCGGCGACTCCACATCCTCAAGCCTGACCTGGCGCAAATATGCACAGTGTTTTACAGAATTTTCTTTCCACAGGACTCACCAGAGGATCACCGAGGGGCTGGCCGGGCTATCAACCGTCATACGCGACCATGGGTCCCATTTCAGGCTGATTTTGCCATCAGGCGCAGAGCTTGGTTCTACGGAGGCGCATGAGCAACGGCCCCAAGAGATAGAGCAGGTGTATGAGCTCCGGGACAAAAACAGGGTCTCACAATTCATTCTTGAACGGCCATTTGTGCGCCGGCTCTTATTGGAGGCAAAACGTAAGCTGGAGGTGCATTTCGGCAAGCATGTCCGGGTCGTGCTCGAGGTGCTCATTGATCCCGAGGATCACCCAGCCCAACCAGTACTCTACGCGTGTGTTCAAACGCCTCTCTCGGCAGAAGAGGCTTCGCGTCTTCTAGACCAATTCGACGAGGATTGGTGGCTTGACGCCTCCGAGAACGCTGACGGAGAGCTCTGCATAACGGTGGATTTCGTATGACCTTCGGCTGGGAAGATTATTTGAAGCTAGCGAGACAAATCTTGCCAAGCACCTTCGGGAACATCTACGAGGCGAAGCTTCGCACTGTTGTGAGCAGAGCGTACTATGCCGCGTTCAACACAGCGACAGAATACTTGAATGAGGCCGTCCCGGCCTTCAATTACGACCCTGAAATATCCCATAAGCAGGTTTGGTCGGCATTCTCAGATCTTGACAAGAAGGTCAAAGAGAACGGGCTTAGGATCAAGCGACTACGAACGCTGGCCGACTATCACGCGGACCCTCCCACCAAGGTGAGCGACGCCGAGCTGGGCATCAATAGGGCCGAGAAGGTCATCGAGAACATAAGCGACCTCAGAAGCCGTCCTTCGTGCAGTTGAGAGCGTATGTTGTTGCGGCAATTACTAGCCCCGGAATCGATGCCGGCTGCTATGCAACCAACCTACGTCCATCGTCGTCACGGTAATCTGTCTTCAAGACCACTCTCGTCACAGCTCAGATTTCCGCCAGTATCCTCGCCGCGGCGTAGGCCATGACCGAGGTGCCCAGCGTCAGGACACGCTCGTCGATGTTGTATTTGGGATGGTGCATTGGCATCTTGGGATTACTGTTCAGACGCGGCGCCCGGAGACAAGGAGGCGCCCTACAGCGGCAGCACGATTCGGCCCGTCAGGAGTTGGCGGAGCAGGACCAGCTTCTGCCACAGGAACTCGTGAAACGTAATCGCCTCGCCTCGGGGGATGATGCCGAGCTTGTATTGGATGACAAAGAGCACGTTCCAGAGAACGAATATGGAGGCCAATGACCAAAGAACGAGTACCTTCCAGCGGCGCTTGCATTCAAGGAGCGAATCGGTAAGCGCTGCTATCCCGAGGGCGAAGAATGGATACAGGGATATGAACAGCCGGTGTCCGAACGACCAACCTGCCCACCAGGTGACGAAGCCGCTCAGGATCGCCCAGGTCCCTAGTATTGCCGACAGTCCTGAGATCGAAAGCCTCTTTTCTGCGCTGCCCCGTAGCGAAGCCCAAAGCACACCCGCGAGGGCGATGGCCAATATCGGGTGCCAGGTGATAAATCCGTGCGCCAGGGAGAACGCAACCTTGTAGGCTGTTTGGAGATTCGAGAGCGAGATCGAGAATTGGGCGGTGGCGCAATCGGGACGATATGGATTGAGGAATATCGATCCGAAGACTATTCTGTGGACAATGATTTGCGGCAGGAAGCCTATGATAGCTCCCACGCACAGCAGACCTGAGGGTTTCATTATCCGCGTCACGCGCTCCGTCCCAAAGGTGCTAGCCAACCCCTCTTTGCCGCGATCCCCAAGGAGGAAATATGTCGCGGCAAAAAGCACGTAAACCGCATTGAACAAATGCACCGACACGGCAAATCCGAGGCTGAAGCCAGCGGCCAGACACCACCGACTGTTGAGCGTGTTTTCCCACTTCCCGAGGCAGAGGAGCATCAGCAATATGCTCGCGAGGCTTACTTGATGAGACATCGGCGACAACGGGAAAGCATAATAAAGAAGCGGCGTCGCCAGAAGAAAGAACACGGCCACCGGAAGTGCACGTTTGACGCCAACATCCCTTCGCAGCCACCAGGCAAGTAGGAAGGTGGCAAAAGCTGACCAAAACACGTTCCCGACATACCAGGCATACTCGAAGAGCGGCATGTACTTGAACTCCTGGGAGACCGGGATGCAGCGCTTCTTGACCGCGACGGCAACGTATGCGGCAGCGTAGAAAGGAGACTGAGCGATGGCCATGCCGATCCCGTGAGGGTTCGGTCTGTGAGCTGTTGCCGTCTTCGGCCGTTGGCCGGACCTCAGGAAATCAGGCGAGAAATGCTGATACTCGTTCTCAAAGTCGAGATCGCCATCGAAGAACAGGGACGGAAGATATACGTAGAGATCGACCGGGTCCACGCCGCCGACCCTCAGCCTCCCAAGCTCCAGCGCGCCCGTCCAGACCTGAAGAAGCACGAGCACAGCAAACAGCACCACGATCACCACTGAATAGCGGATGGCAATCCTACGGCAGAAGTTCTCCCTCGGCTCCCCTGTTTGGCTCGCTCCCATAGGTGCGCGCTCGCGGCTTGTGCCTCAACGATTGTTCATCAACGGGCCAGAATCTTGGCCGCGGCATAGGCCATGACCGAGGCGCCCAGCGTGAGGACGCGCTCGTCGATGTTGTATTTGGGGTGGTGCATTGGCTGCTTCGGATTCTTGTCGGAAACCACACCCAGGAACATAAAGACCCCCGGCACCTTGTGCGTATAATAGGCGAAATCCTCCCCGCCCATGATTGGGGACGGCATCTCCACAAACCTCGCATCCCCACCGAACTCGCCTATCGCATCCTGCGCAATTCTCTTCAGCGCAGGATCGATCAGAAGCGTCGGATAGCCGTCCTGATAGTCCAGCTCGTATGACAAGCCAGCGGATTTCGTGATACCGTCGGCCGTCTCGTGCATCGCCTTTCGGATTATCTCCTTCACAGGCATGTCGAGGGTCCTGACCGTTCCCTTCATCATAACTTCGCTGGGTATCACGTTCGACCTGTCGCCGCCGTGGATAGTCCCGATCGTGATCACCGCTGGACTAGTCGGGTTAATCTGCCTGCTGACAATCCGCTGGTAGGCCAAAATCACCTCGGCGGAAGTCACAATCGCATCCTTACCTTGTTGAGGCATCGCGCCGTGCGCCGCCTCACCGACTATCTTCAAGTCAAAGTTGTCCGCGCTTGCCATCATGGGCCCCTCCCTGAACGTGATCTCACCGAGGCGGCCGTCATTGTATGTGTGCGAGGCAATAATCGCATCGACATTCGGGTTCTCAAGGGCACCGTCCTCGATCATCTTGATTGCGCCGCCCGGCGGCGCCTCCTCGGCCGGCTGGAACAGAATGCGCACGTTGCCCTTCAGGTGCTCCTTGACCTCTTCTGAATTGAGAATGAGAGCCGCGCCCAGCGCCATGGCGCAGTTGGCGTCGTGACCACAGGCGTGCATCTTGCCCGGGTTCTTGGACGCGAACTCAAGCCCCGTTGCTTCTTGTATCGGCAAGGCGTCCATGTCGGCACGAATCGCTACAGTCCTGACCCCTTCCCTCTCCGGCTGAATACGGCCGACGACGCCAGTCCCACCGACGCCGCGCTCAACCTTTATCCCAGACATCTCCATGCGGTCCGCAAGAAGTGCCGAGGTCTCATGCTCCTCGAAGGCGAGCTCCGGGTTATGGTGAATCGCGCGCCTCACCGAGACTACCTCGCTCTCGAATTCCCGGGCCTTCTTCCTTATTTGGCTAATCAAAACTCCATTGTCGCTCATAGCAGTTCTCCGAATCTGATTGACGGAAGGCTCTTTCTAGCGGTCGGCGTGCAAGAGGTGTTCAAGCTCCTCAAGGAACTGATCGGCGCTCTTGAAATCCCTATAGACCGAGGCAAACCGCACGTAAGCGACCTGATCGAGCGCTCGGAGCTCGTCCATCACATACTCGCCGATCTCGTGCGTCGTGATCTCCTTGTCGGCCTTGCTGTGCAATTCTCGCTCAACCTCGCTAACTATCTCCTCGAGCTGAACCGTCCCTATCGGTCGCTTCTCGCAGGCCCGCTTAAGACCCGCTAACAGCTTCTGCCTGTCGAACGGCTCACGCCGCTTGTCCTTCTTGACCACGACATACGTAACGTCCTCGATCTCCTCGTATGTAGTGAATCGCTTTAGGCACGCGGAGCACTCGCGACGTCGTCGAATCATCGCACCGTCCTTGCTCATCCGGGAATCGACAACACGGTCCTTTGTGACACCACAGAATGGACACCTCATCGGTCCAATCTCCTATATATTGCGCATCAGGCCTACATCATCCTGAAAACCCCTTGTAGAGCCAGACAAACACCAACACGTGGTGCTGGCGCAGCTCAAGACAATTCTTGGACACAACATATTGTATATGACAACGTTACATGAGGTCAATAGGGAACTTGCGAGGACTTTCAGTAAAAGGAAACGGGCGAAAAGGACCCTCCTTCGCCAACGTTCGCCGCGGCGTGGCTCGGTTCCAGCCCGGCTCGTATTGGCTACGACGAACACAAAGGGCCAGGAAGGGGAAAGTCAACCTCGAACTTGGAACTTGGAACTTGGAACTCGGAACTAAAGAGGGTCAGGCCCTCAACCGCCTCACAAGCATCGCGGTGATTAGGGTCAGGAACTGGACGAGAACGATCGTCGCGCCGGAGGGAATCTCAAGGTGGTATGAGACAAAGAGGCCGATTAGGGATGAGGCGATCCCGATGGCGGCGGAGATTATGAGCATTTTTTTGATGCTGGTTGAGAGCAGCTTTGCTGTGGCACCGGGGATGACGAGAAACGCCGAGACGAGTATGATGCCGACGACCTTGATCGAGATGACGATCGTCAGCGCGAGGAGTATCAGAAGGAGGTAATGCAGAAAGCGGGTTGGAAGGCCGCTGACGGCAGCGAGTCGTTCGTCGAAACAGAAGAAGAATATCTCCTTGAAGAAAGCGAGTATGACCCCGAGCACCAGCGCCGCTAGCACTGAGATGGCGACTATGTCGCTCGAGCTGACGCCCAAGATGTTCCCAAACAGGTAGCTGAAGACCTCGCCAGTATATCTTTGCCTGAGGGCTATGAATATCACGCCGGCGGCCATGGAGACAGCGAAAAAGATGCCGATGGCTGAATCCCCGGAGATGCGCCTGCCCCGACTCGCCCAGCCGATGAGGACGGCGACCGCGAGGCAGAAGACGAGCGTGACGGCGTCTACCTTGAGGTCGGCGAAAGCGCTGTCCTCAAACAGCAGGAGCGCGAGCGCCACTCCGCCAAAAGCCGAGTGCGATATGCCCTGGCCGATGAATGCGAGCCGCTTCAGAACCACATACACAGACAAGATTGAGCATGTGATCCCGATGATCAGACCCGCCACAAAAGCGTGGCGCATGAACTCGAACGTCTGAAGCGACTCAAGAAAGGAGATGTCGCTGCCCATACGCCTACATCTTCAATTGCGGATTGCGGATTAACTGGCAATTCGCCGCGCGGCGAACCAACCGGCAACAGATTTCGTGGATCATTGCTTGTTCCTGTGGAACTCGTCTATGTGGCGCAAATGCTCCTTCAGATAGGCATCCAGCTCGCACACGTGGGCTTTCTGCAGAACCTCCTCGTTGATTAGTTCTGATCTTGAGTGCCAGTGCATCGTGTGGAAGAGGCAGGCGATCTCATCCACGTGGCCTGCAATCTGGGCAATGTCGTGCGAGACCATGACAATCGTTATACCAAAGTCACGATGGAGCATTGCCACCTTGTCGTAAAAAAGCGTTTGGCCGTCCGTGTCGATGCCGACCGTCGGCTCATCGAGTATCAAGAGCTCTGGGGACGGCATGAGCGCCCTGGCTATGAACGCCCGCTGCTGTTGGCCAAAGGAGAGCTTGCCGATCTGCTCCTTCGCCAGGTCCGCTATCCCAAAGCGCGCTAGCAGCTCCTCCGCCCGCCTTCTCTTGGCTCTGGCCACCCTCCGAATTAGGCCGGTCTCGAAGAACGAGCCCATCAGAACGACGTCGAGCGCGGAAGCTGGAAATGAAAGGTCAAAATGCGCCTTCTGCGGGACATAGCCGATCTTCGCCCTCAGGCTGCCCAGGTCATGGGGTGCGCGACCAAAGACTTGCACCGAGCCCCTCGTCGGCTGAAGCTCACCAAGCAGAATCCTGAGGAACGTGGTTTTGCCCCCGCCATTCGGCCCAATCAGCGCCAGAAAAACACGTCGCCTGAGCTCAAAATCGATCTTGTGCAAGGTCGGCTCAAGCCCCGGCGAATAGGAGAAGCTCAGGCCCCTCACTTGAATCGCCAGGTTGCCGATCTGCCCAGCGCCGCCCTCGCCCGTGTTGTTTGCACTGTTCATGCTGTTCTTGTGAGACGGTCCCATTTGTTCCATATTTGGAGGATATTGATCGCATTCTGGCTACGCAACGGCATTCCCGCCGTGTAGGGGCGTGGTCTCAGACCCGCCCTTTCAAATTGATGGTCGTATAACATGCCTCGTATCCGCAGGGATTCACGTAGGCGGGCGGGTCTGAGACACCGCCCCTACAGGATATTGCTGCCTATGGCTTGGCACGATTCCTACCTCAGACTCCTCAAAAGCGCGTTCAGATTGAACTCCATCAACGAAAGATACGTGCTCCGAGGCGCGACGCTCGCGTCACCGAGCGGGTCAACCACGACAAGCGTTGCGGACGCCTCGCGAGCGACCGCAGCAGCTGCCGTTGATGATAGCTGCGGCTCGATCAAAACAACCCGTTTGGGCTCCCTGCGCAGCCTGATGATGATGCTCTGCAAATGCTTGCTCGTCGGCTCCTTGCCCGGATGCGGTTCGATTACGTCGAGCACGCCAATGCTATACCGGGTCAACATATAGGTGAACGCTGGATGGAACTGTACAACCTTCCTGTCCTCAAGCGCCGCAAATTGTGGAGCGAAGCGCTCGTGCAGCGACTGAATCTCGCCGCAGTAGCGATTCGCGTTGTCGTGATAAAACTCCTTGGACGTGGGGTCGAGGCGCGAGAAGACCTCAGCAATCGAAAGCACCATCTTCTGCGCAAGACTTGGGTCGAGCCACACGTGAGGGTTGTCGCCCTGCTTGAAGCCGATCCGTTGGCCGAGCCTCAGAATGGTTAGGTCGGTCTTGGCGGCCGCGGAGACGAAGCCCTCCGCCCACTCCTCTAGACCGATGCCGATCATTATGAATAAGTCAGCGCTTGCCAGCATCTTCACGTCAGAAGGGGACGGCGTGAAAGTGTGTGGGCTTGAGCCGCCGGATAGAACGCAACTGACGTTCACGCGGCCCTTGCCAACGTTCCGCGCCCAGTCCGCGACCGGCAGGATCGACGTTGTTACGCTAAGCTGCCTCCCGTGGGCAAAGCCGCCAAACATAAAAAGCAATACAGAAGCCAAGACCATCCCGCAACTCCGCACAGTCACAATCCTTTGCTCCCTCGATGTGGTGTCCATTGACCTGTTGACCCCTTCACCTGTTCACTCATTATTTCTGTTACTATTATACTAATCATGTCAAGCAGTTTCGTCTGGAAGAATCTGGAGGGTTTGACCCTGGATTGTAGATAGT
>Ga0315545_1004763_pt1 | contig 11092 bp, 9 predicted proteins | sample SalMarSW160210MG_FD_203096 | JGI IMG/M metagenome (GOLD analysis project Ga0315545, IMG submission 203096) | Salt marsh sediment microbial communities from the Plum Island Ecosystem LTER, Massachusetts, United States - Salt Marsh Sediment SW1602-10 ...
TTGGTATCCCCCGCCCACCGCGGCACGACATGGCTATGGATATGGTCTTCGACGCCCGCCCCCGCCACCCGGCCCAGGTTCATACCGATATTAAAGCCCCCGGGCTTAAAGACCTCTTTCAAGACCTCAAGGCTACGCCTCACCATTTCGTAGTGCTCGCGCATCTCCTCGTCAGTCAGCTTCTCCGGGCTGTCCACATGGCGGTAGGGGGCGACCATAAGGTGTCCCGGGTTATAGGGGTAGCTGTTTAAGACGATGAAGTTATAGTTGCCCCGGAGCAGGATATAGTTCTCGGTATCCTTGTTCTCCTTGGGCTTGTCACAGAGGAAGCAGCCCTCCGCATCCGCCTGCTCGATATATTTTATCCGCCACGGTGCCCAGATATGCTTCATTTCACTCTCCTTGCTGATTAGTGCTATTTTAGTCGGCAATCTCCCCGTTTTCAACTATTTGCCACCCCACCAAGGAATATGTCATTGCGAGCCGAAGGCGAAGCAATCTCAAAGAGACCCCACCAATTGTAAAAACCAAGGCTATCGTCTATAGTTATATGGCTATACAAAACAAAGGAGAGAATGCCTTATGACGGAAAACCCCCAGTGCGCCAAATGCACCATGGTAGTCTGCGACAGCCCGGCGTCGCTTAAGGGCCCCGAAAACTGCCCGACCAAGACCAAAAAGGATATCATCCAGAAAGCGCTAGCTGAATACGATAACCCCGAAATCAGGGAGTTCGCCCGACGAGCGTCTATTCAGGAAGCCGAATGTTATATGGACCTGCCCGAAGGGCTGACCATGCGCTACCCTCGCGTGGAAGAGATTATCCGCTTCGCCAAGAAGATGGGTTATAAGAAACTGGGCATCGCCTCCTGCCTGGGCTTAAAGGACGAGGCCGAAATCCTAACCGAAATCCTGGAAAACCGCGGCTTCGAGGTTATCTCCGTCTGCTGCAAGGCGGGTGCCATCCCCAAGGAAAGGATCGGCATCACCGGGGAGCAGAAGATAAAAGGCCCCGATGCCTTCGAGTCGATGTGCAACCCCATAAGCCAGGCCGAAATCCTAAACGACGCCGGCACCGACTTCAATATAGTGGTCGGGCTTTGCGTGGGGCACGACTCGCTCTTCTTCAAATACGCTCAAGCCCCCGTCACCGTGCTGGTAGCCAAGGACAGGGTCTTCGGCCACAACCCGGTGATGGGCTTATATTTAGCTCACGCCCCCTATTACCGCAAGCTGCTGCGAAAAGAGTAGGAGAGAATTTTTGAGCTACCCTGATGAGATTCTCTATAAAGTCATTCGCCCTGCCCGCTACACCGGCGGCGAGTGGAATTGCGTTATAAAAGACTGGGATAAGACGGCGCTTAAGTTCGCCCTGGCCTACCCCGATATCTACGAGGTGGGCATGTCCAACATGGCGCTGCCCATCCTCTATAATATATTAAACAGCCAGCCCGACGTCCTCGCCGAGAGGGCTTTTGCCCCCTGGGTGGATATGGAAGCCGCCCTGCGGGCGGCGAAGCTCCCCCTGCTCAGCCTTGAGACGAAAAGGCCGATAAAGGACTTCGACGTTATCGGCTTCTCGCTGGACTACGAGCTGACCTACACCAACGTCCTGAATATTCTAGAGCTAGGGCAGATACCCGTGCTGGCTAAAGATAGAAATGATTCTCACTCCATCGTCATCGCCGGCGGCTCCTGCTGCCTCAACCCCGAGCCCATGGCCGACTTCATTGATCTCTTCGTCATCGGCGACGGCGAAGAAATATTGCCTGAGCTGCTCGACATCTTTCGCGAATGGAAAAAGAATAAAGCTTCCCGAAAGGAGCTTTTGCAAAAGGCGGCTGCTATCGCCGATGTCTATGTCCCCTCTTTTTATAAGGTGGAGTACCAGGCCGACGGCATGTTTAAGGGCATCAGTCCGATTGAGAGCGAGGCTAAAGAGGTTATCCAGCGGCGCATCGCCGACAGGCTGCCGCCCCCCATCACCCACCCCGTCGTCCCCTTTATTGAGGTCGTCCACGACCGGGGGGCGGTGGAGATTCAGCGGGGCTGCACCCGAGGCTGCCGCTTCTGCCAGGCAGGGATTCTCTACCGCCCCCTTCGCCAGCGCCCCCAGGCCGAGATTATCAAGGCGGTGGGGGAGCTTATATCTAACTGCGGCTACGACGAGGTTTCATTAGTTTCGCTGAGCACCAGCGACTACAACAAAATTGAAGAGCTGGTGGCCAGCCTGGCGCGCCACTATAAGAACCTCTCCCTCTCTCTGCCCAGCCTGCGCATAGACAGCTTCTCGCTGAAGCTGCTGGAATCGTTGCCCGCCCGCCGCAAGACCGGGCTCACCTTCGCCCCCGAGGCGGGCAGTGAACGTCTGCGCCGCACCATCAACAAGGGCACCACCGAGGAGAAGATACTGGCCACAGCCGAGGCTGCCTTCGCCCGCGGCTGGAGAAGCCTTAAGTTATACTTTATGCTCGGGCTGCCCACCGAGACCATTGAAGATATCGAGGAAATCGTGCAGCTGGTGGCTAAAATCCGGGCCACGGGCAAGGGCACCAGGGGCGGCCTGCCCCAGGTCAGAATCAGCCTCTCAACATTTATCCCCAAGCCCCACACCCCCTTCCAGTGGGTGGCTCAGGACAGCGAAGAGCAGTTGAACGCCAAGCACGAGGTGCTAAAAGCGGGCTTACGCCGCAAGGGCAGCCGCCTTTCCTGGCGCGACCCCGAGGTCAGCCTGCTCGAGGCGGCGCTTTCGCGGGGCGACCGCAGACTGGGCAAGGTTGTCTATGATGCCTGGAAATCGGGCTCTACCTTCGACGCCTGGAACGAGCGATTCAACTACCAAAACTGGCTCGACGCCTTTAAGAAAAGCGGCCTGGAGCCAGCCTTCTATGCCCAGCGGGAGCGCTCGCTGGACGAAAATCTACCCTGGGCGCATATTGACCCAGGGGTGACTACGAAATTTTTGAAAAAAGAATACCGGCGCGCCATCAAAGGTACTGAAACCCCCGACTGCCACTATAACGCCTGCAATGCCTGCGGGCTGGAGAGACTCAGCGCCGACTGTAAGCGGAAGCTAGGCGATTGAGCCGCCGTCAACGACAATAGTGTGGCCGGTGACATAGGCCGAGGCTTCGGAGGCCAGAAAGAGCACCGCGCCAGTTATGTCCTCCGGCTCGGCCAATCTCCCCAGCGGTATCTCGGACTCAATCTCTTTCAATGTCTTGGGTTCATCCCACAAAGGCTGGCTGAACCTGGTCTTGACTATGGACGGGGCCACGGCGTTGACCCTTATATTATATTGGGCTAGTTCTATGGCCAGCATCCGGGTGAGCATGACCACCCCCGCCTTGGCGATGCAGTAGGCGCCCATCTCGGGTGCGGTGTCCATGGCCGCCGTGGAGGCGATGTTGATAATATTGCCCCGCTTTTGCTTGACCATCACCCTTCCCGCCGCCTGGGAGCAGAGGTAATAGCCCTTGAGGTCGGTGTCGATGACCCTGTCCCAGCCTTCTTCTTTCAGCTCGAGCAATGGTGCTCTGATATTCATGGCGGCGTTATTGACCAAGATATCTATAGAACCAAGCTCAGTTATAGTCTTTTGCACCAGGCTATCGACCTCGGCTTTCTGGGTGATATCGACTTGGATGGCTAGAGCCCGCCTACCTAGTTTCTTGACCTCTGCGGCGACTTTCGCAAGCTCGCCGTCGTCAACCACCCTGTCGCCTAAGCTCACATCGGCGCCGGCTTCAGCTAAAGCCAGGGCGATAGCCCGCCCGATGCCCCGCCTCCCGCCGGTGACGATAGCCGTCTTGCCGGCTAAGGATGACGGCATTACTTAGACTCCTTCTCGAAAGCGGCGATAGCCACCACCTCGTCGCCGGGGTCGAGCCTCATCAGCTTTACCCCCTGCGTGCTCCGCCCCTGAATGGAGATGCCCTGCTTGGGGTCTTTCTCCTTGACCGGTGTCTGGATGACGATGCCCTCGGCCGAGACAATCATTACCTGCTGGGCGAGCGAGACCACCTCGGCGGCGGCGACCCTACCCGCCTTCTCCACCAGCTTAAAAGTCCTCACCCCACCCCCGGCGCGGTGCTGCCTGGGATAGCCCTCCACCGGGGTGAGCTTACCGAAACCGCCGCTGGTGGCCACCAGCACGTAGCCCTTGGGACGGATAACATCCATGCCCACCACCTGGTCGGAAGAGCTTAATCTTATGCCGCGCACCCCCCCGCTCGTCCTCGAGGCCGCCCTCAGGTCTTTGACGGCAAAACGGATGGACTGCCCCTCTTGACTAACCAGGAGCATGTCGTCCTTATCGGTGGCCAGTCGAGCGGAGACCAGCTCATCGCCCTTTTCTAAGTCCATGGCGATGAGCCCGCTTGAGCGCACGGCGGCGAACTTATCGGCCGTCGTCTTCTTGACCTCGCCTAAGCGCGTGGCCATCAAGAGGTAGGAACCCTTCTCGAAATCGGGCAGGGCGACCATGGCTGTCACCCGCTCGTTATCGGCCACGGAGAAGAGGTTGATGACCGCCGTCCCCTTGGTCACGCGGGAGCTGTCACCGGGTATCTCGTAGCACTTGAGGTAGAAGACCCGCCCCCGGTTGGTGAAGAAGAGGAGGTGGTCGTGGGTATCGGCCACCACCAATAACCTTACTGCGTCGGCCTCGCGGGTGACCATGCCGATGATGCCCCTCCCCCCACGGTGCTGGGAGCGGTAGCTGCGCGAAGCCACCCTCTTGACGAAGCCGCGCTGGCTTAAGGTAACCACCACCCTCTGGTGGGGGATAAGGTCCTCCTCGCCGAACTCGGTTATCTCCTCCTCGCTTATCTCGGTGCGGCGCTCGTCGCCAAAGTTCTCCTTGAGCTGGCTCACCTCCTCCTTGATGAGGAGCAGGATGCGCTTGGGGTTAGCCAGCAGGTCTTCCAGGTAGGCGATGGTCTTGACCAGCTCGGCGTACTCGTCGGCTATCTTTTTCCGCTCCAGGTTGGCCAGCCGCCGTAATTGCATATCGAGGATAGCCTGCGCCTGCAGCTGGGAAAGCCCGAAGCCGCTCATCAGCGCTTTGCGGGCGGCTTCGGCGGTGGCTGACTTCTTGATGGTGGCGATAATCTTATCGATTTGTTCCAGGGCTATTTTTAACCCTTCCAATATATGCGCCCGCGCCTTGGCCTGCTTCAGTTCGAACTTGGAACGCCGGGTGATAACCTGGTGGCGGAAATCTATGTAGTACTGCAGCGCCTCCCGGAGGCTGATTACCCGCGGCTGCCCGTCGACCAGCGCCAGCATGTTGACGAAGAAGGCCGACTGCATAGCGGTGTGCTTAAACAGGTTATTGAGCACCTGCTTGGGCGGCGCCTCCCGCTTCAGCTCGATGACGATGCGCATCCCCTGGCGGTCGGACTCGTCGCGCAGCCCGCTGATGCCCTCCACCTTCTTGTTCTTGACCAGCTCGGCGATCCTCTCCACCAGGGCCGCCTTATTGGTCTGGTAGGGAAGCTCGGTGACCACTATCTGCCGCTTGCCCCCACCGATGCTGTCGCCGATCATGGCCTTGGCCTGCACCACCACCTTACCCCGCCCCGTGGCGTAGGCATTCTTTATACCCTCGCCGCCGCGAATAATGCCGGCGGTGGGGAAATCGGGCCCCTTGATGAACTGGGTCAGCTCGTCGACGGTGGCTTCGGGGTTCTCGATGAGGTAGGCGATGGCGTCGCAGACCTCGCTAAGATTATGAGGCGGGATGCTGGTAGCCATGCCCACGGCGATGCCGGCGCTGCCGTTGACCAGGAGGTTGGGCAGCTGGGTGGGCAGGACTAAAGGCTCTTTGAGGCTGTCGTCGAAGTTGGCCATGAAGTCGACGGTATCCTTATCGATATCGACCAGCATCTGCTCGGCGATAAGGGCCAGTCTGGCCTCGGTATAGCGCATCGCCGCCGGCGGGTCGTTATCGACGCTGCCGAAGTTACCCTGCCCGCTGATTAAGGGGTAGCGCATGGAGAAGTCCTGCGCCAGACGCACCATGGCTTCGTAGACCGGTGCGTCGCCGTGAGGGTGATATTTACCCAGCACCTCGCCCACGATACGGGCGCTCTTCTTGTGCGGGCTATTGGCCGACAGTCCCAGCTCATCCATGGCGTAGAGGATGCGCCGCTGCACCGGTTTAAGGCCGTCGCGCACATCGGGCAGGGCGCGGGCAACGATGACGCTCATGGCGTAATCAAGGTAAGAGCTGCTCATCTCTTTTTCGATGTCTACTGGTCGGACCTTGCCTGAAACCATAGGGAAATCCTCCTAGCTAACTTCGCTGTTATCCATATCAACCGACTCGTCGGCCATAGTCTCTATCTGCTCCAACTCGCGCCGCAGCATCTTATCGCTCAAGTAAGGGCGCAGGCTGTCCGTTCCCCGGGGGGGGAAGGAAAGCTGCCCCGCCTGCGAGGGGTCCTGGTATATCTCGCGGATAATGACCGTGACCCGCTCTTCGCTGATGCTGACGATAGCCGCGCTGTAGCGGTTGCCGCCCCCCATCAGCTTTATCAGCCGCTGCCCGTGCTTGGGCTCTACCTGCCCCACGTACTCGCCGCGCCCGTTCTCCACATTCAGTCCCGCCCTGTCCACCTTGAGGTATACCCTATCGCCCGCCACCATCTTGGCCAGCACCGCCAGCGGCGCCAGTTTGTTGAGGGCGACCACCCCCGTCTTGCCCGTCTCCTCGATAAAGTGCTGGGGCTCGACCCGGTCGGAATCATCCTCCTCACCCGTCCCCTCCCCCAGATAGGAAAGGCGCTGCAGGTTCTTCTGGGCGATGATGTTATAGGGGTCGAGCTCCATAGCTCGGGCGTAGGCCTCCTTGGCCAGGGCGTATTCCCCCAGCTCGATACGGGCTCGGCCCAGACGGTTATAGGCGTCGACATCGCCGGGGAAGCTGGCGATGATATCCTCGTTGGCCGCCACCGCCTCCCGCCACCGCCCCTGCATGGCCAGGGCGATAGCCTGCTTGCTGCGCTGCCGTCTCAGCCTTACCTGTTCCTCTTCCTGATAGGCCATCCTCGTCCCCTCCAAAAAGCTTTAGAACATATTATTTTACTCTAGACAGAGCAGCAAAACAAGCCAGGTCAGGGGTAAAAACCCCTATTTTTTATTCTTCCTTTTCCAGCTCAAAGGCACGGTGTAAGGCTTGGACGGCGTCCTTGACCCTGTCTTCATCGATGATGCAGGTGATTCTTATCTCCGAGGTGGAAATAAGCTGGATATTAATCCCCTCATCGCTTAAGGCGGTAAACATGCGGGCGGCAAAACCAGGGTTATTCTGCATGCCGGTGCCGATTATGCTGACCTTACCCATCTTGGGGTCGCTGGTGTACTCCCGGGCGCCGATTGACTGGCAGACGGTCCCCACCACCTTCATGGCTTTATCCAGCTGGCTCTTAGCCACGGTAAAGGTCAGGTCGGTGATATTATTGATACTGGCGTTCTGTACGATGGTATCGACGTTGATGTTGGCCTTGGCTAGCGGCTCGAAGATAGCCGCGGCGATTCCTGGCCGGTCGGGCACGCCGACCACCGTTATCTTGGCCACATCAAGGTCGTGGGCGATACCCCGCACCTTATTTCTTAGTTCCATAGACCCCCCTCCGTGAATTAGTGTCCCCGGATTCTGGCTGAAGCTGGAAGCCACCAGAATAGGAATATGGAAAAGCTCTCCCAGCTCCACCGCCCGGGGGTGCAATACCTTGGCGCCGTAGCTGGCCATCTCCAGCATCTCCTCGTAGCTAATCTCGTCAACCTTGCGCGCCTCGGGAACGAGCCTGGGGTCGGCGGTATAGACCCCATCGACGTCGGTGTATATCTGGCATTCCTCGGCCGCCAGGCTGGCCGCCAGCGCCACGGCGGTGGTATCGGAACCACCCCGCCCCAGCGTGGTGATGTCCATGCCCTCGGTAATTCCCTGGAAGCCGGCCACGATGACGATTTTGCCCTTATCCAGCTCGTTGACAATTCTTTCCGGGTCGATGCCCACAATGCGCGCCTGGCTGTAGACGGCGTCGGTCCTTATCCCCGCCTGCCCGCCGGTGAGGCTGATGGCTTCGTAGCCCATATCCTCCAGCGACATGGTCAGCAGCGTGCTGGAGACGACCTCGCCCGTGGAAAGGAGCAGGTCGAGCTCGCGCTCGGCGGGGTGGCTGGTCAGCTCGTAGGCTAGTTTCAAGAGGTTGTCGGTGTTTTTCCCCATCGCCGAGACGGCGACGACGACCTCGTTGCCCGCATCTTTAGTAGCCGCGATGCGCCGCGCCACGTTCTTAATCTTATCGGCGTCGGCAACAGAGGAACCGCCGTATTTCTGAACGATTAGAGCCATTAACTACTCCCCAACAAACTTACCCATTATTTTATACCCATCGCCTATAAAAAGACCAGTTTCTTTTGCCGCCGTCTCGGTGAACTCTTTGGCACCATTGAACGCAAAGCCCTTCCCCCAGAGCAGAAACTGCACCGGCTCCGGGCTGTGCGTCCTTATCTTTATGGGGGTGGGGTGGTCGGGCATGGCCAGAATACGTAAATCGTCCCCGGCATACGCACGTAAGCGGCTGATAACCTCTTTATCTATCATCTCGATAGCCTCAACCTTATCGTCAATTGAGCCGGCGTGGGCGGCCTCGTCGGGCGCCTCGATGTGGATAACCACCATATCGTTACCCTCAAGCGCTTTTATAGCGCCGCTGGCTTGTGCCGCATAGTCGTTATCGGGACCGTCGGTGACCCCCGGAATATCCAGGATTTTCATCCCCACCATCTTGCCCAAACCTTTGAGTAGGTCGACGCCCGAGGTCAGGGCGGCATCAAGACCGTAGCTATCCTTAAACGATGGCATCGCCGGCACCCGTCCGCTGCCCCAGAAGAGCCAGATGGTCGTTGCCGGAACATCGCCGCGCGCTTGTCGGCTAACGTTTATGGGATGACCCTGGAGCACCTTTTCCGAGCGCCGCATTAAATCCCTTAAAAACTCGCTGCCCTTGCCCTTAGGCAGATATTCAGCCACGGGCTTATCGGGGATATCGTGGGGCGGGGTGCATTGGGCTTTGAGTGTATCCTCATGCCCCTTAAGCTTTAGTATATTTCGGTAGCTTACGCCGGGGTAGAAGTGGAGGCTATCGTCCCCCAGGCTATCGTTCAGCGCCGAGATAAGCTCTTTCGACTCTTCAGTGCTGATATAGCCGGCGCTGTAGCTCTTCATTTTGCCGTCGCTAACCCCCACCAGGTTGCAGCGGAAGACGACCTCCCCCTCCCCGACGGGGATATCCATGGCTTTAGCCTCGATGGCACTCCGCCCCTTGTAGTAGACCTTAGGGTCGTAGCCCAGCACCGACATACAGGCGCAGGCGCTGGAGGGCTCCATCCCCTCGGGCACGGTGCGCGCCAGCCCCACCACCCCCTCTCCGGCCAGGGCGTCGAGGTGGGGGATGTTAGCCAGCTCCAGGCAGGTCTTACCTCCGCGCTGAGGCAGAGGTTCACCCGCCGCGCCGTCGATTATGATAACGGAGTATTTCATTTTCTCTCGAGGCCCTCCCCCCAGGTCTTCGTCCCACACCAAATCCCAGCCTTCGCCAAAGGCTACGGCGGGCAGGCCGCCCTATAGACTCCTCTCCTCAACCCCCAGACTAAGCTGTCATTGCGAGCCGAAGGCGAAGCAATCTCTCCCCCAACTCCCCGTTTTGCAATCAAAACCAAATCCCCCTATAATATGGCGGACGGGGCGTAGCGCAGTCTGGTTAGCGCGCAGCGTTCGGGACGCTGAGGTCGGAGGTTCAAATCCTCTCGCCCCGATTTTTTGCAGCCTTTTCAGGCTGATTGCCGTCCATTATAGCACAAATTGTCGGGGATAAGGTTTTAGCTTTTTAACAGCCGGGACTGACGGAGATTGATTTAATATTTGTAGGTATCCTTGGTGCGCCTGGCTACCCGCACCACTATAACCAAGCGCTCTTTGTCGTCTATGTGATATACAACTCTGTATTGCCCTACCCTTATGCGCCACAAGCCGCTTGAGGCCAGCTTCTTGACCCTAGGTGGTCTTGGCTCCTGCGCCAGAGCGGAGATGGCCCGGTCAATAGCTTGATAATCCCGCCCGGTAGTTGCGTCCAGCTGCCTCTGGGCTATTCGCCTTAGCTTAATCCGGTAGCTCACCGCGGAGTTCCCGCTCTTTTCGCTGGCGGCGATAGTCCTCCAGGCTAACCGTGCCCTTATCGTCGGCTAGGGCTTTCAGTCCTTCCCGAATATCCTGCTCGTCTTCCAGTATCTCCAGGGCGGCATCACGCAGGAGCTTGGCCATAGAGGTTCGCTGCTCGAAGGCAAGACGGCGCAGGCTCTCATGCTGCTCCTCGGTAAGAAAGATGGTAGTTCGCTTCAAGGCCATACTTCTCCTCTCAACAAATGATAACATACAAACACCGATATGTCTATATGTTTGAGAAGGTTCGAACCCCCGCCTATTCTAATCCCTTCTTGGCCTCCGCCCAGAGTTTATTCTGCTCGTCGAAGGATAGCTCGGCAAACTTAAGCCCCCGCTGGCGGCAGAGCTCCTCCATAGCGGTGAAGCGCTTATAGAAGCGCTTGTTGGCCTCCCTCAGCGCCGCCTCGGCGTCTATGCCCATTCGCAGCGCAATGTTGACCAGCGTAAAGAGCAGGTCGCCGAACTCGCTGGCTTTCTCTTCTTTGGTCTCCGCCCGCTGGAACTCGCCGATTTCCTCGGCCAGCTTATCGATGATGCCGTTAATGTCCTCCCAGTCGAAGCCGACCCAGGCCGCCCGGCGCTGAACCTCATGGGCGTAGCCCAGGGCGGGCATCTCCTTGGGCACGCTCTCCAGCATGGAAACGCCCTCGTCTCTCTCTTCCTTCTTGAGCTCCTCCCAGTTATGCATCACCTCCTCGGCGTCCTTAACCTTTTTAGAACCGAAGACGTGGGGGTGGCGGTGGATGAGCTTCTGGCTGATGTTTTCGATGACCTCCCCCAGCTCGAACTCGCCGGCTTCGGTGGCAATCTGGGCCTGGAGGACAATCTGCATTAACAGGTCGCCCAGCTCGTCGCGCA
>Ga0315545_1004764_pt1 | contig 11092 bp, 11 predicted proteins | sample SalMarSW160210MG_FD_203096 | JGI IMG/M metagenome (GOLD analysis project Ga0315545, IMG submission 203096) | Salt marsh sediment microbial communities from the Plum Island Ecosystem LTER, Massachusetts, United States - Salt Marsh Sediment SW1602-10 ...
GAGCAGTGCGATATGAGCAGCCGGCATATTCGGCTCCTGCTCCAGTTCGCGCATCGGCTTCATCTTACCAAAAGCCACCTCCGCCCATTTGCCCCAGTCCATTTTGCTGCTGTTGTTGTCCCAGCCCTTAACAATAGCCTCGAAGAAGACATCATTGTCAACCGAGCCTTCACCTGCCCCAAGATAAATCCCCAATCTGCTTCTATCAATGCCGTCGCTCGGCTCGGCAGTTTCGATATCAATCCCTGCCTGCCTGCAGGCCTGGGCTGTTGCGCCTATAACAAAACCCGAACCTCGATTTGCATCTTTGTGAAGCTGTGGATTTTTTGTATGTTTCGCGGGGTTGTAATCTTTAACCTCGGCACTGAAGGTCGATGGAAATGTCGAGGCGTCGAAAATAGTCGTTTTGGCCACTCCGCTTTTGCCGGCCATCATCGCCTGCCAGAGACTTTCCACATCGTGACCCAGCGGACAAACAACACCCATTCCAGTTATTACAACGCGCCTACTTTTATTGCTACCAGTCATTTGACTTACTAAGCCTCGCACTTCTTTAAGATTACCGCCGCTGTTTGCCCACCATATGTATAGCTACAACATAGAGCATAACGAATCTTTTTCTGCAACGACTGCTTTACGATATTCAAATTGCAACCATCGGCCTTTTTATCGCAGTTCTTCGCGGCCGGTATCTTACCATCACGCATCGCGCAAACCGCAGCTACGACGTCAAGCGCTCCGCCGGCTGCGCCGGTATTGCTTAGCATACTTTTGGTCGGCCAAACAAAAATTTCTCGAGCTCTTTCGCCAAGGGCTGCCTCGATAGCATTTGCCTCAGCGAGGTCATCAGCCGCTATGCCGGTTCCGTGCGGGATAATCAAATCCAAGTCCGCCGGCTTTATCTTCGCATCTGCCATCGCTTTTTCTATCGCTATCTGTAATCCGAAGCCATCTGGTTCGAGATGTTCGTATACCGGATTTATGCTGTTGCTCTGGCCGGACCCGGCTATCTCAGCGTAGATTTCCGCACCTCTTCTTTGGGCGTTTTCGATATTCTCCAGTATAAGCATCCCGGCTCCTTCGCCAAAGACAGAGCCTTTCGCGTCGCTGTCGAAGGGTCTGCACGACCCAGCGGGGTTATCATTGTCCTCGCTTGTAACCCTCTTGAGCAGACACTGTCGAATCATAACTATCGGATTTACCTTTGCCTCGGCTCCGCCGGCAAGGGCGCAGACAGCACCGCCGCGAGCGATAATCTGGGCCGCTTCACTTATGGCGATATGACCAGCCGCTTCGGCACAGGTGATAGTATTGCTCGGGCCCTGAATATCATGAATAATACCGATATGGCAGGCCAGCATATTAGGCAGATATTTCAACAGCCATAAGGGTGTTACTGACTCGACACCTTTTTTGCCCCACTTGTGGATATCGAACTTCCCATCAGTAATACTTACCGCCACCGCCGGCGCAAGTTCGACCAAATCACAGCTTATAAGGCCCGCGCCCAGATTGATTGCCATACGCGTGGGTTCGACGTTAACACTCTCCTGGTCGATGCCTTTTGTGACAAGCCCACTGCTGGCAAAGGCCTCGTTTGCCGCTATGACCGACAGCTCAATATCTCTCGACATCAACTTAGTGGATTTGCGAACAGCCTTTGGCACATATTGCTGAATTTTATAGTCCGGCACCTGCCCGGCCAATTTACAGCTAAAGCCCACAGGGTCAAAGGCAGTAATTTCACTAATCCCGCATCGGCCGGCAAGCAGGCCCTCCCACATATCACTAACAGTTAATCCGAGGCAACTTACCGCACCAAGGCCGGTGATTACTACGCGAGACGAACTCATATTTACTGTTGATTTTTCCTGCTGATTATTTGTCGTTTCTTAATTTTTCGCAATTATCAATAATCAACAGTCAATAGTCAACTGTTAAAAGCAGCCCCCCGCATTAGTGATTTGAACGTATCGGTGAATACGAAGTTCTCTTGAGGAAATTCCTTACCTGCAAGATTCTTGTCTATATGGCTGAACATCAAATCTATCTCGGCGACTAATTTACCATCGCAGCTAATCCTGCCGGTTGTACTTGCAGCCTCGTCTGTGATAGATTCAATTTTGGCTTCTAATTTTATCGTGTCACCCGGCTTGACATAGTCAAAAAAGGCAGCTTTTTTTATTTTTGCGAGGATGACCTTCTCCTCGAAATTTTTTGCCTCGCCTACAAGTATACCCGCCGTCTGCGCCATCGCCTCGATACAAAGCGTCTCCGGCATAACAGGAAAACCAGGAAAATGGTCGTGCAGATGCTCCTCGGCAAGCGTCACGTTCTTTATCGCCACGGCACGCTGCCCGCTGTGGAACTCAACAAACTTATCTATCCATATCCAGCGCATTTGAATATTGTCGCTGCTGCACTGCACATACCGTATGCAATGCGCATCAGCCGTGATGAACGAAGCTACGCAGAGTTCAGCTTGCCCTCAACGTAGTTTACGATTGCCCCGACGGTAAACAAATCTCCTAATTTGTTGATATCAGGGTCGTTCTCGAATCCGGCCAAGTCGGTATGCGGCATCTTTTCCCGCAACTCACCTAAGCCAATCTCGGTTAATTTGCCATTATTGACAAATTCGGGATTATTCATCAGGCTCTCAGCCGGAAACAGCTCCTCACGGGGGATTTTTATCCCGAATGCTTTTTCCAGCCGAAACACTATATCCAGAAAGTCGATGCTCTCCGCTCCCAGGTCTCCCATCAGCGTCGCCCCGCTGGTAACCTCGTCATCATCCACTCCTAACGCATCGACCAGCACTTCCTGAACCTCCCCGAAAATCTCATCCCGACTCATTGCCATTGTTTTTTACCTCCGGCATTTTTACTTACTTTGTCTATGAACTACCAACAATGAACTACGAACAATGAACTATGAACTACCACAACAGCTTCCACCGCTGTTTCATATTTTCGATTATCTTTGCATCAACCGCCGCCATCCCTGAATCTTCATCAGCTAAGTTAAAGTGCCTCAGGGCGAATTTCGCTTCCACAATCTGCTCGCCGTTCGACGAGCCGAAACCGGCGAAACTGCTGACGTTCTCTTCTATTGTCTTGGCTGTAACGGTATATTCTATTTGCCCGCCGGGCGCCAGAAAGCTTTTGTATTTTACATTTCTTGCCTGCTCAAGCAATATCATACTATGGGCAAAATTTTCCGTCTCCCGAACAAGCCACGATGCCGATTCAACCAACCCCTCCAGCAAAAGCACGCCCGGCAGCACCGGAAACACCGGAAAATGGTCTGCAAGGTATTCCTCGGCAAGGGATACGTTTTTGACCGTCTTTATTTCCCTGCCTGCCTCCAGCGAAATTACCCTGTCTATCAGTATAAATCTCATAAGCTCGACCATTTTAATGATATGCAACTGTTTTTCCAGCTTTTTTTACTTTTTATCCTACCCCGAGTCCCTGCACCGCTGCCAAGTCGTTTAGCCGTCGCTGTGGCAGCGACAAATGGATAAATAAGGCCTATTTCTTTGTGGATTTGGAAGCGAGATGTTTTTTGACCATCTGCCGGAGAAGTTTTAACCTCTCCTGGATAGGCAGCTTTTGAGTGCAGGCGTCTTCGCATTGGCCGCATTCGGTGCAGTTTTGCAGGAAATCATCTTCGAGTTCAAAGCCCCAATGCATATCCAGACGCTGAATCACATCGGCGTCCTTACCGGTAAGGACATAATGATTGTATGTATCCATAAGTTCGGGCACACGTATCCCCTGCGGACAATCATCGCAGTATCGGCAGACGGTACAAAGCTCATTGAAGGATTGATTCAGACCGGCACGAATTCTTTTGACGGTTTTCTGAGGTATCGGTTTATACCCTTCGACCGCGCTGACAGCTTCTTTGATGTGCCTTTGTTTGCTAAAGCCCACCAGCCCAATTGTGATGCGGCGGTCATTAAGTAAGAATCGCAGCGCCCCTTCAACTACGCTTTCTCCAGGCTGGGTTTTTACGAAGGCGAATCTTTCAGAGTTTTGAGGTATGATTCCGCCCCCAAGAGGGTTCATAACAACGACGCCGAGATTGAGTTTGGCGGCCGTCTCAAGGGCGGCCTCTCGATATGCGAAGTTCATAACCGAATAGCCGAGCAGAACACCTTCGAATGGATAGTCTTGCAGCATCTTGCCGATGTCGGGGCCGGTCATATGGGTCGAAACGCAGATATGCTTAATCAGGCCTTCGCTTTTTAGTCTCTCAAACTCTTTAAGGACGCTATTAGCCTTTCTCCGGCGGTATTCATCAAGCGAGAGTACGCACCAGAAGTGGTAGAAATCGATGTAGTCGAGGTTCATTCTTTTTAGCGATATTTCGAGGTCTTTGCGAACCTGTTGGGATTCGGCCTTCATACTCTTGGTGGAAACATAAAAAGGCCTTCGGGAGCGGGTTTTTTTCATTTGTTTGAAGGCGGCACCGAAGATTTTCTCCGATTCGCCGTAGCCCGGTGCGGTATCAAAATAATTTATGTCGGCATCGTATGCAGCCTTGACCAGCGCAGCACAGCGGTCGAGGTCCTTTTCATCGAAACGCATTCCACCAAAGCCTACAGCGGAGACTTCGATACCGGTTGAGCCATACGTGCGATAAATCATAATTCCGGCACCCTCCTGTTATTCAAGTAAACCCCGTTAGAAAGCTCGGGCGGGGCTTTAGATTCCACCTTCGCTACCTATGGCAGAGCCATGTATTTTTACCACGCCCAAAGGACCGAGCTTTCTTTCTAACGGGGCAAATCATCGTAAACAGTAACACCGTCAACGACCCCACAGATGTGGACGGCATATTCCCCTTAGAATTTATGTCGAGTTTTCCCAGAGGGCCTAAAACGCACCCCAATCCTGTTTCCCAGGAATATAGTGGCTCGGACAAATAAAGCGGAACATATTCGCGAACTTTTGAGCCTTTTCGAGTTTAGCTTTGCTCTCGGCCTTCATTGCTGCAAGCTGGTTGTCAAAAAGCTCCGAGAAGTATTCGTTGGCCGCCCGCTCGCGCTGCTGCTCGGTCTCAAACAAGCTTCGTATGTGCTTTAACTCACCGGCGTCGAGCCAGATACCGCCACAGCCTGGACATTCGTCAACCTCAACCTTATGTTTGACACCGAAAAAGTGTCTCATCATCACAATATCATCGCACCTGGGACACTTTAGCCTTTTGCTGTGGTCGACAGCTACAGTTTTGCTTAGCCCCACATCCAATAGTGCCTCGCCGGCGGACTCGTGAGGCTCGTCAAATTTTTTGAGCTCGAAATTATCGAACCAGATTCCACCACAGCCGCCTTTACAAACATCGACCGTAACATTGGCGACGGTCATCCGCTGCAGCTGGTTTTCACACGCGGGACATTTCATAATATCGTCCTCCATAAAAGTTCTAAAACAACTACTGCCGTAAATATAGTAAGGCAAATTTACATCCGAGTCAAAATAAAACTCATAAACATCGGCACAGGCTATTGAGATTTATATCGGCAGTTATAAGGAAGGTTGAGGGGAGAAATCAGCAGCGTTGCACAATGTGCATTACCGGCTATCCGATGTGAGCAATAGGCGGTTAGGCTGAGAGAATACTGTTGAGGCAGGTGACAAAAGATGTATAATGGTTGGCGATTTGGCCAGAAGTAATGGAATGTGAGTGAGATAAAAAATTATTAAGGAAAGAATTTGTTATGGAGCTTAGTTTTCTTGACATTGGAGTGTTTCTGGCTTTTTTCGGCGTTGTTGTGGGGGTGAGTATGTACAAAAGCCGGAGGGAAGAGACCAGCGAGGATTTTTTTCTGGCCAGTCGCGGGTTGTTTTGGCCGTTAATCGGTCTTTCGCTAATAGCGGCGAATATTTCGACAGAGCACTTCGTTGGGATGGCAGGTCAGGGAGCTGGTATAGCCGGGATGGCAATCGCCAGTTATGAGTGGATGGCAGCGATTACACTCGTTTTCGTTGCGATTTTCTTTTTGCCTAAGTTTTTGCGTGCTGGCATTTACACAATTCCGGAATATCTTGAATATCGTTACAATCCGGCAACACGGGCGATTATGGCTTTTTATACGATGGTGATATATGTGGGTGTAACGATTGCAGCAGTAGTATATTCCGGAGGGCTGACATTACAGACGATATTTGGAGATTTGGATAACCCCAGACATCTGTTGTATGGTGTATGGGTTATAGGTGGTATAGCAGCACTATATACGATTTGGGGCGGCTTAAAGGCAGTAGCGTGGGCGGACCTTTTTCAGGGTTCGGCCTTGATAATCGGGGGAGGCATTACGATGGTACTTGGGTTCAAGGCGATCGGTGTGAGCAGCTTTTTTGAGCACAACGCCGACAAACTGCATATGATATTACCCAGGGACCACTCGGTACTTCCGTGGACAGCTTTGGTTATTGGTCTTTGGCTTCCGAACTTTTACTACTGGGGCCTGAATCAGTACATTACACAGCGTACGCTTGCAGCCAAGACGCTTCGGCAGGGTCAGGTTGGCATTATTTTCGCTGCGTTTCTAAAGCTGACTATTCCCTTTATTATCATCTTCCCCGGGATTATGTCACTGCAACTCTATGGGGACCAGATGACCAGCGGAAGCGGGACGGACGCAGCATATCCATTGCTGATAAGGAATCTCGTCGGGCCGGGAGTGAGGGCGTTTATATTCGCAGCAATAAGCGGAGCAGTTATAAGCTCGCTGGCTTCTATGCTGAACTCTGCATCGACCATCTTTACTATGGATTTGTTCAGAAGGCACTGGAAGAAAGATGCATCTCAAAAAGCTCTAATATGGACGGGGCGTATTTCCACGGCTGTGTTTGTGTTGATAGGAGTGTTGATAGCACCAAAGTTAGGCGACCCAAGATTTATGGGGATATTCACTTATATTCAGGAATTCCAGGGTTATATATCGCCTGGTATTCTTGGAGTATTTGTCTTCGGTATGATTTTTAAGAAAGCGCCGGCGGCAGCCGGCGTGACAGGTTTGATTCTTACTGTTCCGGTTTATGGTTTTTTGCAGTGGCAATTCGGCGAAATAGCATTCCTCAACAGGATGGCGATTACGTTTGTTGTAATTCTTGTTACGATGTTTGTTATCACTAAGCTAAAGCCACTTGCTGAGCCGAAGGTTATGCCAGTGCGGGAGGAGTTTGATATGAGGCCAGCACCGTCAGTTGTGTGGCTTGGTGCTTTGGTGATAGCGGTTACTTTGGCTCTTTATGCCATTTTCTGGTAATTGGAAAGAATTTTGAAGATGGAGTTAACTGTTGAAGGCCGAGCGGCTGTCGAAAGAATAGTGCAGCTATCTAAAGAGGCGGGCATAAACATTAAAGCCGGCAGGGTCAGGAGAACTTCATCCCGTTTTTGCCTCGGGGTTGAGCACGGCGATTACAACGGGACGGAACTGTTCGGTGTGGGAACCAACAGGTTCATCTGGCTGGGCTATCGGCCTAACGGCAGCAAACGTGTGAAGCTATTCAGCGGGAATTTTCCCGACGACGGGGTCATTGAATTTAAGCTTGGCGATGTTCCCCCGCCGAAATCGGAGTCCATCGCCGATACGTGGGGGCGTTTTGCCTACGGGGTGGAATATATTTTGAGGCGGGAAGGTTTGAAGCTATCCCAGGGTATCAATGGTGTTATTTACGGTAATATTCCCGGCGGCGGAATGAGCCGGTCGGCTTCACTGAGTCTGAATCTTATTTTGTCGCTGCTCGATGCCAACAATATTGAGATTAAAGATAAATTTAAAATTGTTGATATGGCGCAGGCGGTGGAAAACGATTATGTTGGTTCACCGTGCGGTCAGCTCGACCAGATTATGATACTGTTTGCGCGAGAGAACATGGGTGTTCATTATAATCCGAAGGAGCGCAGTATAGATTATGTGCCTCTTGGCAGCGGGGCGACGGACTTTCGCATTGTGGTACTCGATACCGGCACAGTTCGACCAGGGCTAGAAAAATCGACCTATAAAATTCGAAGGGCTGAGTGTGAAGAGCTTGTTTCACTATTACAGAAGGCCAAATACGATATAAGCTGCCTGGCTGATATTAAGGACAGGAAGGTTTGTGAGAAGATACTGGACCGGTTTCAGGGCGAATATCCGGACTTATGCGACCGGTTGAAATACATTTTCGGCGCCCAAAAACGATTCTATGAGATGCTCGACGCCTGGAAGGCCGGCGACATTGAAAGTGTCGGAAGTATATTTCGCGAGGACGGTATCGGTCTTCGAGACGATTATAAAATCTCCGGGCCGGAACTGGAGACGATGTGCGATATTGCTCGCACTGTGCCCAGCGTTCTGGGAGAGCGGATGTTGGGAGGCGGCGACAAAGGAGCAGCGGGCGCTTTGGTCAAGGCTGACAGTGTCGACGCTTTGAAGTCGGCGGTCAATACCGCTTATCCGCGTAGCTGTCCTAAGTACAAGGATAAATACGCTGTTCATACTTGTAAAGTAGTGGAAGGCATCAGGGTTTATGACAATTTGCTCGGATAGGCATTTGTGGTATATGGGTTGTGTCTTTGGCAAAAACGTTTATAGCAGGCAGTTATGACAAACGAGCCTTCCAAGCCCAGTAAAGGGGCATTTGATGCAGTTGTGCTTGCTAATAAACAAATCAAGGAGAGGTTCTATCGGCTTGGATTAGAGTTTTCAGGTGATGGAGCGGCGGCTTTTGCCAAAGCCAGGCCCGGGCAATTCGCCGAGTTAGACCTTTCCTGCATCGCCCTGCCGCCGATAGAGGGAATACCGGAAGATTTGCTCGACGCAACTCAACGAAAAATACTGCTGCGAAGACCTTTTAGTTTTTGCGACGTTACCACCGAGGGTGATAAGACAACCGTGGAAATTCTTTATCGCGTTGTTGGGCCGGCAACTTTGCGGATGAGTACACTGTCGAAAGGTGATTCGGTCAGTATAATTGGACCTCTGGGTAATGGCTTTTCGATTCCCGCGGATAAAAAGACGGCCCTGTTGATAGTTGGCGGAATGGGGGCCGGCCCCTTAATTCACCTCGCGAAGGCCCTTACAACTAATCGCCCGAGTACCGAAGTATTTGCATTTGCCGGTGCGAAGACGGCGGAGGAGCTGCCCTTCGAGAAGCAGCTGGATAAGATTTCGCAGGGAGTCGGGTTTTCATTGGCGGAGTTCGCCGAATATGGCATAAAATCATTTGTAGCGACGGACGACGGCTCAGCAGGCTTTGCAGGCCCTGTTACCAAGTGCTTTTCAGATTGGCTAAAACAGTGCAGGGTAGCCGCCGGGGATACGATAATTTACGCCTGCGGCCCTGAGGCAATGCTGGCAAAGGTAGCGGAGATTGCCAAGAAGCGAAAAGTCGACTGTCAAGTCAGTATGGAGCGGATGATGGCCTGCGGAATCGGCATCTGCCAGAGCTGCCCCGTCGAGTGCAAGGTAAATGACTCTAATGAAACAATTTACAAACTCTGCTGCAAAGACGGACCGGTATTTGACAGTAAGGAAGTGATATTTAGTTCATAACTCACAGCTTGCGTTTATGGAAGAAAAAACTGATACTTCGGTTGATTTTGCGGGTTTGAAATTGGCAAATCCCGTGTTTGTCGTATCGGGGACATCAGGTTACGCCGATGAGCTGGCTGATTTTACCGACTTAAATCGGCTCGGCGGATTTATCACCAAAAGTATTACATTGAAGCCGCGAAAAGGCAATCCCCCTGAAAGGATTGTTGAGACCGATGCCGGAATGCTTAATGCTATCGGATTAGCCAACATCGGCTTGGATAAATTCATAGAAGAAAAATTGCCCATAATTGAGAAATTGAAGGTTCCGGTTTTCGTCAATGTCGCAGGTGAAACAATCAGCGAATATGTGACAGTAGTTGAACGGCTGGCGACAGAGCGAGCGATAGCTGGGTTTGAGCTGAATATTAGCTGCCCGAACGTCACCAAAGGCGGTATCAGCTTCGGCACCGACCCGGCCCAGGCAGCAGAGATTACCTCTGCGGTTAAAAAGGCAGCGGCACAAAAGCCCCTGATGGTCAAGCTCTCACCTGCTGTTACGGATATCAGCGTAATTGCCCGTGCAGCCGTTGAAGCCGGGGCCGATGCGCTTAGCCTGATAAATACCTTTACTGCGATGGCTATAGATATTGAAACTGCCAAGCCTGTTTTAGCCAACAAAACGGGAGGACTTTCCGGCCCAGCTATAAAGTCAATAGCTGTATATCTGGTTAATAAGGTTTATAATGAGGTCGCCAAAGAACGCAGGATACCGATTCTGGGCATAGGCGGCATCCGAACGGCCTCCGACGCCGTCGAATTTATTATCGCCGGCGCCTCGGCGGTGGGTATAGGCACAGCTAATTTTATTGAGCCGGGATGCGCAGTAAAAATCATCGAAGGTATAAAAAAATATTGCGCTCGTAAGGAAATAAAAAATATCAAGGAACTGACCGGCAGTCTCAAGGCCTGATAAAGATGGAAACTCTGAAGTTATTGAGAGATTATTTTCCGACAGCGGTCTTTACGGGCAAGTGCCTGGTATTTATAAGCGAGGACTGGCGCGTCGAGCTTACCGAACATAAAGACAGCGATTTCAGTAAGGCCGATACCGAGCCGTCGATTATAAGGGTCAGAGTATTCAAAAAGGCATTGAACGGTGAGTTTGTGCCGGGCCATTACGAAGACTTTCAGCTTGCGTCATTAGGTGAACTTGCCGAACAAATCGAAAAATATGTGCAGATGGCAATCGGCGCGAACCTGCGCGAAAACCTCTGAGTCAAAACACAAGACCCAAAAGCAATGACTAAGTTGAATATCCGGGAAATTGAAGGGGGCGTGGTTTTTTCAGTAAAGGTCGTACCAGCCAGCAGCAGAACAGCTATAAGTGGTCTACTGGATGGGATGATAAAAGTTAAGGTTTCGGCTGCTCCGGAAAAGGGTAAAGCAAATCAATGTCTGACTGAGTTTTTAGCGAAGCAGCTCGGCGTGAAAAAAAGTAGTGTCAGGATAATCACCGGCCAAAGCAGTCCTGTTAAGAAGGTACAGGTTTGGGGCTTA
>Ga0315545_1004765_pt1 | contig 11091 bp, 8 predicted proteins | sample SalMarSW160210MG_FD_203096 | JGI IMG/M metagenome (GOLD analysis project Ga0315545, IMG submission 203096) | Salt marsh sediment microbial communities from the Plum Island Ecosystem LTER, Massachusetts, United States - Salt Marsh Sediment SW1602-10 ...
AGTGTTTTAAAGTTAGTATTTGATGAAACAAATTTTTCTTTTTCCGGAAACGGTAAGAATATTTTAAGCGCGTTTAAATATATTCCGGCTTATTCTTTTAAGCCGTCCGAAGATTTTTTAGATAGGGAAAGGGAAAAAATTAGTCGGCTTACGCGCGATGAACTTTTTTCAGAGCTTAAAAAATCATATTCGAATCTCAAAAAAGAAATTGAGGCTCATAAAGAAACTGAGAAAATGTTAAAAAAAGAAAAAGTTCGAGCGGAAGCGGCGAATAAAGCTAAAAGCGAGTTTTTGGCATCAATGAGTCATGAAATTCGTACCCCTATGAATGCAATTATAGGAATGACAGAACTTCTTTTAGACACATCTCTTTCTAATGATCAAAAAGGTTTTGTGCAAACCCTAAGTAAAGCCGGAGATTCTTTACTTTTTTTGATAAACGATATACTGGATCTTTCAAAAATAGAAGCTGGTGATGTGGAACTCGAAAAAATAAATTTTGACCTCGCGGAATTAATCGAAGGAACCTGTGATGTTATGGCAGTGCGGGCTCACAAGAGAAACATTGAATTCTTAAGCCGCGTAGAACCCGATGTTCCGGTGAATTTAATTGGTGATTCCGGCAGGCTCAGACAGGTAATAGTTAATCTTATTGGTAACGCGATAAAATTTACCAATGGCGGAGAAGTTGTTCTGAATGTGAGCCTTCTGAAAGAAGGGGATCCTAATTATGTTAAGCAAGATAAAAATAATGGAGTTTGGTTACTTTTTTATGTGAAGGATACTGGTATAGGTATACCGGAGGAAAAACAAGATAAAATATTTGAGAGTTTTAAACAAGCGGATTCATCTACTACGAGAAAGTATGGCGGAACAGGTTTAGGTTTGAGTATTTCAAAAAAAATTACAAAATTAATGAGGGGCAATATGTGGGTTGAAAGTGAATTGGGCAAGGGAAGTAAGTTTTGCTTTACCGCTTTTTTTAAGCTTCATGAAGAAAGAGGCGCGGAAACTTTTATTAAGCCCGGAGAAATCGATGTTAAAGGGTTATCAACTTTAATTGTAGATGATAACGCTACGAACAGATTGATTCTAAGAGAAATGTTGTCGGCATGGGATGCAAGGATAACAGAAGCGGGAGGAGGAAAGGAGGCTATCTCAATAATTAAAGCGGCTTACAAGAAGAATAAACCTTATGACCTGGTTCTTCTGGATTGCAGAATGCCTGAAGTCGACGGTATAAGCGTGGCAAAAGTTTTGAGAGAACAAAAAAATTCCGAGTCTACAACTATAATGATGTTGTCCTCCGACTATAAACCAGATGATATGAAACAAATAGATAAATATGGTATTGGGTCATATCTTTTAAAACCGATAAAAAGAAAGGAGTTGAAGAATGCTATTTTGACTACTCTGGGTTTGTGGAAAGCCCAAAAAGGAAAGGAGAAGTTAAAGAAAGAAAAGAAAACAGAACTATCTATGCCTCAACTCAAAATATTGCTTGTTGAGGATAATCCTGATAACCGTTTACTTATTAAGGCTTTTTTAAAGAAGTTTCCGATAGAAATAGATGAAGCGGAAAATGGTCAGATAGCAGTAGATAAATTCACAAACAATAAATATGATTTAATTTTAATGGATATGCAGATGCCGATTATGGATGGTTATACTGCTACTAAGACTATTAGAAAATGGGAAGAAAAGAATGATAAGGATATAACACCCATATTGGCTTTAACCGCGTACGCGATGAAAGAAGATAGGGACAAAACTCTAAAAGCCGGGTGCAGTGATTATCTAACCAAACCAATAAAGAAAGATAAACTTTTCGAAGCTCTTCGAAGGTTATCTGGTAAATGAACGCTTATGTGTTTTAAAAAGGATTATTGTGGAGGATAAAAAGAATAAGAAAAAAATCCTGATAGTAGAAGATGATGAAAAATTCGCGCACGTTCTTTCTAAACAGCTAAAAAAAAACAATTATGAGGTATCTCATTCTTCTAATCTTTCGGATTTTTTGGACTTTTTCGTTAAAGAAGAAGTCGATTTAGTATTGCTCGATCTTGGGCTTCCCGATAGTTCGGGACTCAAAACTTACGAAAATGTTTCTAAGGTGACATCTGATATCCCGATTGTTGTGTTGACCGGACTAGATGATGAGGAGATTGCTGTTGGAGCTGTTAAGAAAGGAGCGCAGGATTATCTTGTTAAAGGTGAAGTGGATAACAGAACTATACTGCGCTCATTAGATTACGCTATTGAACGCAGTAAATTACTGTTTAGATTAAAGAAGTTGCAGGAACTTGTTTTGCAATCCGAACGGATCAAGGTTTTAGTGGAAACCGCGGGTGCCGCGGCGCATGAAATAAATCAACCTTTGACTTCTATTTTTGGTATGGTAGAGATATTAAAAAAAGAGTTAAAAAATGATACTGAAGCTCAGAAGAAATTAGATTTTATTTTAGATTTAGCTAATGACATAAAAGAAATAATAAAAAAAATGGGAAGTGTAAAACAATATGCTACTAAGCCTTATTTAAAAGGTGTGGACGTTATAAATTTTGATGAAGCATCAGAAGAATAGTATGTAGGTTTTTGGTTTTAGGTATTAGGAAAAAACAAAACAAAAAAATCTTGTGTCAATCTTGCGAAATTTTGTGGTTCCTGTTAGGTGATGTGGGAGGGGTTCTAAACAAACAAAAATATAAATTTTTCTCTGTGGTTTCTATGTCTCTGTGATAATATCAATTTTTGAACTCTATTGGTGGCATTGTCGCGTTAGGTTCTCTGCGATTTTATATGGGATTATTCTTTCATATCACAAATACAACCTTTTTTGTTTGAGTAAACTTTTTCCCATTTGCTTCCATTCGTAAGAAGTACACGCCTGCTGGTGTACCACGCATATCTATTTTTCCCGAATAAAAACCCGGTTGTTCTTCTTTTGAAAATTTCCTTACGATTTTTCCCGTTATATCATACACCTCTAATGTGAACTTAGCCTTTTCAGGAAGAGCGTATTTGATTTCAAACTGATTGCTTCCTGTTATTCCTTTTACATCAAAAGAATAAACCTCAGGCAATTTAGATATAGGAACGGATGTAACAGGTACGATCGCAAATATAGAATCGCAGGTATCCGATGGGCTTCCATCTGTATCGGTGATTCTCACGAAACAACTATCTGAAGTTGTATCGGGTATCGTCCAGGAATAAGCCCCGGTGTCGGGTATGCTGGCAATTACGTCCGACCAGCTCGAACCATTGTTGATCGAATACTCAATTTGGACATTACCACTGGTACCAATCGAAGACCAGGTAATATTATGACTATAACCTGTTCCCCAGTCTTCTCCGCCGTTTGGGGTTATAACTGTTATGTATGGAATAGGAGAAATCGTGAATACCGCATCACTTGTATCCGAGGGACTTCCATCCCTATCGGTAATTCTCGCGAGGCAGCTATCTGAAGGTGTATCGGGTATCGTCCAGGAATAAGCTCCGGTATCGGGTGTGCTGGCAATTACGTCCGACCAGCTTGAACCATTGTTGATCGAATATTCGATATGAACACTGTCGACGGTTCCGCTCGAAGTCCAGGTAACGTCATGACTGCTTCCCACCTGCCAGTTTTCTCCGCCGTTTGGAGTAGCAACTGTTATGTATGGAATAGGAGAAATCGTGAATACCGCATCACTTGTATCCGAGGGACTTCCATCCCTATCGGTAATTCTCGCGAGGCAGCTATCTGAAGGCGCATCGGGTATCGTCCAGGAATAAGCCCCGGTGTCGGGTGTGCTGGCAATTACGTCCGACCAGCTCGAACCATTGTTGATCGAATATTCGATATGAACACTGTCGACGGTTCCGCTCGAAGTCCAGGTAACGTCATGACTGCTTCCCACTTGCCATTCTTCTCCGCCGTTGGGAGTAGCAACTGTTATATATGGAATAGGAGAAATCGTGAATACCGCGTCACCTGTATCCGATGGACTTCCAATCGTATCGGTAATTCTGACGAGGCAGCTATCTGAAGGCGCATCGGGTATTGTCCAGGAATAAGCCCCGGTGTCGGGTGTGCTGGTAATTACGTCCGACCAGTTTGAACCATTGTTGGTAGAATATTCTATATGAAGGCCTCCGCTTGTTCCGCTCGAAGTCCAGGTAACATCGTATGTACTATCTACGTACCAGTTTTCTCCGCCGTTCGGAGAGGTAACCGTTAAGGCAATATCGGGCATGACAACTTTTCCCCAACCGTAGATATTGTCTTTTCCGGCGGTTCCCAAATCGACCGTACAATTCGAATATAGATAATTCCGGATATCGCTATTACTATATCCGGGATATCGTGATTTAATCAGGGCGCAGATTCCAGCAGTGAGTGGAGATGATAAAGAGGTGCCATACCAATATCCGTAAGCATAGCTATTGCAATTATCAGGTGCAGTAACGTCCGGTTTGGTCCTTCCGTCGGTGGTTGGGCCTTGTGAGCTGAAATCTTCCTGTGGTCCACTGGTATAGTAAGTTCTATCTATAGCACCGACAGAAATGACATCTGTTGCACTTGTAGGGTCTGTGATACTGCTCGACGCAGTCTGATAATTAAAAGAAGCTATCCAGTTGAAAAGCGTAAAGTCATGGTCCATGGTGGTCGAATCCTCCCGTACAACTACACCGTACGGAGCTGTATATTCGGCTACGTAAGAGATTTGTTCGGTAGGATATGGGTAAGTGCCGTTGGTTTGATCATTAGTGGAAGAAGCGACTGGGATCCAGCCCGATCCGGTATCACAATACAACACTAAATCATAATCTTCTGTGGTGGTTGGATAAGCGTCCCAGTTCAGAAACACATCGATTGAGTATCCTGCAGGAATGTTATAGGCGGAACCATTTCCAGGCCCGAAATAGTTAATATTTCCACCGCTGCCGCTGAAATCGTGTGTTCCACCAACATCAGCAAAGACAGAACGATAATGTGTTTCTGCCTCATTACCCGCTGAATTGACCCAGCTAATGCTATTGGAAATGGCGTCATCGGCAATGGCGCAAATAATTCCCGTGCCGTCATAATAACTGGCATTATACCATCCCATTGAATGGTTGACGATATCGACACCTTTGCTAATACATGAATCTTTTGCGTTTGCCAAATTGATCGAATTTGCTATTTTATATAAATAAAATTCCGCTTTAGGAACCAGATCAAAAATAGCTTCAGCCACGGCTGTCCCATGAGGAGTTCCGGCTTCGAATCCGGTTCCGGTAAAATCTTGACTTACATAAGATGATGGTATGTCGCCATTGGTCTGCGCATCCGTTAAAGATATAAACCCTCCGTCAATAACGGCAACTTTAACACCTGAACCCGAATCCCCTGCTGAATGCCAGTAGTCGGCATTCATAAGAGCAACACCTTCACTGGTGACTGCATACTCCTTTGGTCTCATTGGAGGGCTGATTACGCCAAGCCCATTAATTGCGTTTGATACATTCTCAAGCTCGCTTATAGGTATTTCGACGCTCATAGAGTGTTTCGCTTTTGCTTGAATCCTTGAGCCGAAAGCTCTTAAATTATTTTCATCGATGTCCGCCGTTGTAATACCTGGTCTACTTAAAATAGTTACAACCACTCTATCTTCAATAAGTTGCAGTTTAGATTGTTTGGCAAATTGTATATATTCTCCCTTCTCGGCGTGAAGTTTATAAAGTCTATCTAAACGAGAGGAAAGATTTTTTATTTGCCTGGATTTATGGTCAATTTCAGGAGAAGATTCGACTCTAAAATCTGTTATTCTAATTTGCTCGAACTCTTTAGCGAAAATCGATTTACTGTTTACAATGAAAATAAAAAAAAACGATAAGATAATTTTTTTATACATTGTTCCCCCCGTTTTTATTTTATGATGATAATTAATTATCTCTTAGATTTTGTCAACTTACCAAGTTTATCAGGTATTACCCTAAAATTTCCGTGCCGAAACTCTAAAAGATATATCTTACAAGGATTTAGCCCGAGAAAATTAAACATCAAAAAAAACAAAGTTCGTACCAAATCCAAGGTAGTAACCACAAAATTACACCAGGGTAAAATCTTGTGGTTCCTGTTAAGTGGTGTGGGAGGGGTTCTAAACAAACAAAAATATAATTTTTTCTCTGTGTTTTCTGTGTTTTTGTGTGAGAATAGTTTTCTTACTAATTTACCAATTAAACTCATTCACTAATCTACTATTTCGGTATGTACGGAAATCCTCCTTGACTTTTTTCTTATGTGTTTTATCTTGAATCTATGGATAAGATATCCCTTACTATTTTGTGGTTTTTTGTATTTATAAGAGCTGTAATTTTTTTCGGAATTGTCTATTTTGTAATAATTGAATTTAAGAAATATAAAAAGAAACGAGAGGAAAATGGAGAAAGAGATCAAGAGAATTCTTGAAATTGAAAGAGAAGCAAGAAAGACCCTTGACGATGCGGAGAAGGAAGCTGACGCTTTAAAAGAAAGTGCCGAGAAGGAATCCAGGAAAATTATTATGCGTGCGAGGAAAGAGGCAAAGGCAATAATCGATAGTTATAAATCAAATCTTTTGAAAACAAAAGAAAAAGAGAAGAAAGAAGTAGAAGAAAAAGGCATGAGTTTAAGAGATGATTGGATGAAACGTTATGAAAGTATGAGGAAAGAATTATTGACAGAATTGACGAGTTTTCTGCTTAAAGGACAATAATGGGATATTCAGTATATCCTAAGTTAAGAGCGATATATTCTTTTATTCCTACTTCTGAAGATATTGAAAGTCTTCTTATGGCAGAAGGAGTTTTGGATTTTAGAAACAGGTTCGGAAAAATGATTTTCCTTAAAAGATTTCCTCCTTCAGATACTAATTTGGAAGATTTCTTACGGATGCTTCCTTTTTCGCTTGTAAAATTGGTAAGTAAGTATATACCTGGTTCATCAGGGTTGTTTTTTGATATTTATATAAAAAGTTATGAATTGAGCGATATTAAAGATATAATTAATGGTGGTGAAGGATTTTTCATTAAAGAATTACGAGGAAAAATTTTTGGCATAGAAGGGTTGGATTATTATATGCAAAAAGGATTATGGAAAGATTGTTGGAATTCAGCATTCTCAAAATATAAAGAAAGACATAGTAAGATCGATATTGAAGTCACGTTAGATCAATGTTATTATTCTTCTTTCCTTAAAGGAGTCCGGAATCTTCCTTACGCGGAAGCGGTAGAAACAGAAGAATTTATTCTTACTTTGATAAATTTTAAGAATAGGCTCTGGTTATATCGTCTTAAAAAATTTTACGATCTGCAAGATTTTGAAGTAAGAAGATTTTTAATTCCGGAAGGTAATGTTTATAAAAATTTTTCTATGGAAGAAGGTATTACTGAAAATAAATTTGTCAAAGAATTTTCAGATATCTGTTATCGGGATTTTAAGTTTAGAATGTATTCTATGAGGTCTATACTGGCTTTTTTCTTTTATTTAGACCTAAAAATAAATGAAATCCTTTCTATTTATAGAGGTAAACTATTGAATCTTGAAAGAGAAAGATTTAGAGAGATATGGGAGAAGCTTTATGTGGGTTCCTGAGTCGATGACTCGTTTCCTGTTCGCGACGACGGACAAAGATTTGCCTTCTATTCTCGAGTTTATGGGGAATGAAAGTAAATTTCATATTACCGAGTTTTCTCATCGTTATTTAAAGGAACCTGCTTATAAAGAAATATATTTTAAATTAGAAGAGTATCAGAGAAGAATAAAGGAAATTGTAGCATACTTTAATATAAAAATCGAGGAGGATATTCCTTTTGAACCTCGGGAACTTAGTGAGATTGTTGATAAAGCCGACTTATTTTTAAAAGAGTTTCAGGAAAAGCTTGGAGAGAAAAGAGATAGACTTGAGGAATTAAAAAAAGAAGAAGTTCAATTAAATTTTACCTCCGAACTTTTGACTTTACTTCCCGAGTCGGAAACCAGAATAGAAGAATTGCATAATAGTAAATTTCTCAAAATGTTGGGAGGAACAATCCCTTCTTCCGAAGAAGCAAACCTGTTAGAAATTATAAAAGATAGAGATATCCTTCTTTTCAGGAGAAAAGCCCAGAATAATTCTGTTCCTGTTATCATCTTTTATTCTTTTTTCGAAGAAGAGTCCATCGGAAAAGTCCTGGAGGCGTTTCATTTCAATAGATTAGAGCTTTTTAGTAAACTCGAAGGAACTCTCTCGAGTTTGAAAGAAAAAATTGAAAATAAGTTTTGGGAGATAAAAGAAGAGAGGACATCTCTCCAGGCTTCCATAAAAAAGATGGGTCGCAATTTTGGGAATGATATTTTGAAATTGCAAAAAGATATAGAAATTTCTATGCTAGAATTAGATTGGGTGGCAAAGACGGCACGGTCGGAAAAAGTTTTTTTCATAAGTGCTTATCTTCCTAGCCGGACGGTAACCGGGGTTAAGAAAAAAGCGGAAAATTTGTATCTTTATATTCTCTATGAAGAAATTGTGAAGCGGAGTAGCGAAGAAGCTGATATTACGCCGACCAAACTTAATAATCCCCTGATTTTTCGTCCTTTTGAATTGCTTGTGAAATCTTATGGTATACCTTCCTATAAGGGAGTAGACCCAACTATTTTTACAACTCTTTCATTTATGTTCTTTTTTGGAATTATGTTTGGGGATTTGGGGCATGGTTTGATTCTGATATTGATGGGTGTTGGATTATATTGCGTAAGATTGCTGAGGAAATTTTCTGTTTTTGCTTTTGCATTAGGTATTTCTTCCTCTGTTTTCGGAGCGATTTTCGGAGAATTTTTCGGAACGCATCCTTTTGAACCAATATGGTTTTCGCCTTTCCAGTCTCCCGAGAAAGCTATGCTTCTTGCTGTCTATCTTGGTATTTTGGTTATAATTTTTGGTTTTATTCTAAGACTGGTAGAGTATATTTTAGAGAAAAACATGGAGAAATTGTTTCTTTCAGGACATGGTTTACCTGGATTTGTTTTTTATTTTTCTGTTGTTTTACTCGCTTTTTCTGTAATGAAAGGTAACTCCGGAGCGATTATAAAACTGGAAAGCGCTACTTTAGGTGTTAGCGCGTTAGTGGTAGCTATTGGAATTCCTTTAAAAGATTCAATTAATAAGGGTTGGGATTCCAATAAATTGCTTCTTTCTCTTGGAGATCTAATTCACCTTTCTCTCGCTATGATTTCTAATACTCTTTCTTTTGTGAGAGTTGCGGCTTTTAACATTGGACATGTTATTTTAACGATGTCTATAATAGAAATTGCCGATGTATTAGGAAAAACAGTCGGGATTGGAGAATATACAACGTTAATTTTTGGAAATATCATTATTATTTGTCTTGAAGGAATGATTGTTTTTATTCAGGGATTACGACTCGAGTATTATGAACTTTATTCCCGTTTTTTTGAAAGAGGAAAAGAAATTTACGAACCGGTAAAAATAAAATAGGAGGTAATTATGGATAGATTTGATGGTATTATAAATGGTTTGAGGAAATTTAACATGACTTTTTTAGTTATTGCTTTGCTCTTCATTATTATAGGTATGGTTACGATTTTAATGCCTGTCCCTCTTTTTGGACAGGATAGTGTGGTTACTAAACCTTCCGCCGGTAACGCGGGATGGGCCTTCCTGGCAGCCAGTCTTTCTATTTCGGTTTCCGTATTGGGAGCTGGAATAGCCCTTTCAAAGATAGGTGCTGCTGCTATGGCTGCACTTGCTGAAAAACCGGAGATTATGGGTTCCGCTATTGTTTTTGCCGGACTTGCTGAAGGACTTTCTATTTGGGGACTTATTGTTGCGGTATTAATTCTTCTGAAAGTATGAAAATAAAAGTCATAGGCGACGAATTTGCTTCGCTTGGTTTTTCTCTTGCTGGTATTGAAACCGTAACTGTTGAAGATATGGATTCTGCAAAGGAAAAATTTGATGAAGCTCTTGAAGATAAAGAAATAGGTATTATACTTATAACAGAAAGAGAGGCTGATTTAATAAGAGATAAAGTCAACAAACAGAAGACTGAAGGCGATATGCCTCTTGTTGTAGAAATTCCGTCAAGTAGTGGCTGGAGAGAAAAAGGTAAAGCGCTCGAGTTGATTAAAAGAGTTTTATCTGTTAATGTATGAAGAATAATATAAATGAACTAAAAGAGAAAATAATCGGTAGTGCTAAGGAAGAGGCAGCTACGGTTCTTTCCAGAGCCGGTAAAGCTAAGGAACGAATATTGAATCAAGCAAAAGAAGAGGAAAAGAAAATAAAAGAAGAGGCTGAAGAAAGAGGGAAGATCTTATTTGAAAAGGAGAAATCCAGGATAATTTCGAAAGAGAAAATGGATAAGAAAAAAGAACTTCTGGTGCTTCGAAAACAACTTTTTGATTTGCTTTTTGCCGATTTGGAAAAAGAATTAAGTTCAATGCTAAAAAAGGGTAAGTTAGATTCCTGGATAGTATCATGTTGTAAAGAAATTCTTAAAAAAGAAGAAGAAATTTCTTTTGTAGCCGAAGAAGAATATATTAATTATTTCGAAGAAATTTGTAAAAATATGAAAAATATAAAATTTGCTGGTGAATCAATAAAAGCGGGTTTTTTAATAATAGGAAAAGATAATGAGTATGATTTCCGGTTTTCTGTGCTTGCGGGTAATATTATAAAGCAGAATATGAAAATGATAGCCGTTAAACTTGGAGTAAATAATGGGTGAGGCTATTCTTAAGAGAATTGAGGGTCCTATTATCGTATCCAGGGTGTCCCATAATCTTGAAATGAACGAAGAGGTACGAATCGGAGATGAGGAATTGGTGGGTGAAGTCATAAGAATTATGGGTGACGAAGCGATGATTCAGGTTTATGAGGATACTACGAATCTTCGACCGGGGATTAAGATATTCGGAACCGGGAAACCGTTATCAGTTGAATTAGGTCCCGGTTTAATTTCCAATACATTCGACGGAATCCAACGTCCTCTTACAGAGATAAAGAAAAAACAGGGTATTTTTATAAAAAGAGGATTACGGGTTTCTGCTCTTTCACGAGAAAAGAAATGGAAAGTTGA
>Ga0315545_1004766_pt1 | contig 11091 bp, 13 predicted proteins | sample SalMarSW160210MG_FD_203096 | JGI IMG/M metagenome (GOLD analysis project Ga0315545, IMG submission 203096) | Salt marsh sediment microbial communities from the Plum Island Ecosystem LTER, Massachusetts, United States - Salt Marsh Sediment SW1602-10 ...
CTAGGCTAGAGTATCTCAGCTAGATGGTAGCTTACTACTAGGTGAAGCCGATAGCCTTGCCCACTATCGGATAGCCAATAGGGGGTGTTCAAATAGAACAATTGAATATTGAGGGCAAGCGTTCAGGGGAACGCTTAATGCAATCGCTTGAGCGCTGATCTCCTTGGGGATGGCGAAGTCTACGAGGAGTTTAGCGTCAGTAGTAACGGTGACGCGGGTGCCGAGGGTTTCCAAGACGTAGCGGCGGTCCTCGAACTTGTCGGAATTGATCTTCTCTCCCAGGTTGGCACGTAGCCTCTTGAGGCCTGTCATGGATACGCTGGATTCGTTGAGCTTACGTATTTCCCGGGTTACTTCTTCTTTCCGCTCGGTGATATGGTTTCTCTCGGTCTGTAGTCTTTCCAGGGCCCGCTTATAGGCTTCATCCGAGATATCGGAGCCGTAGCGGTTCTTGTCCAGCAGGAGCTGCGTCTCGGCGTTGGTATTGGCATTCTCCCGGCGTTCCAAACCGCGAAGCTCTTTCTTCAGGCTTTCTTTGCTCTTGTTGATAGCTTCTCCGGTCAGATCGAGTTCACTACCCAGTACGGCGTCATCATCTAGTATCCGTTTCGCCTTAGTTTCTACCTCCGCCTCGATGCGTTTCCCGTTGATGTAAGGTCGGGGATGGTTCTTACCGTTGTAGCCATTGTCAGGATACTCGTAGCACCAGATGTTGTCCCTGATATGCCTGCCGTGATAGCGGCGTCCGTCTAGCTCGTACTGGATCATCCCTTTGAGCAGGAAGTTGTGCTTGCCGTTGCGTTTGGCATTGGCTTTGTTTTGAGCCATCCGTGCAAGTATCCACTCGTACTCTTCTTTGGTGATAATAGGATTCTCGACGACGATGTTGGAGAGCGGTATCCCTTCCAGCTTCCTTGATGAAGTATTACCGTAGGTAGGCATACCATTGCTTTTGCCGCGACGTTCCTTTGGCTCGATATTCTCACGCTTGAGAGCTCGGTATTCGCCGAAATTGACTGTGTCCACCATGACCAGCCAGACGGTTGGGTCAGGCCACCACTCAAGTCCTTTGGGACTGGGGATGGCTCTTTCATGGAGCATTCGCCTTATGCCATGAATCGTCTCTCCCTGAAGGAATGCCCTGACCATCAGTTGGCGGTTTTCCCAGTTTTCGGTAGGAATGAGCCGGGTACGGGACTCGTCAAAGCGGTAGCCGTAGGGATTCTGGCAACTGGTCGGCAGTCCTCTCATGGTAGCCCGCTTGTGCAGTCCATCTTTGGAGCCTTCGTCAGCCCGATCGACCTGGAAAGCCTTGGCGAGGGTAATCAGCAGGGCCATAGCTTCACCAAGCGTACCCGTTTGCACTGGAGAGTTTTTCGCGAGTATCTCAGCTTCAGCTTCCCGAAAGATATCCATAATCTGCGCCATCTGCCCCATACGGCAGACGAAGCGATCAAGGTGTAAAAGCCCGACGGCTCCGACCTCACGGTTACGGACCCATTTGAGTAATGTTTGCATGTCGGGACAGGCCAAAGTGTTCTTGGAGGTCCAGTGGGTCATGATGATCTTATCATCCGGCACTGTCCATCCCTGCCCTTCCAGCCATGTCTTCACATCTGCGACCTGGCTGGGGAGCGAAGGTTCCTGCCTGTTTTCCGTGCTGACTCTGGCCCATACGGCCGCGATCTTGTCACTCATCAGTCATTAGTACCTCCTTTAATAATATTCTCCCAGAAGGCGTCCCACTGGGGAGTGCGTTCGACGAAGTTGATGCGATAGACAGGAGTATCCACTCCGAAGTATCGCTTCATTTCATCAATACGAGAGTCAACCCATTCACCGTATCGACCACCGGTGAGGATGATATCAAGTTGTTCCAGCTTTTCCTTGTCGCCGTGTTCCAGAGCTATCTGGTAATCAACGATGGGATGGTTAGGATTATCGGGGTCGCTCAATATCTCTCTTGCTTGTCTAGCAAAGGTCATGCCATCTTCGGTACATTCCGCCCATGCCAGGGCGCAGACCTGCCTTTTTACCATGTCGGCATCGACCGGCAGTCTACCTCCCTGGGCATGTTTGATTACGCTTCTGGCCAGTTGGTCAAGGCAGAATCCGGCAGGTACGGTATCATGAGCCTCAACATGTTGTTGGGCTATGTCTCTGACGTTAATGCTCTTAGCCTGATCTGCGATATCAGGATGCCTTGCGCTACCACCGATATAGTCGATATTTAGAGAATCAGCCCAATTGGCGATGAGCCAGTCGGGCATTTTTTGTATCGTGCGAGGTAACTCCTTTTTCTGTTTGTAAGATAACGGGCAGACTCCCATCAAGGCGGTAAGTCCTTTCCTCAGCCAGGCTATGCCCGCTTCCCTCTCACTGTTATAAGTCGGTAAATCACCTTCCATCGTCACACCTCCGCTTGTCAGAATATGAGTTCAATTGGCATCCCGCAGTAAAAGCAGTAGAGATTTCTTCCATAACCGGCTACATCCCAGCCGAACTTCCGTCCGCACCTGGGACAAGTTACTTCGTAGACCAGAGGACCTGGGAAGAAACCTGGTGGCACGGCTACTTTTCCCGGCTTTGCTTTAGTAGGTTCTTCGCCTTCCATCGGTCTGAAGACTCCCTTCTTGGTGGCCGTTTCTTTGTGTTCGCGCCCCTTTTGCCATTGCTCGAATGCCGGCTGGACGTAGTTCGTGAAAAACTGGAGAAGCGCCTCGTGCGGAATCTTACCGGTGGAATCTAATAAAAGGAGTCGGTCGTTGGCAGCCATTGAAACCTCATCCGAGATTTGCATCGTGCCAGGCAAGGTGACACCCTTTGACCTGCCGATAATAAAAGGCTTTCGCACAGTCGATTGCATACTCAATTCCTCCTGATATATATGCAGTATATACCCATATTCGATTCTTGTCAAGTCTTCAGTGGCATAGTAATTAATAACTTGCGGTTATGGAAACCTTGATTTAGAATGTTGGCTGGGAGATACGTCCGAAGATGAAAACCGCGACCCAGCTATTTGAAGAAGCAATCCTTTGGCTCAGAGCGAACTACAAGACCTATCGTTTCTTTGTCGAGAGGGATATCGTCTGGACAATTCAAACACGTGTTATCAGTGTGATAGAAAAAGAAAAGCTCCCTTATAAGGTAATGAATGATTATCCTATTTTGCATGGTAAACGGCGAAGTTTATGCGCGGATATCGCTATCTTAGGCCTTAATGAACTTCCGGAGCTTGTCGCTGAGTTTAAGTATGAACCCGCTCATAAGCGAGAAGATATACTTCGTAGCAAGTTCCCTGTCGTTTTCTGGGACGAGGGAGTACTGAAAGATATTGAGCGAATCCATAAGTTTACATGCGGTGATTTTGCTGGTGACAGAACGACCAAGGCTGCTTATGCTCTACTCATCGATGAGGGAAGCTACTTTAAACGCAAGGAACCACCCCCAGGGAGCAGATGGGAAGATTGGGATATTAGTGTGATTCCACTTCATCATGTGTCGATACTCTGGTCTAAGGTGGAATCGGCGACACATTGAAATAGCGATTCAGCATTATTGATATAGCGTCTAAGTGAGATACAAGATGGGGAGGATTCATGGTAAATAGTGAACATCTTGGTATATTCCCATTCGGGCAGTCAGTACAGCGTGTTGTGCAACAAGACAGAACTCATAAGCCCATTTTTGTACTTGGTGTATATGCCAGCGCGGTTCATGCTATCTGGATAGGGGATAATGGAAAAAAGAAAATAAATGCATTAGCTGTTGCGAGTGAACCGTGCATTTTCTGGCGTGGTGACGATCCGGAACCGATTATCAAGCAGGTTGAAATTCCTAAAGAGCTGGGCACTTTGTCATCTGCTGCACCAAGTTACAACGGACCATCGGGTAAAGCACTAGATGACTGCATTCTCGAACCTATGGGGTTAAGTAGAGAGGAAACCTGGTTGTGTGACCTGGTGCCGTATAGTTGTGTTAATTCTGCGCAACGAGCGGCGATTGAACGGGAATATCATCCGTACATAAGGAAGTACAAATTGCCAGTACCGAGCGTTCCAAAACTACCTCATCCTCTAATCGACGGGCCTCGTCAACGTGATATTCTAGCCGAAATAAAAGACTCGCATGCTGATTATTTAATTCTACTGGGAGACCAGCCAATCAAGTGGTTCCTTTCAGTATTTGACACATTGTCGAGGAAACAACTTGCTGCCTTTTGTACCGATGCTGGCTCATATGGCAGATTACTCAGCATGAAGATTGGGGGCCGGCATATGCAAGTTCTGCCGCTAGCTCATCCCAGGCAGGTAGCCAGACTGGGTAAGTCATCAATTCGCTGGTATGAACTGCATCAGGCTTGGATTAAGAACTCAGCGTCACGCCTATTGAAACCATGAGTTAATACAATAAAACCTGTTCTATTTATTTACTTGTGGATATATGATTTGAACTGGGGGGTAAAATAATGAAAATACTGATGTTTTTCGTAGTAGCTCTTTCCCTTTTACTGGCTGGCTGTAGCCAACAGACGGTGGGAAAACCACCAACTGAAGAGGCCACCGACTGGGTTGATGGCGTTGTAAGGGCGTGGGTAGTTGCGCATTCACATAATTGGGACAGCGATGCAGAGGACGATGGAATTAGAGTATGGGTAGAGCTACAGGATAAGAATGAGGATGAGATTAGTTATAAGAATATTGAAATGCCAATATTTATTGAGGTATATACGACAGAAAGTAAAACACTCCCACGTAAACCGGAGAGACTTGTTTATTCAGGTTCCTCTGTGACAAGAAGTTGGGATAATGACGCCTTTATTTCAGGAGCTAACGGAATCAAGGATATTTCTTGGGAAGAGATGTCAGCCTTGCCAACTGACCAAACCTACGGAATCATCTACGTAACAATCACCTTGCCGAATGGTAAAGAGTTTAAAGCTTTGTATGATGAAGCACGGATTAAAGAATACGATTGACATAGAGAGAAAGGTAAAAATCAATGTGGCGTAATATTCTTGGAGCAGGAAAAGGTATTATTTTATTAAGACCCCTATCGTTAAGCTTAAGTGAATATTTGAGGGAGAACTATTTTTTAACTTCGTAAGTGGGAAGTGTATAATAAGCCAATGACAATAGCCGAAATACGAGGGAAAATTTCAGAAACAGGTACTAACCTTTCCGAACGGATGGAAGATCTCTTGACCTCCGATATCTTCGGTTGCATGAGGTATTTACCTCCTAAAAAAGCCTTAATACCGTTTCTACAAACAGCTTGCTCTTTTCACGGAAATACTTTATCTCTGCCGGACACAACAATCAGAGTTCGCTACTCCTTTTGGCCTTGGCTTAAGTTATCTGGATGTACCCCATGTGAGCCGGACTTAGTGATTGGTCTGGAGGCCAAAGAGGGCTGTATACACCTATTGTTTGTAGAAGCTAAATATTATTCAGGGCTTTCCAGCGAAGAGGATGAAGGACCTGTACCGAATGACCAACTAGCACGTGAGCTAGATAACTTGGACGCTGTATCTTGTGCAACTCTAGGATGGGGAACTCATTTTGAAATCGCTTCACGTGCGCTTATCTTCGTGACCCAGGACATGGGAATTCCACACAACCTGCTGGTTAAGTCACTGGCTGAGTATCGTCGAAAACGCAACAAAAACGGTGATATATTTTGGGCATCGTGGAGATTCCTTCCGTCTATTCTAGAACGGAGTTTTGAAAAAGAAAACGTTCCGGAGAATAGAGCTGTAGTGGCAGACATGCTCGCATTATTGCTGAGGAAGGGACTGATAATGTTCGGCGGTGTGGAGCCCATTACGGGGTACTTCGCTTTACCCGAATTCTATCACTTCACTCCGACTAAGTATTTATGGCCGGTTATTCAAGAGTCTGTAAATATTGATTATACATTTGAGGTGACAAGATGAATGAAACTTTGGGAAGCCCAACAAAGGCTTTTTTTGAGTCTCTGGCAAGACTATACAAACAGGGACAGTTGTTGCTTATGGACAGCGACCGGCTCATGGGAGAGCGAGGTTGGACGCCAAGACATAGTAACGCTATAGCCGAACTCTCTTACTCTATGAGCGCTCCCCAGCGTTGGTTTGCACGCTGGGCAATGCGTTTCTACAGCCCCGCAGCAGCGGAGTCAAAAGAACTGCTAATAGATCGCATTCTATTTGTTAGCATCCATTTCGCTTCAGATATTGGTTCAAGCATGGAGTCAAATGTTGAAGATCCGCTTGTTTGTGCTGGTCGCCTCATCTATGAGAAAGCTATGACTGAGAAAGAGGCGGGGCAAACTTATGATTATTGGATGTGTAAGTACTGGTTCGTAGGCAAGCCTCACGATAAACTGGAAGATTGGCGTAAGACTGGGCAATCACGATGGTACGAGAACTTAAAGGGTTCTGAGACATTTGCAGTTCCACTATATCAGATAAATTCCAGCGATAAATTGAAAGAACTGGTCATTGACCGCCTGCTATCTGTCCAGGAAAACGAGAAGAGAATCGACTAATCGCACTATGACAAGCTAAATTTGTATTCGCATTATTGAACCAGAGGCATTGTGGTTAAACTTATAGAAGCAGCAAATGTGGAACGGGTAATCCGCAAATATTTAGATGAAAGTGGTTACAGCCTATCTTCTCCAAGGAAGCGTGGGGAAACTGGTGTTGATATTATTGCGAAATGCGAAGAATCTACCTGCTTTGTAGAAATCATCGGTTTTCAGTCTCATCCACCCATACGGTCCCGTGAGTTCTACGAGGCTTTCTTTCGTATTATCTCACGAGACAGGAATGAACCTCACGATATCCTTGTACTGGCTCTTCCGAAACGATTCAAAGATGGCATGAGGCAACGGAAGCAGCAATATTCGGTTGCTTGGGATAAGCTCGGGAGAGCCTTCCCGAATCTCAAGCTATGGTACGTTGATACTGTGGAGGACACGGTCGAAGAGTATCAATGGTCTAATCCTCATGACTGAAACTTTATTTCGATCGGTAGAGAATAAAAAGGGGTAGCCAGAATTATCGCTGAACTACCACTATTGTAAACACAAAAAGCATATTAGTACTTCGATCTTGGCATAGACTGATGTTCTTAATGATGATTAACTAGCATTCCTATCCTGTTGCCTCAGAAGCGCTATTACCTCGTCCCAACCACAACACCCACAACAATCGGAACTAGTGGGATGAGAATAGCTATTATGGTCCAAGCTATTACCGTATGTAAGGACTCTGCCCTCAAGTCTTCTATTACTTCTGCCTGTTCTTGCCTAATGCATACCACAGCCCCATCTACGGCTTGCTGAGCCTCCTCTAGAAACAGTGTGCAGGTGAATTGGCCTCGCTGAGACGGATGACAGACATGGCATTTCTTGAGCACTTTGCCATTCTTATAATCAAGATTGAAAGGCTTGTTTGTTGGTCGGTTATCCGGTGGTCTGATCAGAAGCACCCCCCTGTTCCATGGGGCATTAGCCTTGCCTTGTATTATTGTTAAGACAACATTAATGTCGTACCCTACAAGATAGGGGATTATCTTATGTAACCAGAGATACCTTCGGAAACCTGTAGGGGATGCCTTAAAAGAAACACCTCCAACTTGACCGCAATTGAACTTAGCCATTTGATACCTATTCCGATCCTTATACCTTATTATAACATCGTTCTTAGGAGTTAACGAGACAAGCGATACCGACCATTATGCAGGCTAGGTATTATTAACCTGCACAGCACTGGGCCAGTCTTGGATGCCGCTAATAACAGGAGCTATGATTCCCCGCTAAAGCATTCTTGGGTAAATAAAAAGAGCTGCCAGTATTATCTCATGACCACCTCTATGACTTAGCGCCCTAGCTGGGTCGCTATCGTAGGCGAGGTAACGACCCTCAGGTTGTTGAAAACAATAAACAGAAAACTTGCTGAAAACTTCACCTAGTAATATGATTAGCTTGATATGCGAAAAAGAGAATTATGGCGTGGTGATAAGAGATTCTGGTCGCCGATAGCTATCGGCAGTGGGTTGACCATATTTTTCGTTGGAATAGCAACTGTGCCCAACAATACAGTAAGGGGATGGTTCACAATTGGGTTTGGCCTATTATTATTGATTTTAGGTTTTTGTATAGCACCGATAAAAGAGGCGAGTTCTCAAGAGAAAGATAGACAACCCGACAAACAGACAATACCTGGAAATCCCATTGAACCTAGCCATCGTGAAGCCGAATATCAGATGTATCGTGAGGAGCGTAAGACCCTACTGGAAGCTTTGCTTGACCAATCACGGAGTTTTGACAAGTATATATTAACGATGGCGGCTGGTACTTTCGGGTTATCATTTCTGTTCATTCAGCAGATTACCCCTGAACCCAAGCCCGAAACAATGGTATTTCTCATTACTGCTTGGGGTTCTTTCGCTGCTAGCATTTTAACAACATTACTCTCATTTCTTCTAAGTCAAAAGGCATGTTTAAAGCAAATAGAAATATTGGATAGTTGGTGTATTCAAGAGGGCGAAGAAAGACCAGAACCCGTTAATATTTACACAATAGTAACCCAGTGGTTAAATTGGTTTTCTATGCTTATATTTGTGTCCGGTGTAATTTTACTTATAATATTTGGGGGACAGAATATATTTCCCTAATGGGGGGGACTAATATGGCAGATAAAAAGACGGATGCAGGATATATTCCACCGCGTACACCGCCTAAACCCGATAGAGAAGAGAAGGGGTACACTCCCCCACAATCGCCTAAGAAACCGCGCCCGCAGCCTCCTGATAATCGGCATTAAAGTCGGGGTAATTAGGAATAATGGCAAATAAAAAAGGGGATAACCCAGGTCATCCCCGGACTATCCCCTAAAAATAGGCACGAAAAAAGGCAAAGGAACTCCTACTGCATAAGAGGTCGCTTTGCCTGTTATTTTCTCCACATATCGTGGTGGCTATCTACTTCAGGGATAAACGTTGCCCTATATCAAACCGAGCAATTATCGCCTTGTTTTTACTCCCTGCCCCGTCAAGCGTTTTTTCGGTAGCCCGCAACTCGCTGGCACTACCGCTTGTGGACTAGCCCTTGCCCGTGAGCCAGTCCACAAGTCGGTTTTCAGGGGTATCTTTGAAAACAAGGTAAGTCATTACTCGTGAGTAGATACCTGATATTCAATTGTCCAGAGCCTTGCCCCAATCTGCGATACGCTAGCACTGGTCAAGTCCTGCAAGAGGTTTTTAGTCCTCTCACTGTATATATTGCTGAAAATCTGAAAAACGTTACGCAAAAACCAAACTTTTTTGGGAGATTTTATAAGCCTTGCTTCTTTGCCTGTAAAGGTAGGTTCGCTCACTGATGGTAAGGGGATAGCCTGCATACTTCTTATAGGCAATCTTTACGAACTTGTGAGGATAGCTTTGCAGGGTAAGCCTTGCGTCAAGTCTATCCAAAACATCAACGGCGTTATTATCAGCTATCATCTGGGATAATTCAATTTGATTGCCCTCGGCATCGGTTAATAGTCTGTCAAGACTTTCTATCTTGACGGCTTTGGGACACTCACGATACAGGTCTTTTGCTTTGCATTTACGGCGTTGCTCGTTACTGCACCGACCGCAATCAGTGCCGTTAATCTGCCTGAACTTCTTTCGCCAGTATTGGGCTACCTCATAACAGGCTACCCTGATTAACCCCGCTTCGGTCAATTCCTTACCGATTGCATCATACTTGGCTTTGACCTTGTGCATCGTGAGCAAGAGGTCGTGTAAGAAGTCCTGCCTATCCTCTGGTCTTACCCGTTTGGTGAAGCCCTTTGCTACCTTATAGAACATAGACCAATCGCCTTGTAATTGGCTGTAGCCGTTACCGTTGCCATTACCATTATTACCGTTGCCGTTGCCTTGATACTGGTCAGTCTGTGTGGTATATTCCTGAATGTCTAGCATTGTGGACACGCTCCCTTTGTTAGATTTGCCCTGTCTAGTTACTGCTAGGCAGGGCATCCTTATTACCAGCCACAAGGCAAGGCTCTGGACACGGCGTATTCAATTGTTAAGGTGCGTTTTTTTGTGTTTCCAACTTCATTGTCTAACAAAAAGAACGATTGTTGAACGCGAAGAAAGAGCTAGTTTTACATCCCCCTCCGGAGATTTAAAGCTCTTTTAAGATTAGGAAATTGTTGTGGATTTCAGTCTCTGTTTTCTTAATCTGGCGCGTAATTAGATAACGATCCATTCTAATCAACAAAAAATCTAATCAATGTTGACGATCATAACTACATCGAATTAGAATGCTATCAAAGCAGGCAGAAGTCAGGTGGATAGGGATGAGTAGAACAGGCGGGTTTACTATAAGCACTATTGATATATCTTCAGAAGAGTCGTTTGTTACCTTTTTAGATAAGTCTTTTACGAAGGCTGTTCTCGCTCATCTGTGCAAGAAAAAAGGAGTAAGAGTCACAGGAGCGAAACAGGCCATTATTCGACAGTGCTTAGAGTTATATGACTCTCTGCAACTCATCAAGGAACTGGACATTGCAAAAGAGCTTCAATGGTATGAAAAACTCTTTATTATTTGTCTGCTACGGGGTTCAAGGACCGCAAGTGAAATCTTAAGTGATTCATTTACAGAAGAAATATTGAAGAAGCAGATTCCAATAGCCGCTTTTGGAATAGGAACTCGCAGTCTCTTATCTATGGAGGAATCCAAAGATTACCTGCGCCGGCGCATACACAGACTAAAGAAGCAAGGTATAATCTTAATGAACCCTCGCGAGAGGAAATACCGTCTGAATCGCTTGATGGCTGACTATTTCCTGGAAGCATTGGGCTCAATCAGCAGCGAGCAGCTATGGGAAGATGCTGTAAGCTACGCCTCTAGGGTGGTGGGTCGTGATGTCAGAGAGTTTTTACTCCCACAAAAAGAACTCTCGCAATTTATCACGAAGAACATAGGAAAAGGCACTTGGCCAGTCAATTCCCTCCATAGTTGGGTCAGTAAAATGGACATTACTCAATTCTTACGCTGCAAATATCGGGTGTTTGTTATGCATAATAGGAACCTAGCTCTCGATGAATT
>Ga0315545_1004771_pt1 | contig 11083 bp, 9 predicted proteins | sample SalMarSW160210MG_FD_203096 | JGI IMG/M metagenome (GOLD analysis project Ga0315545, IMG submission 203096) | Salt marsh sediment microbial communities from the Plum Island Ecosystem LTER, Massachusetts, United States - Salt Marsh Sediment SW1602-10 ...
AGAAATTTATTAATGGAATCCATATAGTGAAAAAAAAGTTTCTGCGGATTTATCTTATCCTTTTTTTTGTATCATTATTTTTAATACTTATAGATGGATTTAGCGATATTAAACTGGGAAATAAATGTTACGATCTTTTTTCTTTTAATTTTTGTAAATTCTTTTCGAGAGTTTCTTTCGGAAATGATTTAGAAGAGAAGAATAAAAAATTGCTCAAAAAAATGGCTGCGCTTTCATACAAAAAACAAATGTTTGACCAGTTAAGAAAAGAAAATCAAGAATTAAAAAAGATATTAGAATTTAGGTTTAATTACCCTAAGTTTATCGTACCTGCTGAGATTACGAGAAAAACTCCGGAAGAAGTCAATCTTTCTTACAGAATTGGAAAAGGTATATCGGATGGAATCGAAAAGAATGCTCCAGTTATTAGTTTTAACGGTCTTGTAGGAAAAGTTTTAAAAGTAAATCAAAATACTTCCGTTATTCAAACGTTGAAGAATTATAATTCAGCTGTTTCTATAAGGGATACTAGAAGTAGGGAACAAGGTATTCTTAAATGGAATAAGAAGTTTTTTATTGAAGGAATGCCCCAATACGCGGATATTAAAAAAGGAGATACAATCGTAACTTCCGGAGTAGGTTCCGTTTTTCCCAGAGGTTTACCTGTTGGTGTGGTTACTAGCGTGGAAAAGCAAACAAATGATTATTCTTTGGATACAGAAGTTGTTCCTTTTGACGATCTCGATAAAATAGATGTTGTCTTTATTATAAAAAAATGAAAATTCTCATTTTATTTATACTATCTTTATGCGCTCTATTTATTTCCCTGAATACCGGAAAAATTTTATTGCTTGGTAATATTTCTTTTAAACCTGTAATTCTTTTGATTTATTTTATCACTTTATATTGGAATTCTATATATGCTATTTTTACCGGTTTTTTTATTGGTTTTTTATATGAGATTTACCTGCCGGTATTTACCGGTACTTATCCTTTAATATTTACTTCTCTTGTGTTCGGATTAAAAATAATAGAGAAGAAAATATTTAAGTTTAGATATAATTCTCTTATATTATTATTTTGCACTATTTTATTCGTGGGTATTTTACAAGTTTTAATGGAAGTCGATAAGATTAGGTCAGTATTTTATATAATACTGACTCAATTAATTCCTGAGGCTATATTTAATACAGCGGTTGGTTTTATTATATTGTACTTTATAAAACGATATAATCGTTAGAGTTTAAAAAATGAATATTCAAATGAACGCAGGCGACAAAAAATACAGAATCCAGATTTTATTTTTTTTTGCTAATTTACATTTCACAATCAACCAATTCATTGTTTTGTCGTTTATAGGTTTGTTTTTCTTGAGGTAGTTTAGATGAGGCGAGATCCTAAGATATTAACGATAATTATACTATTGATTTTAATTTCAAGGTTATTTCAACTGCAGGTTTTGATGAAAAACTATTACAGAAGTTTATCGGAAAAAAATAGAATAAGAAGAGATATGATTATTCCTCCGAGAGGTAAAGTTTTATCACGGGAAGGGGAGGTTTTAGCGGAATCTCGACCTTCCTATTCTTTAATTATATATCCTTATTATCTAGATTCTTTGGAAATTAAAAGAATATGCGGAGCGCTTGGAGTTAACAACAAAGAATTATTAAGAAGAATAAATCCAAATTTTAGAACCTGCAGGATAAGAAGAATTTCTTTTGAAGCCACTTCCAAAATAATAGAAAAACAGGAAGATTTTGCTTCTGTTAGATTAATTAGAGAACCTGTGCGTTTTTATGAAAACGATAAAATATTTTCGCATTTGTTAGGATATGCCGGAGAAATTACCGGAGATGAATTAGAACGTTTTTCCGGTGATTATACGATGGGAGATATTGTAGGTAAGAAAGGGCTGGAATTAGAATATGAAGAGTTTCTTAGAGGAAAGAAAGGAACTTCTATATATGAGGTAGACGCGAGAGGTGTAGTGGTGAGGAGATTCGATGATTCTTACGGTAAGATGCCGGAAAAAGGATATAATGTGTATTTATCGATTTCTAAGCCTCTTACTATATACGCGGATTCTCTTTTTTCTGATTTTACGAGCGGTGCCTGTGTAGGGATGAATCCCAAAAATGGTGAGATTATTCTTTATTATTCTAAACCGGGTTACGGGACAAATAAACTCTCGGCGGGAATATCTAATATAGAATGGGATTCCCTCCGAAACAATGAAAACTCTCCTCTCTGGGATAGAGCTATAGCGGGGGAGTATCCTCCCGGTTCTATCGCAAAGATATGGACTACTCTTATAGGAATGGAAAATAGTCTTGTTAAAAGGGAAACAAGGTTTACCCGATGTGATAGTGTTTATTGGATTGGAAACCGTTATTTCGCATGCTGGAAAAGACATGGGTCTTTGGATCTGCTCGGCGCGATAACTCAATCCTGTGACATATATTTCTATCAACTAGGAATGAGTATGAACCTCGAATTAATGGTAGATTTCGCGAAAAAATTCGGCTTTAGTCAAAAATGCGGTATCGATGTTCCCGGTGAGAGAGCGGGTTTTTTGCCTTCAAAAGAATGGTACGACAAAAAATATGGAAAGAGAGGTTGGGCGAGGGGAGTTCTCGCGAATCTCGCGATCGGTCAGGGAGAAATACTCGTTACACCACTTCAGGGAGCTACTTTTTTCTCAACCGTTGCCAATGGCGGATGGACTTACGAACCTCATGTACTGAAGGAAATTGAAGATGATGAAGGGAATACGATTAAAAGTTTAAGACCAAAAAAGATAAATTTGCCGGTTTCCGAAGAAAATTTAAAATTCGTTAGACAAGCAATGAGAAATGTTGTTAATGAGCGTAAAGGAACTGCTTATTGGTCGAGATTAGAGGACATAATAGTAGCGGGAAAAACAGGTACCGCGCAAAATCCGCACGGGGATGATCATTCTCTTTTCGTAGGATTTGCTCCTTTTGAAGATCCTGAGATTGTTATATTTACGGTAATCGAAAACGCGGGGCATGGAAGTACACATGCTGCTCCGGTTACCATGAAATTGATTAAACGATATCTTGATCACATAAGTCCAAGGTCCAAGGTCATAAGTCATAAGTCAGAAAAAACTAATTAAACCACAAGGTTCACAAAGAACACAAAGAAAAAAGGTTCTGTTTTTTTAAATTCTTACCGACACATCAAGATTGCGCTCAGATAAACGCGGATTTACTGTATTTACCCGAAGCTTTATACAATACACAATAAAAAAAAGACGCATAATCAAAAGTATGCGTCTTTTTATCTAACTAAAACTTTTTCTTATTACAAATTAATTTTAATACCGCCTCTGATGGGGATATGTGTTACTGAAGGATCATCGAAAATCATTCCGTAACCGATTTCCGCGAATATTCCCATACCACCCATGCTGTAATTTGCTCCTCCGTATGCGAGGAAACCAAAATTGGTTTCACCATCGACACCTTCGATGTCTGTGCTGGCCATTACCATTTCACCGCCGGCTCCGAGATAAAAACTCATGGGAGCTCCGGGTAGAATGACATTGTACTGACCCGCGAGAAGTATTATCATATCCGTTGCTTTATATGTATCATAAGACTTCCATGCGTATTCTAAACCCGCTCTGAGACCCATAGGCATGCCGGGAAGAGAAAAATCAAGCAAACCACCTATTTGAGTAAAGGTTTGAGTTTCCGCGCCCTCCGCGCTGGATACCATCATATCGATACCGCCATATACCCCGATTCCAATACCTGTTCCTACTGCGAAAGCAGGTGTACTAATCATCAATAATACTAAACAGAGTGCTAACTTTTTCATATAACCTCCTTTTTGTAAGGTTTATATTTTGTATAATAATATAATATACTGTTTTAACCGTAAATGTCAAGGGTTTTAATGCGTTTTGCTCGCTACCCTCATCTCAAAAAAAATATATTCTCACACAAAGACCACAAAGGACACAGCGCGGCAAAGCCGCTAAAATGCAAAAATTAAATATCAAAATGTAAAATTACAAATCAAAGTTCAAAAATTGAAAAACCACACAACCCCTAAAAACTAATTGAACCACAAAGCACACAAAGACCATAAAGAAAAAAACTGTTGTTTAAAACCCATCCCATACCCCAAAAGTAGGAGGGACTTCCCTGCCCTGTGGAATAGGAGCCCATCGTGTAGCAACTTCTATTCCATGGGGCAAGTCCCGAAAAAAACGTCATTGCGAGGAGCAAGGCGACGAAGCAATCTAATTTCTCTTGTATGGTAAGGCTTTAGCCGCACTGAGATATTAGTAGTTAAATATCTTACAAACCTGAAGGTTTAATCTACATTAAGAATTATGAGATTGCTTCGCGCGGGCGAAGCAGGTTGATGAACTCGCAATGACCTTTTTTTATATTTCTTTCTATTATTTGCAAGCCTTTATATCAAATTTTATATTAATTTTCGCAACTTATTTACGAAAGAACCAAAAATCATTTTGTTCTTCGTGTCCTGGTGCCTTAGTGGCTAATCTTTTCAATTTTTTGCAAAAAAACAAAAAGTTGACTGACAGTACTACAAAGAGAAACAAAAATGAAACAAATATTTATGGTAAAATATTTCAGGGAATATGTAATTTTACTGTAGTTGAGGTACTTTGTTGTTAAATAAAAAAACGGAATTTAAAGAAATTCCGTTTTTTTATTTAAAACTACCTTTAAGTAATAAAGGACAGATGGTGCCGAAACTTTTTTTCTGTCCTTACTTACTGAAAGTAGTGAACTGTACCGATCATTATCTCGTCGGTAGCATCTGCGCCAATTAAACTTAAATTAAAGCGGTTTGCTATTCTTACTGCATTGTTTTCGGTCAGGAAAAGTTCGAGACCTAAATCGATTGGGATGTTCATTGTACTTTCTTTGAGTTCTGGTACACCATCTTCTACAACTACCACATCTTGAGTGCCGAAGATAAATGCAGCACCGCCATATAGACCTAACATTGGGCTAAGCGGCATATGGTAGAGAAAACCGAGACCGAGGTTAAATCCCATATCTCCGGCATCTATATCGCTGTCGATTCCCAGAATGGCGTCTACTTCAAGGGCGTCCATAATGAAATAACCGGCGTTTAATTCAAGATCGAATTCTAAATCGCCTTCTTCTGCCAAAAGATCATTTGTTCCCCCCGTAAGAAGCGCTACGGATTTTGTACCTGCAGGAATTTGCGCAAAGAGACCTAACACACATACTAACATTAATACTCCTAAAATTTTCCGCATAAAACATTCCTCCTTAAGGATTTTTGTTTATAAGGCACCATCCGCCTTTTATAGAGATATTATACCAAAAAAAAATTTTTAGTCAAGGGTAAAAATATAATAAATGCTAATATTCCATCAAGAAAGCTTGATTTCTTACAATATAAATATAGAATTAAAATATGTTGGAAAGTAAAAACCGGTTTAAAAAATGGCATATAAAGTCAAAAAATAATAAAAAGTGGTATGAATTCGCGTTTGGCCCGAATGTTAAAATATATCAGGGGACAAGAGACTTTGATCCTTTATTTGAAATTAAAGGGAAATTTGTCGGTCTTGTGCAAATTCATTCATCGGTTATTCACAGAGCCAGCTTAGATATTAAACTTGTAGGAGATGGACTTTTTACAAAAGAAAAAGAGCTGAATTTATATATAAGAACCGCGGATTGCCTCCCAATAATTTTTTATCATCCGAAAGCAAATATACTCGCGCTCGTACATGCCGGGTGGAAAGGAACCGCGCTCGGGATTTCAGGAAATTTCTTGTTGAAAATGAAACAATTGTATGGTTTAGATACTCGAGATTGGGAAGTTACTTTTGGTCCTTGTATAGACCCGGAAATTTACGAAGTCGGTGAAGAAGTGTTTTCTTTTTTTAGTAAATTTAATATCGATGGTATAACAATAAAGAATGGACGTTATTTTCTCGACCTCCAGGAAGCTAATATTCATATTATTGAAAAATATGGTGTTAGTCAAATTTATCCGTTTCCCGAGAAAACTTATACCTCGGCACTTTTCTATTCGTACAGGAAAGGAGATACGGAAAGGAATGTAACTGTGGGGGTTATTGAATCTTGAGTCGAAAAGGAATATAGGAAACAATAAAAAAATCTGTGCGTATCTGTTTTAATCCTAATTTGAATATAAATAAAATATCAAAATTTAAAGAGCAAAATGACTAATGAAAATGCAAAATTATCCTATTCCGAAACCGTAAAAGTGAAAGAGATTTTACGTTATTAGGCGTATTTGTTATTTGTTTTTTTAATTTTTGAACTTTAATTTGTAATTTTACATTTTGATATTTAATTTTTGCATTTAGCGGTTTCGCCGCGTTGTGTTCTCTGTGGTAAAAAATTGGGGGGAGGCGGGTGGAAATAAAGTTGACATATTAATGTTTCAGCTTATTATTCTTCTTATGAAAGATTTTATAGAACTCATTAAAACTTTAAGAGAGAAATGCCCCTGGGATAGAGAACAAACCTTAAAAAGTCTTATACCCCAGCTTTTAGAAGAGGTTTACGAACTTGATGCAGAAGTGACTCAGAGTAATATCGAAAACATTATCGAGGAATTCGGTGATGTTTTTTTAACGGTTTTTATGATGGGTGTTATATTGGAAGAACAAGGAACTGCTTTTGGTAAGGTGATAGATAAGGTTTCAAAAAAAATGATTGCGCGGCATCCACATGTTTTTGGCGAAGAAAAAGCGCATACCGCTGAAGAAGTGTTAGATAAATGGGACAAAAGAAAAGGTAAAAAATGGAAAGTGGGAAGGGGTTTACCATCCCTTTTACGTTCATCCAAAATTCAAAAAAGGGCTTCAAGAAAAGGTTTTGATTGGGAAGACATAAACGGAGTATTTGAAAAAATAAATGAAGAACTTACTGAACTAAAGGAAGCTGAAAATAAGCAGGAGGAAATTGAAGAATTAGGAGATATATTATTCGCGGTGGCGCATCTCGGTAATTTTCTTGATATTAATCCCGAAATTGCTTTACAGAGAGCCAATGATAAATTTGAGGTTCGTTTCCGAAAGTTAGAACATATGTTAAAGGGTAAAGAGTTAAGTGCTTTTTCGGTACAGGAACTTGAGGAAATGTGGCAGCAAACTAAAATTATTAATACATAAAAAGGAGGAACTTTGTTTCTACTTTTACTTTCAATAACTGTCAGCGCGCGAGAACTTCATTTGCAAATGAATTTGTTTAATAATAGTGTATATTCGGATCGTTTATATATTACTACTGATAATGGTGGACTTGTTTCGTTTTCCCCGGAGGACAATAGTTGGGATTGGGTGAATTCTTTTTCCGGGCTTTTCAGTAACAATACGAAGGACCTTTTCCTGCGGGGAGATTCGGTTTTTGTTTTGACAAAAGGTGGTATTACTATATTAGATAAGGATCTTAATTCAATGGGTTTTCAGAATTTTAATCCCTTTTTCTTTGAATCCGATACCAGTCCGGGTTGTATCCATATATATAAGAACAATGTAATTCTCGGAGGGGCAAATGGTATTCAGTGGTTTAATTTGAATGATTTCGGGGATCTCGGTCGGGTAGTCGAACACGAGGATTATGGTTTTCGGGTTTTTGAAATTCTTCCTCTCGATACGTGTTATCTGTTCGGGACTAGTGGAGGCGTTTATAAAGTTGATTCAAATTTTCAGAATACTACTATGATTGATAATTCCGGAGAAACTTATTCTCTTTTTATCGATGGTGCTTCGATTTGGGCTGGTGGAAGTTGGGGCTGCAAAGAGATCGAGTCCGATACAGCGGGCTTTTCTAATGATACGGTATGGGCTATAGGGAAAATTAATGAGGAAATTTATATAGGTACGAGAGGGGGGCTTTATAGGTATGAAGGAGATTGGCATAGAATAAATGGGGGAGATGTGCGTGGTTTTGCAAGTGTTTCTCCGGGTAATAGTATAATTTCAGCTGTTAGGAATAATGGTGTTAGATTTGAAGGCTCATCGGGTTATATCTTTCCTCCGGGGCTTGTTTCCAATTTAGTGACAGATTTAGTCCAAACTCCGGATGGTAAAATTTATGTAAGTTATAAGTCCAGTAGAAGGATTTCTATGTTCGATGGTATCGATTGGAATATTCTTAACACAGGAAACGAATGGGGGCTTTCGGGTGGGTATCTTTTCAATATGGAGTCTGATTCCGAAGGCAGGATATACTTTGGTTTATGGTATTGGCAACAGCAACCTATTTTATTTTGTTGGGATACACAGAATGATACTATGCCTAAGGCAATTAACCTTCCTGTTACTTCTAATACTGTTACTGGACTGTTTATAGATAAAAATGATGATTTATGGATAGGGCTTTTAGTTGACGAAGGAAGTTGTGTTCTAAGAATGCATAGAGTAAATGAAGATTCTCTTGAATGGACTACGTACAGCGGCCAGGGAATTCTGTGGAAAAGGGTTTTTGCCGAAGGCTTGGAAGGTATTTACTGCGGGAATTCTCCCAGCGTTGGGGGTGCTGGTATCCATATTTTAAAAGAAAACGGAGAGGTTGAAAAAGTTGTTGGGAACCTTGGTTCCAGTACTACCTCTATGACGGCTGATCTTCGAGGTAACATTTGGGCGGGTCTGGAAACAGGTCTTGCCTATATTGTAGGAAATAATGTCGAGGAAATTTACACTTCAAGCAACTCTGACTTAATTTCAGATAAAGTAGATGGTCTTACCATCGATTTTCAGGGAGGAATATGGTGTTACAACAGTCAAAATGGATTAAGCTATCTTAATCCAGAGAGAAACTGGGAATCATTGCCTCAAGAATTGAAACAGATACAATCTTTTATTCTGGATGATGTCATTTCTCCCCTTCATTTCACTGCAAACAAAAATCTTTTTGTTTGCATGTATAATGGGTTATACGAATTTGATATTAATTTTAGCTATACCGATTCCGGAGAGGTTAATGTTTATCCTAATCCATTTAATTATGAAAGACACGCCAGGTTGAATTTCTCCGCGAGAGAACTCGGTGGGAAAAACATATTGATTTATAATTTAATTGGGGAGTTAAAGGGAGAATATGTTGTGCCTTCTGAGGTGGAGGAGTTTTCGCTCGATTTTCCTGAAGACATCGATCTTTCTTCCGGATTGTATATGTATTTTATAACCGAGGATGGAAGTGTAATTTATAAAGGCAAATTCGTCGTAGTCCGGTGAAAAATTAAACCACGTGATTACACAAGATTAGCACCAGATTATCCAACCTCTCCCATGTTTATTATTAACCCGTTTTGAAAAAGAAAAAAATCTTGTGTTAATCTGTGAAATTTTGTGGTTGCAAATCTTTTTTCCTTGACAAAATTCAGGCGTTTTCTATAATGGAAATATGAATAAAAACAATAAGATTTCACAGGAAGATTTATACAAGTTTACCGCTTTGATGATGAACTTGCCGTACGAAGACGAATTTCGCAGGGTTAAGGTTAAGACTAAAGAATTAGATTATTTTCTAAAGAATGTTGCGGAGGGTAAAATACAGGATAGCAAGGAATTTATTCGTGAAGGGCTTAAAGAGACTGTAACTCCGGCTCTTCTTTCTATAATTAATGAAAAATTAAAAAGATACGCGAGTAAATATAAAGATGAAATAAAAGGAAAGGCGGCATTTACGGTACTTCAGTTTTTATATCAAGGGCTTCCTTTAGATTCAAATGTATTTTTTATAGCGGTTTTTATAAGGAGTGCTCTGAATCGTCCTCTTGCGGATAATAATAAAGTTTGGACTTTTTTGTATGAATTTTTGCCCAAGAAAATCGAAACAAAGGAAACTGAAAATATAGAGAAACCTAAGTTTAAAGGTGTTTCCGGCGATGAATTCGAAGATAGTAAATCCGGACTGTTGACTCCAAAGAAAAAAAAGCTACAAAATAAAGAACAGTCAAGAATAATAATACCAGGAGGGGGTATAAAAAAATAAAATGGCGAAAATTGTAATTATTATGGGTTCCGGTAAAGATCTTGAATTTGCAAAAAAAGTGGAAAAGATAGTAAAAGAATTTGGGATTCAGTGTGAATTAAGAGTTGCTTCAGCTCACAAAACTCCTGATAAAGTTTTAAAAATTATAGAGGAGAACAGAAATGAGGAAATTGTTTATATTACAATTGCGGGTCGAAGTAATGCTTTAAGCGGTTTTGTAGATGCTAATTCTTCTAAACCTGTTATCGCAGCACCTCCGTATTCTGATAAATTCGGTGGAGTAGATATTTTTTCAAGCCTCCGGATGCCGAGCGGAGTCGCTCCTTTAGTCGTTCTCGGTTTCGAGCAGGCTGCCCTTTCTGCGGTAAAAATACTTGGTCTTCGTGATAAAAATTTAGAAAAAAAAATATTTAAATATCAAGAGGTTTATAAAAAAAGTATAGAGAAGGAGGATAAGAAAATAAATGGGTAGTGTAAAAGATCTTACCATAGTTGAAAAACCTACCGATGATAGTCTGGGAGTTGGTTTTTTTAAATTTTCTGACAGGTATTCAGTTTTTGATTGGGGGGAAATGCCTGATCATATTGTTAATAAAGGTTCTTCTCTGGCAATAATTACCTCCCATTTTTTTGAAATCCTTAAAAAAAGGGGTATCCCTAATCATTATCTTGGAGCAGTTCTCGATGGAGAGACTCTGAATTTCGATGAAGTTGATAAACCTTTTGATACAATTAAGGTTAAACTTGTTTGTGTGGTAAAACCCGAGATAAAAGATGGAAAGTACGATTATTCTATTTATAAAAAGATATCAAGGAATTTCCTGATACCAATGGAGTGCATTTATAGAAATTCCGTTCCGGAAGGTTCTTCTTTCTGGGAAAGATACAATAAAGGTGAAATTGAATTCGAGCATGAAATAACTCCTGACGTTCCTTTTGAAAAGCCTATTTTAGATGTGTCGACAAAGTTGGAGGAAACCGATAGATATTTATCCTGGGAAGAAGCAAAGGAAATATCCGATTTAGATGCGGATCAGATTGAAGAAATTAAAAGTATGCTTTTGAAT
>Ga0315545_1004772_pt1 | contig 11083 bp, 11 predicted proteins | sample SalMarSW160210MG_FD_203096 | JGI IMG/M metagenome (GOLD analysis project Ga0315545, IMG submission 203096) | Salt marsh sediment microbial communities from the Plum Island Ecosystem LTER, Massachusetts, United States - Salt Marsh Sediment SW1602-10 ...
ATTACTATGAATTACTATACAAAAAATAAGAAATTTCTTAACGACCAGGAAAGATGGTAAACCAAAATGCAATTAGATAGAGCAAGTGGCGTTCTTTTGCATATTACCTCATTACCTTCAAGATATGGCATCGGTGACTTAGGTAAAGAAGCATATGATTTCGCAGATTTTATAAAAAAAGCGCATCAAAAACTGTGGCAAATATTACCCCTTAATCCCCCTGCATCTGGAGGGTCTCCCTATAATTGTTTTTCTGCTTTTGCAGGAAATACCTTGTTGATTAACATGGACAAACTTATTGGAGATGGTTTACTAAAAGTGGAAGAAATAACCAATATCCCAAACTTTGCAGAAACCAAAGTTGAATTTTCCAGGGTAATTAAATTCAAAAATGAACTGTTTTTAAAAGCATTTAATCGATTTGATAAATCAGCAGAAGGGGATGATTATGAGCAGTTTAAAAAAGAAAATAAATATTGGCTGCCAGATTTTTGCCTTTATATGGCTCTCAAAGAACACTTCAATAATAGAGCATGGAACCGATGGGATACAGATATTGCCTTTAGAGAAAAACAAGCTATCGGAAAATACCAAAACAAATTAGCAAATGAAATACGCTATCAAGAGTTCCTGCAATATATTTTTTCAAAACAATGGAGCGATCTAAAAAATTATGCAAATCATAACCATATAAAAATCATAGGGGATTTGCCTATTTTTGTAGCACATGATAGCAGTGATGTGTGGGTATATCCTAAGTTATTCGATTTAGACGATGAAGGCAATCCTCGAAAAGTGGCGGGAGTACCACCAGACTATTTTAGCAAAACAGGACAACTTTGGGGTAACCCTCACTTCAATTGGAAACGTATGCAGAAAGATAATTTCTTGTGGTGGAGAAAACGTCTTGAAAAATTGTTTAAACAGGTAGATATTATAAGAATAGATCACTTCAGAGGATTTGAAGCATACTGGGAGGTCAATGCATCAGAGAAGACAGCTGTAAAAGGGAAGTGGGTAAAAGCACCCGGATACGAACTGTTTTCTGCAGTAAAACAGCACTTGGCGGATTTGCCAATTATAGTTGAAGACTTAGGATTTATCACTCCGGAAGTGAATGAGATGAAGAAAAAATTCGGGTTTCCGGGAATGAAGATTTTACAATTCTCATTTGATGAAAAAACTCTCATGAAATCAAGACCAGACGATTATGAAAAACACTGTGTTATGTACACCGGAACACATGATAATGATACATTACTGGGATGGTACAGAGGGTTAAGACAATCAAAAAATACGAGAGTATTAAAAATATTAGAAAAATGCTATAGCATAAACAACAGGATGAGTGAAGAAAAAGTTTGTTGGACACTAATTGAAGTGGCTTACCAGACAAACGCAAATATTGTAATAGTTCCGCTCCAAGATATTTTATGCCTTGATAACCAAGCGAGGATGAATTATCCCGGAACAGTTGGCGGTAATTGGCTATGGCGATACAAAAAGGGAGATGTTACGAAAGAAATGGGTGAGAAACTCGCCCTTCTTACCAAAAAATACCATCGTTAATAAATTGCTAAAAGGTTTTTCTGGGCGCCCCTACTTACACATAAACTCACTTAGATAGATATTCAAATCTTCCCCTTCTTTTTTTAAGGAATCATATATCACGACTCTTTCTCAGGATTTATCTTTCTTAAAATTTCAACTCACAAACCCACAAAACTCACAAATTTATAAAAAAACCGCGCAAGTTGTTAAGTCAAGTTACTATTGACAAAATTTTAAAACAATGTTAAAATTTCTCTAAATTTAACTCGTTAATACTTTAACGTATTAAAGAATAAAAATTAAATTAATCGTTTGCTAGCGACTAGCTTAATAAGAGTGTGTTATTTTAACCGAATTGATAAATTAAGGAAAGGATAAGAGGTTAAAGTAGATGAATATTCCTGAAGGTTTAAATGATTTGCTACCAGAAGAAGTTTTAAAGAGAAGATTTTTAGAAAATAAAATAAGCCGGGTCTTTGCCGAGTGGGGTTATCAAGAGATAATTACTCCTACTTTTGAGTTTTATGAAATATTAGCTAAGGGCGCAGGGTCAATTATGAAAAAAGAGATAATTAAATTTTTTGATCGAGAAGGAAATATTGTTGCCCTTCGCCCGGAGATGACCACCCCTATTGCCAGAGTAGCCTCAACTAAATTAAAAGGGGAGCCCAAACCGTTGAGATTTTATTATATAAGCAAAGTATTTAGATATGATGATCTTAAAACGGGGAACCGAAAAGAATTTAATCAGGCAGGAGTAGAGTTAATAGGAGTAAATAGTAAAGAGGCAGATGCAGAAGTTATTGCTTTAGCAGTGGAGTGTTTGAAAAACAGCGGACTCAAAAAATTTTTTATAGACATAAGTCATATCAATTTTTTTAATGGAATTATGCAATCGATAAAAGTTAAAAAGGAAAGAAAACAGGAAATAAAGGAAGCAATTCTAAACAAAGATTTTGTATTACTAGAAAAGGTGCTATTTTTTTCCGATATTAAAGATAAGGAAAAAGAATTTATTTTAAAGATGCCCACATTAAGAGGAAAAGAGAAAGTATTAGAAGAAGTAGAGAAGATGATAAATAATAAATTATCACTATCTGCCTTAAAAGAGATAAAAAAGGTCTATAATCTTTTAAGAGATTACGGATTAGAGAAATATATTTTGGTAGATTTAGGGATTATACGTGATTTTGATTATTATACGGGAATTATCTTTGAAGGTTATACTGATTATTTAGGGTTTCCAATCTGTGGTGGGGGGAGATATGATAACCTGTGTTCAAAATTTGGTAGAGACCTACCCTCCACCGGATTTGCTATTGGGCTGGAGAGATTAGCCATAATTTTGGAGAAAGAGAATGTGGATTCATTAAAGTTAGAAAGACCGGATAAGTATTTAGTATATTACCAGAACGATAAAACATATTTTAGAAAAGCTCTGAAAATAACTGGAAATTTGAGAAAAAAGGGACTAATTGTAGAGTTAGAGATAGGAAGAAGAGAGTTTGTCGAGGTGTTAAATTATGCTCGCTCTAAAGGAGTAAAATATATTGTGATAGTAGATGTCAATCAATTAAGTAAAACCAAAAGAGTTGAAGTAGTATCAGGAAAAGAGGAAATCATAAATTATGAGTAGAGAAAAGAATGCTAATTGTTTAGTTATTGCTTTATCCAGTGGGAAATTATTTAAACCCTCTATCCGATTATTTGAAGGGATAGGAATAGATTTAAAAGGCGGGAAAGAGATAAGCAGGAAGTTGACATTTTTTGACCAGGGAGAGGAGATTAAATTTGTTATTACCAGACCTAAAGATAACCCCACCTATGTCGAATGCGGGGCGGCAGATATCGGGATTGTGGGGGAAGATATATTATTAGAAGAAAAAAAAGATGTTTATAGGCTCATAGATTTAAAGTTCGGAAAATGCAAGATGGTATTAGCTGTCCCAGAGGAAAGAGAGCAAGAAAAATATTATAAAAATAACGGACATCGCTTAAGAGTAGCTACTAAATATCCCCGCATTGCTGGAGATAATTTTAAAGAAAAAGGAACATATGTAGAATTAATTAAACTCTATGGATCGGTAGAATTAGCTCCCCAAGTAGGTTTAGCAGATATGATTGTTGATATAGTTTCTACCGGACGTACCTTAGAGGAAAATAAGTTAGAAATAATTGATGAGATAATTCCTCTTAGTGCCCAGCTTATTGTTAATAGGATTAGTTACAAGACTAAACATAATAGAATTACCAGGCTTTTGCAGGATATTAAAAAATTTGTATCCTTGGAGTCAGGTAAAAGCAAAGTTTCTAAATAAGATATTGGAATACACAGAAAGAAGGGATTGGTTAGAGTTGATAAAAACCATTTTTTTAAATAAGAAAAATAAGGAAAAAATAGAGGAGATCTGTAGACAGAGGTATTCCGAAGATAACTTAATTAATGATATTAGAAAAAAGGTTGGAAAAATTATATTAAGGGTGAAAAAGGAAGGGAATAAAGCACTTCTTGAATTTACCGAAAAGTATGATGGAGCAAAGTTAAACCCCTCGGGAATAATGGTTAGTCCAGAAGAATGGGATATAGCCAGCCAAGAAGTAAGGGAAGATTTATTGGGAGTGATAAAAGAGGCGATAAAGAAAATTGAAAAGTATCATTTACACCAGAAAGAAAATTCTTGGTTTACCACGAAAGAAAAAGGGATTATTTTAGGGCAGATAGTAAATCCTATAGAGAGGGTTGGGTTATATGTCCCCGGAGGGAGGGCAGCTTATCCCTCTTCCCTTATTATGGCAGCAGTACCAGCAATTATTGCCGGGGTTAAAGAGATTGTTGTGGTAACTCCTCCTTCTTCTGATGGTAAAATAAATCCTTACTTATTATCTACTGCCCGGGAATTAGGCATATCGGAAATCTATAAAATAGGAGGCGCCCAAGCCATAGCTGCCTTGGCTTATGGTACGGAAACCATAAGAAGAGTAGATAAAATTGTGGGGCCTGGGAATATTTATGTAACTTTGGCTAAAAAGAATGTCTTTGGAGAGGTAGATATAGATATGCTGGCAGGACCAAGTGAAATCCTTATCTGGGCTGATGATAAAGCTAACCCCCGATATTTAGCCTGTGATTTGCTTTCTCAAGCTGAGCACGATGTGGAAGCCTCGGTAATTTTAATAACTACTTCTTCCTTGTTGGTCGATAAAGTGAGGGAAGAGATTGAACATGAGTTAAAGAATTTAAATAGAAAAGAAATCATTCAAGAGTCTTTAAAGAAAAAAGGGAAGTTAATTGTTGCCGAGGATGAAGGGATAATTTTGGAGTTTGTCAATGGTTTTGCACCTGAACATTTAGAATTACAAATAGAAAGTCCCTGGCAGATATTGGGAGAGATAAAAAATGCTGGGGCAATATTTGTGGGGGCTTATTCTCCGGAGCCTTTAGGGGATTATTGGGCAGGGCCCAATCATATTCTTCCTACTTTCGGCGGAGCAAGATGTTTTTCGCCTTTATCGGTAAATGACTTTACTAAGAGGAGTAGTATAATTTTCTATGATAAAGAAAGATTAGGACAAGCCAGCGAAAAAATAGCGAGTTTAGCCAGATTAGAAGGGTTGGAAGCCCATGCCCGTTCGGTAGAGATAAGAAATTTAGAATAACGAAGAGGGGTCAGGTCTCAACATTTGACATAACATTTTTAACTGTTTTATTTAGGAGTGAGTTATGTCAAATGTTGAGATCTGACCCCTCGATGAAGAAAGAGTTGATTAATTAGTGTTAATTTTGGAAAAATTAAATTCAGATTATTTATTCAAGAGAAAAATTATTTTAAATAAGAAGATTTTAGATGAACTTTCTCGGGTAGATACCCTGGTCTTTGATGTTGATGGTGTCTTAATTGATGTGTGTGATTCTTATAGAAAGGCCATATGCCGAACGGTTCAATTTTATTTTAAAGAGATATTGCGCTTTCAAGGTTCACAAAATTTAATAAACTCGGTAGAGATTGAATATTTTAAAATGGCCGGGGGCTTTAATAATGATTGGGATTTAACTTCTGCCGTGGTTTTGTTTTATCTATTGAAAGCAAGAGAAAATAATTTAAAGGATATGGATAAGCTTCGAAGCAGAGGCCCCGATATAAAAACTTTTACCACTAAGATGTTATCTCCCGGAGGAGGTTTAACTAAAGCAATAGATTCAATCGAGAAAGATGGGCACGCAAAAGAATGGATATTGAGTCTGTGGGATAAAGATTTAATTACTAAAATATTTCAGGAGATTTATGCCGGAGAAGAATACTGTTTTAATATTTACGGATTTCGTCCCTCATTAATTAAGAAGGATGGGCTGATAAAACAGGAAAGAATAATCATAGATAAAAATAAAAAAGATTTCTTGAAAAATTTTTCTCTCGGTATCTTAACTGGCAGAACTGGAAGAGAGGCCAGGGTAGCCTTAGAAAGATTGGGTTGGGATAATATTATTTCTAAAGAAAAAATAGTCACAGCTGATGATGGGGTGGGAAAACCTCATCCTCAGGGATTAAAAAAAATAGCTGACAGTTTGAAAACTAAATTGGGGATCTATGTAGGTGATACTTGGGATGATCTAATTACTGTAAAAAATACCAACAAAGAAGAGAAAGTAACAAAGTTTTTGTCGGCAATAGTTTTAGGAGAGGGATTTGATTTACGAAGCAAGTCAGTAAAGTTTTATCTTAATGAAGGAGTGGATTTATTAACCCAAGATGTTAATTCTATCTTATATTATTTAGAAAGAGTTAAAAATAATAGACAATAGTGGAAAGGCAGGTGTCGATAATCTTGAAGGAAAGAAAAGGTGAATATAAAAGAAAAACTTTGGAGACTGAAATTGAAGTGAAGATAGATTTAGATGGCAAGGGGATAAATAATTTACAGACAGAAATTTATTTTTTAAATCATATGCTTGTTCTATTTGCCCGCCATGGTTTTTTTGATTTGGAATTAAAAGCCCAAGGGGATCTTCAAGTAGATTATCATCATACCGTAGAAGATATAGGAATATGCCTGGGTGAGGCCATTAAGAATGCCCTACAAGATAAAAAAAGGATAAAAAGATATGGATTTACTATTTTACCGATGGATGAGTCATTGGTTCAGGTAGCGTTAGATTTAAGTGGGAGAGGACAATTAATCTATAAAGTCCAATTTGAACAGGAAAGAGTAGGTTCTTTTGAGGTTAATTTGGTGGAAGAATTTTTTAGGGGGCTATCTTTTCATGCCGGAATAACTTTACATATAAATTTGCTTTATGGGAAAAATTCCCATCACATCATCGAGGCGATATTCAAGGCCTTTGGTCGAGTCTTAGATGAGGCAACCAGGAAAGATGACCGGTTAGATGATGTCTTTTCTACTAAAGGGATTATTGATTAGTAAGGTTAGGAGAATAATGAGAATGATAGTGATAGTAGATTACGGGATGGGAAATTTAAAGAGTGTGCAAAATGCCTTTATTAAAGTTGGAAATAAAACGGTAATAACCGATAACCCAAATCTGATTAAGAAAGCCGGTGCTATAGTGCTTCCCGGAGTAGGGGCTTTTAGGGATGCTATTAAATTCTTAAAAGACAAAAAAATAGATAAGGAATTAATTAAAGCCATAGAGGCAGGCAAACCCTTCTTAGGTATTTGTCTGGGGATGCAATTATTGTTTACTTTCAGTGAAGAAGGCGGGCTTTTTGACGGGTTGAATATTATACCAGGCAGAGTGAAAAGGTTTCCTGCTTCGGTAAAATGTCCTCACCTGGGGTGGGATAAAATAAAGTTTACTCATAATTCTAATCATAATATAAATCCTATCTTCAAGGGTGTTTTGGATGGATCTTATTTTTATTTTGTTCATTCTTACTATTGTGAAGTGAACAATCCAAAGATAATATATTCTACAACTGATTATGGTCTGGTCTTTCCCTCTTCTATCTGGAAAGGCAATTTATTTGGGGTTCAATTTCATCCCGAAAAGAGTAGTAAACAAGGTTTAAGAATTTTAAAAAATTTTGGAGAGTTGAGTTAAATGTTAATTATTCCTGCTATAGATATTAAAGAAGGTAAATGTGTTCGACTCAGAGAAGGACAACTTGAGGATATGGAGATTTTTTCTGATGACCCAATATTGATGGCAGTAAAATGGGTTAACAAAGGGGCAAAGATGCTCCATGCAGTAGATTTAGATGGAGCCTTCTATGGGAAATTAACCAATATATCAGTAATAGAACGGATTGTTAAAATGGTTAATGTGCCAGTTCAAGTAGGAGGAGGGATTAGGGGCTATAAAGAAGTAAAAAAATTATTAGATCTTGGAGTGAGTCGAATAATTTTAGGCACTATTCTTTGGAAAGATAAGACCTTGGCCAAGAAATTATTTGAGGTTTTTTCAGAAAAGATAATGGCAGGTATTGATGCCCGAGATGGGTATGTAGCCATAGAAGGATGGCAAAATATTACTTCGGTTGATGCCCTGGATTTTGCTAAAGAGATGGAAGGATTAGGGGCGCAGCGAATAATTTACACTGACATTAAGAGAGATGGAACCCTTAAGGGACCTAATATATCGAATATAGAAAAGATGGTAAAAAATGTTAATATTCCCCTTATTTGCTCTGGAGGAATCGCTTCCTTAGATGATATTAAAAAATTAAAGAGATTTGAAACTAATGGATTAGAAGGAGTTATTTTAGGTAAGGCTTTATATAAAGGAACTATTTTATTAGAAGAGGCACTTAAAATAGCTCAAGGGAAAATAAAGGATGAGAAAGGAATTGATAATGCTTACTAAGAGAATTATACCCTGCCTGGATATAAAGGAAGGTCGAGTAGTAAAGGGAATTAAGTTCGTTAATTTAATAGATGCGGGGAATCCAATTGAACTGGCTTCATTTTATGAGAAAGAAGAGGCAGATGAACTGGTTTTTTTGGACATTACTGCTTCCTGGGAAAAAAGAAATATTATAATTGAATTAGTAGGAAAGACTGCGGAGAAAGTCTTTATCCCTTTTACGATAGGGGGAGGAATAAGGAATCTTGAAGATATATATTATTTATTAAGGGCGGGTGCAGATAAAGTCTCCATCAATACGGCAGCCGTTTTAAATCCTTTCCTAATTCAGGAGGCTTCTTTAAAATTTGGCAGTTCTACTATCGTAGTGGCTATTGATGCTGTGAAGATAGATTCTGATTGGGAAGTTGTGATTAATGGGGGAAGAACCAGGACCGGTTTAAGGATATTAGATTGGGCTAAAAGAATGGAAAGGTTAGGAGCGGGGGAGATACTGCTTACCAGTATGGATAAAGATGGAACCAAAGAGGGATATGATATTAAATTAACCAAAATAGTTTCAGAAAATGTTAATATCCCCATTATTGCTTCTGGTGGTGCAGGGAAACCAGAACATTTATATGAAGTGTTAGTTGAGGGGAAGGCGGATGCCGCTTTAGCTGCTTCTATATTTCATAAAAAAGAATATTCTATACCGAAAGTCAAAGAGTTTTTAGGAAAAAGGGGAGTAGAAATAAGACTGGCGAAGGAGAAAGTAAAAGGTGAGAAGAATAATGGATAAAAGTGAAATTTTAAGTCAAATAAAATTTAATAAAGAAGGGTTAATCCCGGTAATTATTCAGGATGAGGGGACCAATCAGGTTTTGATGTTGGCTTATATGAATAGGGAATCTTTGGGAAAGACTTTAGAAGAAGGGAGAACCTGTTTTTACAGTAGAAGCAGAAGAGAATTATGGTTTAAAGGGAGTACTTCCGGAAATACTCAGTTGGTAAAAAAAATTGTTTTGGATTGTGATAATGATACCTTGTTAGTTTTGGTAGAGCAGAAAGGGGTTGCCTGTCATACTGGTAACTATTCCTGTTTTTTTAAAGAGATTAAAGGTGATAAAATAGAAGAAATTAAACTTGAATCTCCTATCTATTTACAAAAAGAACAGGTAGGGAAGATAAAATCTTCTCAAGGGGAGAGTAGAGGTGAGCAATTGGAAATAGATAGTGAGATTATTGATGAGATATATAAAGTAATTAAAGATAGAAAATTAAATTATAAAAATGATTCTTATGTTTGTAAATTGCTGGCTAATTCTGAGGATATGTTGCCTAAAAAGATAGGAGAAGAGGCAGCAGAAGTTATTATTGCCCTTAAAGACAAAGATAAGGATGCAATAATACATGAAGTTGCTGATTTATGGTTTCATATTTTAGTGGCTTTAGGTAGTTATAATATTTCCCCTCAGGATATATTTAAAGAATTAAAAAAAAGAAGAAAATGAGGTGATAAAAATGGAAGATTATCCTCGTTGGAGAGATGAGTTAACCGACCAATTATTTAAGGCAATATTACTCCTGAACAATGAAAAGGAATGTTATAGCTTCTTTGAAGATTTAGCTACCATCAATGAAATTAAGGAATTTAGCCAAAGGCTTGAAGTAGCTCGAATGTTAAGTGAGGGCTCTACCTATGAAGAAATTGCCCATAAAACTGGGGCAAGTTCAGCAACTATTAGTAGGGTAAAAAGGTGTTTAAATTATGGGGCTGATGGTTATAAGTTAATTTTAAAAAGGTTATGGGAGAAAGAGAAATAATTTTTCATTGAAAAGCTATCATTTAAAGCTTGACAAGAGGAATTGTTTGTGCTAAATTATGTGTACATAATTAAATAAAAAATTAATATAACGAAGAGGATTGACTAAAAATTGAATAAGGTTTAAAATTATACACCGGAATAGTAAGTAAAGTTTATCCCTTAAGAGACTGAAGTTGAAGAAATTGGTGGATAGAGTTGCTGAAATCCCTCCGGCAATAGTTTAAGCGAAATAATTAGATAATTGTTTTAAGTAGCTTAAGACGTAAGGGGGTGGCGTTAACATCTTATAAATGAGGAGTAGAGAGTTTTTTGGATTATTAGAGGAGAACTTTTTACTAAATTGGGGTGGCACCACGGAAATTATTTTTCGTCCCTGGGAGTAATTGCAAGGTTATTGAGCAGTTACTGCTGGGACTTTTTATTTTTATTATATATGTATGTAATGATTTAAAATATGAGGAGGATATAGAATGTATAAAAAATTATTTATTCCCGGACCGGTTAATGTAACCGAAGATACCTTGCAAAAGATGGCTACTCCCATGATTGGTCATCGAGGCAAAGAGGCTTCAGCCCTGCAGAGAGGCATTAGTGATAAACTAAGAAAGCTGATGTATACCCAAAATGAGATTTTATTATCTACTTCTTCTGGTAGTGGCCTGATGGAGGGAGCCATTCGTTCATGTACTCAAAAAAAAGCGGCAGTATTTTCCTGTGGTAACTTTGGTAACCGCTGGTTTGCCATGGCAGAAGACAATGATGTGCCTGCTGATAAATTTGAAGTTGAATGGGGATTACCTAACACTGCGGAATCAGTAGATCAAGTTTTAGCCACCGGTAAATATGACCTTATTACTATAACCCACAATGAGACTTCCAGCGGAATAATGAATCCGGTCGAAGA
>Ga0315545_1004773_pt1 | contig 11081 bp, 13 predicted proteins | sample SalMarSW160210MG_FD_203096 | JGI IMG/M metagenome (GOLD analysis project Ga0315545, IMG submission 203096) | Salt marsh sediment microbial communities from the Plum Island Ecosystem LTER, Massachusetts, United States - Salt Marsh Sediment SW1602-10 ...
AAGCATGTTATCTTCTATAGAGTCAAAAGCAGAAATGATATTTATAAGCTTTTCCCTTAACTACCTTTGCTAGCTACAGCCGAAGCGTGGCAATCTCACGCAAGAGAGCCTCACATTCCATGGGAATCACTGCGTCTGAACTCTAGCCCAGGTCCACTTAGCGCTCCCCCAAAAATTCCATAGAGTGGCAACCGCTATGGCTGCTAAATTGGCCAGGAGATAGTACACCCCTAAGCGCTCAGTGATAACATACAATAAGCCTAGATTAATCGCTAGACCTACTCCGTAGACAATGTGGAACTTACCTAGCCTCTTAAGGCGCCCGGTAACTCCGGGGACACCAACGCCCTTCCATGTCCACAGGTCGTTGAAGAAAAAATTGGATATAAAGGAGCATTCGATAGCAATAGGGCTGGAGAACAAATAAAACAGGCCGCATAGCTCGGTCAGAGCATAGAGAAGCCCCATATTTACCCCAATCCCGGATAAGCCAACAGCACAAAACTTGAGGAACCGCGGTGATAACAGCCACCTAAACTTCATGGGAACATAGCCCAGTAATCGCCGCCACCCTCGATACACCACGGGAGGATAGCTCTGCCTTAGCTTCTCCTGCGTCAGGTCATCGACGTCATTGGCTCGGCTATCTAAGCGTTTCTGTTCAGGCACCATCCGCCTCTGCCCTGGCAATATAGAAAGCGTAGTCCCCCGGATTATCATAGCGGGTTGAAATAGTTATCAGCATCTTGATTTTCTCGGGTTGCTGCCAATCTGCCTGACTCCAATATCGAGATAAATCTATAGTCTGCTCCGACCACCGGTGCAGCCGGGCTGGCTTGACCACCAGCATCCAATCGCATTTTTCACACTCAAATACTGACTCGGTATCAACTTCATCGGAAAAGCCTATGGCTACTGAATGCCCATCATCATCCAGAAAATGAATGCCTGCCCCAAGTGTAGTTCGCCCCAACATCGAGGTATTGGCTTCGGGAAAGACTTGTACTGTAATCTTGCCCTCCGGGAATGGTATCTCCTGGACAATGCCCGCGTGTGTCCATTCGAGTTCGTCATCTTTCTGTCCATCCTCATATATCGCCAACTTCAGGCACTTCTTATCGGCAATGTATGCTTCGCCCATACCAGCCTCATCGCCTTCGCCCTTAATAAGCACGGGGTCCCAGCCCAGTGGAATCTTCATTTCCTCCTCTTCTACCCAGTGCTCAAAGTCTCCGTTGAAGATACCTTCTGCCCCAACGCCCAAGAAGTAAATCTCGATACTACAGCGAGAATCGGGCTCTATGACCGCAACCAACCTGCTATTGAGACGCACCTCTCTTACCAATTCCCCAACTTTCTCCTTATAAGGATAGCTCCAATACCTCGTCCACCCATCCAGGACCACATAGTCCACACCTTCATCCATCAAGTCGGTGACTATCTCACCCGGCGGCTTTTTCTCCAACCATAGCAAGGCGAAGGTGTCAAAAGCCAAGGTGCTGTCCAGATTTGATGACATAGCTTGGAAACTAGGGCTGGTGGCATATATCTTCTTTGCCTCAGCCTCTTCAAGAAACTCCAGGGTCTCTTCGTACACTTGCTCCTCATTGGAGGCGAACACTGGCCAATTAACATCATAGCCTGTGTAGTTTCTGAGCAGGACCACACTCAGGCTTAAGGAAAACATGAGGATAGCTAGAAACACCAGCAGACCAGCCTTTAGTTTGGCAGTGAGCATTTTCACATTCACCGGGCGAAGCAGCCACGAGATGCCCAGGAATAGGAAGGGGAAGATTGAAGCATAATATCTCGGCAAATGATGAGATATCTGGCAAAGGATAAAAGAGACAATCAATGCCACCGCCAGGAAGCAATCGCCTTTAGAGAAGCTCCGTTTATTGAGGAGAACGAAGATTAAAGGTATGGCAAATAGAATGGGCAATGCAGCCATTTTGAGGAAAGTAGGATTTTGAGGAACCACCCGAATCAGCGCCACCAAGGAGGGGAATTCAGCTAACGGTCGGTTCATCTGCATCAGGAAAGTCTGGGAAATAAACTCCTGCGGGGCTTTAATCCAGAAGAAACCTGTGATGCAGATAAATCCCAGGATAGTGCCACCCACCAACATCCACAAGCCTTTGTTACGTCTGAGACCCCAGAAGGCTAGCCACCATTTTTTAAAGGGGAACCTTATTTTCAACAGCAGAACTGAGATGGGGAAGGGAAGTGCAAAGACAAGAACAGCAACCATGACATTCCCGGCTGTCAGATACATGGGGTCCAGGAAGGGAATCGCCACATTCAGCCACAATACATACCTCAGGAGCAACAAGAAGGCATAGAATATGGCGGCGAAGCAGGCGTACATGACCCAAAGCGACGGCCTGCCCAGTCTTTTGATTGACCGCCAGAAGCCTTCTCCCATAGATAACAATATAACTGCCACGATGATGGCAATGACTGCAGGAATGAAAATATACTTCGTGGCCGCAGCTAGCCCTAGAACCAGCCCGCAAAGGAGCAACCTGTTCTGTTTCCGCTGGTTGATGAAGTCAGAGGCAAAATAGATTGCTAGGAGTATAAGGAATATGCCCAGCGTTTCCTGAACAGACCTGCGTCCGAAATAGACCATCTCGGTGGAGACAGCAAATAGAGCTGCGGCGGCAATCCCCGCCCTGGGGCGATACATTTTCTTGCCTACAAAATAGATGAGAACGATGCAGGCCAGAGATAGGGCCACGGAAAGGTATCTCCCGTAGAAGAAGCTATAGCCGAATATCTTATAGACCGCCGCCAGCACAAGGTTATATAACGGGGGATGGACCAGCACAAAGTCCTGGTAGGGCGTATATCCCTGTGAGATGAACCTGGCTGCCAATGACCAGGCGCCCTCATCATAATCATGAACCACGTTGAATAAGTGGTTGATATTCCACAATCGCAGATACGCACCCAACCCCATTATACCCAGCAGGGTCAGGAGCAAAGCCAATTTTCTTCTGTCTTTACTAACGCTAACTAGCTGAGATACAATACGCCTTAGTGGACTGAGCGACATGATTAGCTATGGGCTCCCAGCTTCATTAGTGAGGCCGTTTAATTTTGATTCCTCGTTCAATTTTAGGCATTTTAGGGATGTTTCACCCCCAAATTTTTGTAGTTGCCTGATTCATCAGGCACAATTGCCCAATAAATTGGCCAACTACATTTTTAACCAGCCTTTTAGCAGTTGTATTAGATGCCATCTTTGGTTCACAAAAAGGATATGATGAACGTATCGGTCATTATACCATGCCACAATGAGGCTGATAACATTGTCCCTTTGCTCTCAAGATTAGTGAAGGTGTTACAGGAACGTAACATAGCCGGCGAACTCATCATTGTTGATGATAACAGCACCGACCAAACAGCCAATGAGGTGACACGGAAGGCGGAAACGCAAGACTGTATCAAACTGGTGCAAAGAAGAGACGGCAAATGCGGCGTGGGCAGAACGCTAAAGGCAGGATTTGAACACGCTGAGGGCAACATAATCATCACTATGGATGGAGACCTCTCCCATGACCCAGCAGATATCCCCCGTTTCCTTCATGAGATAGAGGCAGGAGCCGACTTAGTGATTGGCTCTCGATATGGTAAGAAGGGTGGAGAGGCTCACCTGCCCATCTCCAGAAAAGTGCTAAGCGGCGGGTATAGCCGGCTAAGCAAGTTCTTATTCCATACAAATCTCACCGACCTTACTTCAGGCTATAGGGCTATCAAGAAAGACGCTCTTGATAAACTCCATCTGAGTTCCAATGGTTTCGCCATCCATGCAGAGATACATCTCAAGGCATTAAACCGCCAATTGACGGTAACACAAGTGCCCATAATTTACCGCCGCCGCCTGAGCGGCAGTTCCAAGTTGAGTTACCTCAAGGTGGGAATTCCTTACGTTAAGGTGCTTGTTAAGCAACTAAGTAACAAGCTAAGAGCTAAAGTCTTGCACTAAAAGAGCATCCACCTGAGAGATTTCACCCGTACCTCCTGAACCAATCTATCGTCTTGGTTAGCCCCGAGCTAAGGTCAACCTTTGGCTCATAGCCAAAAGCTCTTTTAGCCTTTTCGATAGAGGGACATCTTCTCGGCGGCTCATCAGGGATGGCATCTGTATGAAGTGGCTTCAGACCTTGGGTCATTCCCACGAGGCCAATCATTGTTTCCGCTAACTCATTGATGGTGATTTCTTGCTGCGAGCCAAGATTGAACACATCGTTAGTCACATTCTCAAGCTCAGCAGCTTTAATTATGCCATCTACAATGTCGCTGACATAGGTAAATGACCTGGTCTGCTGACCATCCCCATATATAATTGGCGTTTCGCCATTTAGCAACCGCCTGGCGAACATGCCTACAACCTGCCCGTACGCGCTTGATACCTGTCTGGGACCATAGGCATTAAAGATTCTCACTATAACCGTTTCCAGCCCGGTTTCCTTGCTATAGGCTCGACACATATGCTCATCTACCAGCTTGCTCATAGCATAGCACCAGCGAACTCCTGTTGATGGACTAAACACAGAGTCAGAATCCTCCGGCGTAGGTATGGTATTGGTGTGACCGTAGACCTCAGAAGTGGAGGTGAACAATACCCGGCGCACCTGCCCCCTTTGAGCAATTTTGAGCACATTCTCAGTTCCCTCTATGTTTACACCGAGAACCAGTTTGGGGATTTCATAGAAATACTTGGTGCCATTTATGGCCGCCAGGTGGAAGATGGTGTCACAACCTCTTGCCGCTTCCCCCAGCACATAGCTATCCAGAATGTCATCATTGGCAAAGCGAAACTGCGGGTTAGTACTGGCAGCTCTCAGGTTGCCGATGTTGCCGCGAAAGAGGTTGTCTATCGCAACTACTTCAATTCCCTGCGCCAAAAGACGCTCCACGAGATGACTACCCAGAAAACCCGCTCCGCCAGTGACCAGGGCTCGTTTCATTTATTTACCCTGAAGTATTCCTGGGGACGCCCGACTCCACGAAATATAAATCCCTGTGACAGAGCGCTCTGAGGATCAACTATATGTCTGCCATCAATAACGGCACATGACTGGTGGCAGCAGCTTTTTAGCCATGAAAGGTCAAGGTTCAAAAACTCCTTATGGTCCGTTACCAGACAAATCGCATCAGCAGCATAAACTGCATCACTCAAACTGGTGGCACTCCGAATTCCCAGTTCCCTTCGGACAGTCTCCGGCCTGACAAAAGGGTCATACAGCCGCACCTGGACGTTTTCTTCCTTTAGCCACTGTACCAATTGCTTCACCGGGGTATTCCGTATGTCATCGGTGTCACTCTTCATAGCATAGCCCAGTACTGCAATGCGTGAACCAGAAAGCGCTTTATTCATCTCAAGGAAAGCATCCTTGACAAGCTCCATAAAATGCTGAGGCATGGAGTCGTTAAGCTGTCTAGCCTGATATATAAGTGAGGGGCTTCCATCTTTGCTTCCATTTGACTGAGCAAATATGTAGGAGTCTTTGGTAAGACATGAGCCGCCAACACCAATTCCTGGAATCAGGAGATGTGTTCTGGGGTATCTATGATTTGTTGCCTTAATAGCTTCGATGACATCCACCCCGATGTGTTCACAGATGACGGCAAGTTCATTAGCCAGAGCGATGTTAACATCCCGGTAAATGTTGTCAAATAGTTTGGCTGCCTCAGCAGCCTCAAGACAACTGACGGGCACTACTGGCCCGCCAACCAGCCTATAAATCCTCTGGGCAGCCGTTCTACTTCTTTGGCCCACTCCACCCACGATCTTGGGCAGTTTGGGCAACTCCTCCAGTCCTTTCCCCTCTACCGTCCGCTCAGGGACAAAAGCAAGGCCAAAATCTCGTTCGGCAGCCAGCCCAGAAACTTCTTCCAAAATGGGCTTGACTAATTTCCTCACTCCCCCTATTGATATGGTGCTCTTGAAGATAACTAATTTTCCCTTGTCCAGTCCCTTGCCTACGGCTGCTGATGCCGCTTCTACACCGGTCGTGTCCATGGTACCATTGGCGTCTATGGGGGTGCCCACAGTTACGAATATGACATCGGAGCGACAAACTGCAGCGGAAACATCTGTGGAGAACTCCAGCATCTCCTGCTCAACGAGCTTCAAAAGCCTCTCATTCAAGCCTTTTTCATAGAAATGAGCCTGGCCTTCCTGGCATTTCTCAACCACTTCCTGATTCTTGTCCACCCCTGTTACCCTGAAGCCCTTCTCCCCCAGAATAACGCCCAGAGGTAGACCAACATAGCCCAGTCCCACAACGCAGGCTTTAAGATGCCCCTTCTCGATTGCTTCCCTTAGGTCTTTCCAATTAGCAGCCAGTAAGTTCATAAAAGCGCTTTCTCAACTCCTCAGGCTAAATACCCTGGCTCTCCCTTCTTCAGCAACACAAATGTTTATTTCGGCTAGTTGTTCCGGTGTGGCAGTATCAAACCATCTATGGAGCTCAAGAGGGTAAGCGGCCAAACTAGCCCTTATCTCAGTGGCAAGTTCACTGAGCAGCGTCTTCTCAAGATATGTCTCGGGGCCGTCGGGCAGATATTCATCCAGATGAGACAGGATGAAATCCCGGTCAATTATGTAAACTCCAGCATTTATCAATGGATTTTGTGGTAGCCCTTCGATGCCCGGTTTCTCCGCGAAGCCACGGATAAGATGAAAGCCATCCAGCGAGTAAGTATGAGCAACTCCAAACCTCCCAGCATCTTCCCTGCAGACTGGCACTAATGCCACGGTCATCATAATCCCCAGAGCCCGTTTGCAAGCTTCATGATACCGAATAATATCTGTCAGTTGGAGTTGCGGCGAAAGTGTGCCATCAGGCAGTTCTCTTATGGTAACGTAGTCTGCATTGCAAACGATGAAATCCTCATCTAGCGTATCCTTACGCATTACGGTCTCTATAGCAAAGCGAAGGTCTCCACCCGTGCCTCGACCACTCGCCTGAATGACTTCGATAGCTAAATCAGGATTGCTATACTCAACCTTGTAGCCCAACTGATTAAATAGTCCTGCGATTCTCGGTAACCAGGCACCCCTGTTCTCAACATACCTCTTTACGCCTTCTATCGCGGAATTGTGATTCATGACTATGTAAAGCTTCTCTACCTCAGGCGTCCCGGCGAACCAGGAAATCATGTACTCCAGTAACGGTATGCCACAGACCTGAAGCAATAGCTTAGGATAGAGATACGTTAACGGGCGGCACCGAGTGCCTTCGCCCGCAGCTAACATAATTGCTTTCATCACGCTTACCCACCTTGGTCACCAATGTAGTAGTGAGACTCCATAAGGTCACGCATCCTGCCGAGCACCAAATTAAAGCTTCACACTAAAGAACAGTGCACCGCAGCCCAGCAGCAAAGTTGCCTTCACCGCTGGGCTTTGCTTTCTTTCACCCTTTCCCTCTCCCGTCAACAAAGAGGGAAATTAAGCCTATGTCCTTATCTAACAAGTCCACGAGCCGCTGTCGAACGTACAGCCGGCCCATTTGCTATCAGTGATAGGCGTACCAGTTAGAAGGGAACCATCTGTATCATAAGTATAGGTTGCCTGTAGTTTTCCCGGGTCTACCAGAAAGTCCGCTGCAATGCCTGGGGCAGTATCACTAACTGAACCTGCTGTTACAGTGGACGCATTATTGTCTGCCATATAGGCTATGATAGCGGTCTGTACCTGGTGTGCTTCGGTATTGGCTGAGTCCGCCTGTCCTTTGCCCATAAAGCCACCTACATTGAGCACCACCACGGCAGCGATGACGCCCAGAATGGCAACCACCACCAATAACTCAATAAGGGTGAAACCACCTTGCCCTCGGTGCGCCTTCTTCATCAACTTCCTCATGTATTTCATCTGCTTATACCTCCTTTCTTTTTTGGGTTTCTTCTGTCACCCTGAACCTGAACGGAGTGAAGGGGAAGGGTCTCAGAGATTCTTCGCAGGCTCTTCGTTTCACTCAGAGTTTCAGCTCAGAATGACATCATACTGTATTACTCTCATTGTAAATCTGCCAATAGCTTCGGTCAATAGGATTTTAGTCACGTTTGACATAGGAAAAAGGTCATGGCAAGATGCTATTTTACAACCTGTCCATCACAGGATATACTACAGAATAATTTTGCCCTTCTGGCAAAATTAGCGGAACTTATTTAATTCACCCCACCCTCTTTACCTCTGGCAAAATGAGGATGAATTAAGAAGGGAGAGTATTATGGCTGGGGTTAGAGGAGTAAAAGGGCGGCTTATGCAGGAAATAGAAGGGCTCTCTGAAGAGGAGGTTAAGCTTGTAGCAGATTTTGCTGCGTTCCTGAGGGAGCGAGAGCAATGGTTAAGCACTGTGGAGGTATTAAGTAACAAGGAATTAGCTGAAACTATCCGTAGCTCCAGGGAAGCATGGCTACAGGGTAAACGCTCAGAGTTTATCAGATTAGAAGAATTAAAACTTTCCTCTAGCATCCCATCCTAATTGCCACCCACCATTCAAGCTTATCAATAGCCTTCCAGTAATAGCTGATATGAGAAAAAGGTCAGGGCAAGATGCTGCCAATCATCTTTGCCATAGCGGGTTACTCCAGACCTAAAGCAAACTTGATAGCCACCTCAGCACTCCTAAGCTTCTCAAGGCTTAAGCTGGTCAAGCGATTGCCGAGGCAGTCTTTAGGAACAGTAGTGATAGCATCCATATTGGCAACACAATCCCGGGGCATGCCATCCTCAATCCCCAGAAGCAGCTCAGAAGGGATGTGACGGATACGAGTGGTAATTGGCGCCACAGTAACTAGAGAACGGATGGCATAAGCTTCATCACGAGAGAGGAGTAACACGGGATGGCGCCCAGCAGGCGGTTCCAATTCCGCCCACCATACCTCACCCCTTCTCATTCCCAGGGACCCTCAGCCAGAGCATGGCTAGCAGCAATGCGTGCCGCCTCAATCTCGTCTTCTGTCTCAGGCATTTGCTGGTAACCACGTAGGTATTGCTCTATCGCCGTGCGCTGATGCTCTCTCTTTAGCAATGCCTCTGCTGCCCGATGGAAGAACTGACTACGGCTCTCTCCAGTAGCCGTCCGCTGTCGCTCCACAGCAGCGAGTATATCCTCAGGCAAGCTTATAGCAATCTTGGCCGTCTTTGGCATACCATCCTCCATACTTTATTCATACCAAAGTATGAACCACTTGGCGCTACTTTTCAAGTCATGATTTTCAAGCAATAAGCCCTGCACTGCCAAGCTGAGATTCTTCGCTGCACCAGAGCCAACAATTGGCGGCTAAAACCTTGCGCTTCACCCTCACGTCCCTCGCCAGATAAACGGTGGAGTGGATGAGGGTCACCTTTTGATTCCTCTCCCCTTAAGGAAGAGGGGGTCTTTGGGGCTAGACTAGCTTCTTCCCTTTAGCAGCTTCAGCCACGATTCCAATTTCTCCCATCCTCTCCTGGAATTCCTCCTCGGTATAGCACAGTAACTCAACCCTTCTTAGAGGAACTTTTCTCAGCAACATCGCTGCTCTATCAGGAAAGGAAATGTCAGCAAATTCAGGGGAAATGACCATGATATCCCAATCGCTTTCTTCAAGCCAGTCTCCCCTGGCCCTCGAGCCAAACAGAAAGGCGCTCTTTATGGGAAAGGAAGACCCATGAAGCACCTCCTTTAGATGTTCTATATCCCTAATCTTAATTCCTCTTTCACCCATCGTATTATGTCTCGGGATAGCGCCAGATGCATCTCAGCCGAGGCAGCATCGTATAATTTCGCTGGCACTGCATTGGCAGCATCGGGATAGCGAGTGGTGAGATAGTCAGGGCTTAGCTCAGCAGCGGCATGAGACACGTTTTCTGGCGCTTCTAGTTCCTCGGCCAGCTCTACCAGGTCATGGGTAAATGCTACTCGCCTCTTTTTCTCCAAATACATCACTTTAAGTGCCTTCTCTGCCGCTTGCTCAGAGAAAAACACCGAGGCGTAGTACTTCTCTACACTTAAGAGCTTATCGGCGGTGTCCAAATCTTCCTGCGCCTGCTCCCACAACCTGGCGCTTTCTTTACGCATTGCCAGAATTATAACACAAGGCAAAGGGCTCAGATGTATAGATTACAAGTGAGGAGCCTATTGATTAAGTGTCCCCGCCATTTTAGCAATTTTGAACTTAAGCCTCAGGCGCGGCACATTCACCTCCCTGCCCCTTAAGCGTTTCCACGGCATGAGGGAGGGCTGGTAAAATCGGCTCAAGACACTCGCGCACCGCCCTGGGACTGCCAGGCAGATTAATGATTAAGCAATCTCCTCGGGTGCCAGCAACTGCTCGACTCAGTACTCCCATAGGAGTTTTCTTGAAGCTCTCAGCCCTCATTGCCTCAACAAAACCGGGGACAATTCTGTCTACCACTGAAAGAGTTGCTTCAGGAGTAACATCTGTGGGGCTAAGGCCAGTGCCGCCTGTAGTGATGACCACGTCCAAATCATCCTCGTCAGCCCACTTTATTAGCTTCCGGGCAATGAGCTCCTTCTCGTCAGGAACGATGTCACGATTCTTGATGCGAACATCTATTCTGGAGAGGATTTCGTGAATAGCCTCTCCACTTGTATCCTGGCGTTCTCCTCTCCATCCTTTGTTACTGATAGTCAATATCCCCACGGTAAACATTTTTCCTCTTTACCCTGGCTCTTCGCCTTGCGAAGAGCCCTTCCCTGATGCTTGGAACTAGAAACAACTGCAGGTAATTTTAATCACCTACATCAAATCCCCATTCCAATCCAACATCTGTACCTGGACTATGTCTCCTGCCTTGACTCCTTCAGTATTTTCAGGAACGATAGCCAACCCATTCGCTTTTGCCATCGATGTAAGAATTCCCGAACCCTGCGGTCCAGTAAGACGAGCATAATACTTGCCTTCACGCTTGGTAATAATTGCCCTGGCATACATACGGCGCCCATCATCATTTATGACATCCTCTTCAATAATCGCCTGGATTGTCGGCTTGGCAAGATTTTCCCTCCCCAGCATTTTTAAGATGGCGGGACGGCCAAACTGCTCAAAGCTAACCATAG